>ENA-OUOG01004605-OUOG01004605.1-marine-metagenome-genome-assembly--contig:-NODE-4605-length-11743-cov-6.048517_pt1 | contig 11743 bp, 4 predicted proteins | sample MGYA00248635_ERZ508505 | MGnify/ENA primary metagenome ERZ508505 (study PRJEB26176, sample SAMN06267871) | marine metagenome | isolation source: Saanich Inlet, British Columbia, Canada | place: Pacific...
ACGTTATAGGTTACTGTATATTGCCCTACAACATCAATATCTACTGGATTCACAGTTACAATACTTGAGCTAATGTCTCCATCATAGTTATCTGAAGCAGTTGCTCCTGCATCTGTGTATGCACTTCCTACTTCTAGTGTTACTGAAGCCTCTCCTGTTAGTGTAATGGTTGGTACTGTGGTGTCTGAAATATTTACGTTTCCTATTTGAAGCGCTTCACTACTTACATTTCTATTATTTGGTCCAGATAAAACAACATTTGAAAAGGATACAGTGTAATCCCCAAAGCTTGTATTTTGGGGAACTGTAAAAGGAATTCTTAAAATTGAACCCGATCCCTGAGGAATAGATGCACCTGAAGTGTTATATAAGATAACTCTGTAAGAATTTGCTCCTAGATTTGAATTGGAAGAAGAAAAAATTAAACCATTATCAATTAACGAATAATTAGAAAGATCATAATCAAATTCAGAATTTAAAACCACATCAAACTGTATCCCTTTAACTTCGTCATTATTGTAAAGCTCAATGTCTAAAAAAGCTGCTTCTCCTGGCTCTGCGTTAATACTCTTTACCTTTAAATAGTTTGGCGAAAATACATCTGCTGTTACATTTATTACATTTTGTTCACTTGAACCATTGTGTCTGATTGAAATATTTTCATTTATACTGCCATTTGAAGTAGGAGTATAAGTAAGCTTAATGTCTTTAAATGATCCTGGTGTTATAGAAAATGGAGTTGCCGTATCAATATTAAAGAGAGATACATCTTTTACGATGCTACTTATGTCTAGTTGAGCAGAGCCATTATTTGTTAGACGTATTGTTTGTTCTTTAGTCTCAGTGATCGGCACCCTACCAAAAGATATAGTACTTGGGCTTGTAATTAAATTAGGAGAGTTAATTTGTACTGAACCATTGTAGCTATCAGACTCAATATTGCCTAAAGTAATATTAGATATTATAGGGTTAGCAATAATAAGGTTGTAATTACCAGAGCTTACTGATGGTTTTAGTTTAAATGTCATTATTTCTCCATTTGATTCCTTAAAATTAGAATTAGAATTTGAATAAGAAAGTACCCTTAAGGTTCTCGAATCTAGCATACTCCCATTAATGACTTGATCCGTTTTTCGTGAACTTAAACTCACCGAATTTTCCACATAATCAATATTTTCGGGTAGCGTAATATCAAATTGAAACCCACTAAAGGGTTCCATGTTATTTATAGTTACAGGGATACTAATTTCACTATGAATATCACCAGAACCTGAGCCAACATGAATTTCATTCACAGCGTAAACATTAGCACTAACAGTTGTCTTTTGCAATTGCCTTAAACCATTATTGTCGTTAGTTGTATATGAGAGGTCTAATGAGCTATCGTATTTTTGACTAGAATCAAGCGAAATAGAAATGCTTTGGTTTCCTCCAGGAGAAATTGTTATGGGAAGCGACGTATTAAGACTTAATGGACTAGCAATTGCAATGGAAGAAACTATAAGGTTTTCATTTCCATTATTTGAAATTGATATAGAACGCTGTGTGTTTGCACCAATCGGGACCCTACCAAAAGCAACATTTGTTGTAGTAACATTTAAATGTGCACCTCTTACAGATACAGAACCATTTGTTATTGTATTACTAAGTGCATTTCCTGCTGCATCGGAAAGTACTACGTTAGAGATACTAAATGAATAATCTCCAGGAAATGTTTTTGAAGTTATATCTAGCTTTGCTATATCTCCAGAACCAACCTCAATTGCATTGTTAGAGGACGAGTACATAACAACACGCATAACATTCGTAGACGGATTACTCGTAGAAATAGAAAGACCTGAAGCTCTATTTGTTAGGGTATGGTTTGTGCCATAGGTAAACGCCTCTTGATTGATTTCAATATCAAATTGTAATGCAGATATATTTGAATCATTATTCAAAGAAATAGCATATTCAAAAGAAGTATTTTCATTCACGCTAAAATCATTCCCTGACACAATATTCTGCGTATACATATGAGAAGACACCAACAAAATAAAAAGAATATGTAAGATTCTCATAGTGTGTTTATTTTTGAATTATAATTCTTTTAACTTCTCTTTTTTGTAGCTGATTTGCTCCTATTACATCTATGGCTAATAAATAAACACCTGTTGGTAATTGGGTTAAGTCTACTGCTGTTTGGTTCTGACCTGGCGTATTTTTATAGCTGTCATTTGTCCAAACTCTTTTTCCTTGTAGATCATAGGCAGTCATTCTTACTTTGTCCATTTGCTCTGGCAAGTAGTAAAATACGTTTAAGACACCACTTGTTGGGTTAGGACCCATAGTAAATATTTTTGTCTGCTCTCCCTGCTCAGGTGCATCGATACCTAACACAGAACGATCTTCGTATTTTGCTTGTAATTGCTGACCTTTAATCGTACCTACTACCGCTTTTTCTACTGCAAACTCTTCATCAGATGAATTTACTTTGGTTAACAATTTAGTTTTTCCTTTTGGTATACGTAAGTCTCCAAAACTATACAACATACTAATGGTATAGTCTTCTTGATTGTATTGTAACGATTCAAATTTTGGTAAAGCTGTATTGTAATGGAACTGAAAGTCTTTCGGAAAAGCCAACTGTAGCCCTGTAATTTCATATTCTGACTCTACATACAACTCATCATTCTCCCAATAAAATATAGCATCTCCTATGGGTGCTGTTGGGTAATAATCAGCTGTCCTATTGGTTTTTGAAACTACCTTACCTGATGTAGGGTTCAGAATCATATCTACAATACCCACTATATCTAATACATTCACTGAAGAGTCATTGTTTACATCTGTTGCATAATCAACAAATGGAGTAGGGTTGTTTCCTAGAATATAGTCAACAGTATTAACCACATCCATCACATTTACACTTGTGTCACCATTACTATCTCCTAAGGATGCTGTAATAAGTTCTGTTGATACTGAATTAGAATAGTCTGTTTCTTCAAAGCTTGTTCTAAGAATCTTATACTTATAAAAATACTGCGTGTCTCTAACTACATCATAGTCTTTATATGAAATATCGGTAATCAACGCTTCATTTACCTTTACAGGGTCTGTAAAAGTTCCATCATCGTTAGCGGTGTACCTATACATATTATATCCTAATACATCATCTAAATCAGACTCCGAAGGTGCGGTCCAATCTAAGGTAATCTCACCCAAACCAGCAGTGGCTATAAACCCAGTAGATGCCGAACCAGCAGATTGAACAAGCATATTGAACCTATAATCCTCAACAGGGATCTCAAAATAATCAAGGTCCCTTGCCCCTTGAACACGGATACGATTTATCCCATCTGCTGCTCCAATGTTTACATCGTGGGTGACTGTGTAGATTTTTCCATCTGTAGACCAAGTTCCCTGCTCAGAAATAATTTTTTGATTGTAAGGCTCTCGAACACCATATGAAATCTGAGGATTAACAGTGGTGTCCATCTCACGATTGAAATACACTTTAAACTCATGAGAACCAACTCCAATTGGATCCATCTGATCGAACTCGTCTTGGGCATCCTTGCCATTAATAAGGATTTTCCAAACATGACCATGAGGGTCAGTTGAAGGTGTTTTTGTTAGAGACGAAAAATCAAATTTTCCAATAGTCTCAGAAGAATTATAAAAATGTTTAGAAATATTTGAAAACAACAATTCACTCGATGTTCCAAAGTAAATACTCCCTAGAGTTTCAGTACCAATTGAATTATTTGCTGTTATTATAGGGTGTTCAGGGCTCAAATGTCCCTCTTGACAATAAAAATTATAAATACTGGAATTTATTAATTTTTCAAAAGCACCTTCACTAGTTCCATACAAAGATGGACAGCATGCTACAGTGTGCCATAAATGCCTTTGTTTTATATCATTTAAAAGTAATCCTGTATGGGTTTGGCTAGTAAAATAATTTGGTTTGCCAATTCCAGCTTCTAAATAAGAATTAATTATGTTAACAAAACTTGATGAACCTAACATATTGTCATTGTAACTAAGGTACGAATCCTTAATTTCTGAGTTTATCAAGTGAATAGTTGTTTTGCCAAAATTTAGTTTCGATAATTTTAAAAAAGAATATTCAGATTCAGCATTTCCATCTTCAATCCCATTCCAATTTTCAGTAGAAGATGTTATAGTGATAAAATTTTCTTTATTACCGTTAGCTATAATTTTTGATCCATCATTATCAACTACTATTTTTTTACCCTTTAAGTCAATATAAGTGCCTGGCTCAATAGTTAACGTTGAGTTGTTAGTTAAAATTAGATTTTGATTAAAAATATACTTTTTACTTTTATATAATATCATATCTGACTCGATATACCCATCCAAGATTATTGAATTAGTTACATTAATTATAATTTTTTGAAAAGATAAATAAGAAAGCCACATTGCGAGAACATGAGATCCTACGCCTATGATTAATATTCCAAGTATCTCTTTATGGCTAAAGCTATAATTTAAAAGACCGTAATGGCAAGCAACCGCCATCACATCGTGACATGTTGGGGTCACCCAACAAACCTAACCCTGCAATCGTTTACTAGGAGGTAGGGCACATGAATGGCGGTCTCATGGATACAAGAATGAGTGTTATTGTAATTGTCGCCGTATCGATGGTTTCGGCTATTGGTGGTTTGGTTTTTAACACCATGCCACTTCTCGTTCAGAGCTTGGGTGAAAGTTTAAGCCTGTCTATTGCGAGCCTTGGCAACCTATCGTTGGTGGCGGGCATTGGTTATCTAATAGGTACTTTGTCAGGGCCGTTTTGGGTTGATAAGTTTAATTGGCGTCTCGAGGCGCTGGTTGTTTCTGTGCTTGCTGCGGGTTCGTTTGTCGTTTCTGCGCATAGTGCTGGCGCAATGCTTTATGTGACCTGGGCTTCTTTTGGGTTCTTTTGTGCATTGATGCATGCTTTATGCATGCGCATTTTAGCTGAAGCACCAGAACCGGAATTTGCATATGGCGTAAGGCTGAGTGTGGAGCTCGTGACAATCTCAGCACTGCTGTTTGCGTTACCAGTCTATTTTATGGCTCAATATGGCTATATGGGGGCGGCCTATGGTTTGGCCGGTTTTGTTATTCTTCTGGGATTGGGCGCATTTTTAATGCCCGCTCGCGCTACCTCAGCCCAAGCCGCGGAAATCACAGGTTACCCGTCATGGAACGATGCTGGGCCGGCTTATCTCGCGTTGGCTATTTTTGGTGTCTATCTTTTGGCAAATGTTGGTCTATGGATATTCTTAGCCGTTATTGCAGGTAAGTTCGAGCCTAACCCAGAAGAATTCAGTTTAATGTTCTCTGTTCTTAAAGTGCTTGGTGGCGTGGCCGGTATATTGGGGGCACTGATCGGGGTGCGCCTTGGTTTGCGCGTGCCGCATATTGTTTGTTTTGCATTATTAGCGGCCGGTGTCTTTGGGCTTTGGCAGTCAGAGACTTTCATGCAATTCATGATTGCTTCATGGGTGTGGGAGTTCGGATTTACTTTGGGCTGCTTGTATCAAACAGCGGCGGTGGCCCGCCTCGACCCCAGTAATAAGCTTGTTGTTCTCGTGACGACAGCTTTTGGAATTAGTATTCTGGCGGGTGGTTGGCTTGCGGGTCAAATATTAGAGCGGTTTGATGCCCCAAGTCTCTATGCCGTTGTTGTCTTGGCGGCGTTAGGAGCAATGGCCTTTTATCTTCTAAAAACCGAGAGCCAAGAAGCAATCTGAGTTTGGGGATCATAGTCATTTAAAGCATTCGCTCAGGACAATTGAAGCTTCGTTTCAATGTCATTTTTGAATTAAATAAAAAAATGGGGTTAAACATGCGTACCAAAGTTCTTTCTGTCGTCTTGACGGCGGGTCTCATTGTTGCTTGTGACGATGCAAGCCAAGCAATAAACACCACAAAACCTAAAGATGCGACGGCGGTTACGCGAACGCTCCAGTCTGTTTTGGCCGCAGGTATGCCCAAGAATATCGAGAGAGAGCTAGAGTTTGCAAATCGCGGCTTTATTGCTGCTTGGCCAGCGTCAGAAATTGAGCGCCTTGACGGCAAGGGGCTAAGTATCGATTTTTTAAATAATGATTTTATCACCGGTAAAGCGCCTGATACTGTTAATCCTTTGCTCTGGCGCCACATGGAACTCTCGGGCAAGGAAGGTCTTTATAAGGTTTCTGAGGGTATCTATCAGGTGCGCGGATTTGATGTCTCCAACATTACCTTCATCGAAACAGATAATGGTTATGTCGTTGTCGACCCGCTTACTGCGAGCGAAGCGGCTGCTGCTGCCTATACCCTGATTAAGGAGCATGTCGGTGACCGCCCGATCGTTGGAGTTATCTATACGCATTCGCATTCAGATCATTTTGCTGGCATTGGCGGCATTTTATCAGAAGAAGACATTGCCAGCGGAAACGTCCCTATTATTGCCCCTGAGGGCTTTTTAGAAGAAACGGCTAAAGAGTGGATGATTGCCGGTAATGCCATGGGGCGTCGCGCTTTTTATCAGTTTGGATTGTGGCTTCCCTATGGAGAGCGCCAAAGCGTTGGCATGGGGACGGGGCCGCGCATCGCACTTGGGGATGTAAAGCTTGTTCCACCAACGCGTGATATAACTCATACCGGCGAAGTTGTGACGGTCGACGGGCTGGATATTGTCTTTCAGATGGCGCCAGGGGCTGAAGCACCGGTTGAGATTAACTTTTATATTCCCAAATATAAAGCACTGTGCATGGCTGAAACGGCAACTGCGACAATCCATAACGTGCAAACTTTGCGCGGTGCAGCTGTCCGAGATGCGAAAGGTTGGGCGGATTATTTGACCGAGGCCGACACCTTATTTGGTGCTGATACCGAGGTGCTTTTTGTGACTCATCATTGGCCACGCTTTGGTAATGAGTATATTCGCACTTATTTAGCAAAGCACAGAGATGCTTATAAATATTTGCATGACCAAACAGTGCGTATGATGAATACAGGCATGACGCCCAATGAAATTTCAGATGCTTTGAGCTTGCCCGAGAGCCTTAATGGCGAATGGTACAATCGCGGGTTTTATGGCTCGATAAGTCATAATGTAAAAGCCGTATATGACAAATATATGGGCTGGTATAATGGGATACCTGCTGAGCTTAATCCGCACGCCCCCGTTGAGCGTGGTCGGCGTTATATGGACGCCATGGGCGGTCAAGAAGGATTGTTGGCCGAAGGGCAAAAAGCGTTTGATGAAGGCGACTATCGTTGGTCTGCGGAGCTTCTCCAGCATTTGGTTTTTGCAGCACCGTCTTACCGTGCAGGCAGAGAGCTCTTAGCAGATAGCTATGAGCAATTAGGTTATGTGGCCGAAAGTGCTATCTGGCGGAATATATATTTAACCGGGGCAAAAGAGCTGCGCCAAGGTGGTGCCGACAAGTATACGGGCGGCAGTGAAAGCTATATTCTTGAGGCGGCGACAGATGACCAAGTCCTTGACTTAGCGGCGGTACGTCTGTTGCCAGAAAAGTCGGAAGGCAAAGAGCTCTCCTTAAACATCAAATTTCGTGAGACTCAGAATAGCTTTAACTTGCGTGTGAAAAATTCGGTGCTTGTCTATCATCAAGACATGACCGATACGAGCGCCGAGACGCTTGAAGTGTCGCGTGAAGGCTTTCTCGCAGTCGCTTTTGGATATATGCCTTTGGCGGCTGCACGTATTGCGGGCATGGTGAGCCTTGAGAACGGGAGCGGTGACGCCATTAAGGCGCTATCGGAAATGATGGAAAACCCAAGTTTAGATTTTGAAATTATTTTACCCTAAGCCAGGCGCTCGAAATTTTAGATGCGCTGATTTAAATGTTTTAATGAGGAAATAAAAAAGGCGGTAAGGGAAACCTTACCGCCTTTAAGTTTGTCTTATTAAAATAGGTTAGAAATTATAACCTACGTTAACACCGAATGTACGTGGATCACTCCAGTATACACCACCATGGCCCAAGGCCTGGAAGTCGATAGCACGTGTAACGTATTCTTCATCGGTGAGATTTTTACCCCAAAGCATCACGTAAACATTGCTACCCGCAACATTGTCGAGACGGACTTGACCGTTAAGAAGCGTGCGTTCGTCTGTACCAATTTTTAATGTTTGTGGGTTAGAATACAAGTTATTGAATGAGTAATATTCACTCTCATAATTTGCTGCAAGTCGTGCTGTCAATTGACCCTGCGGCAACTCGCTCTTGTACGTAAGAGCAATATTTGCCGTGTTCTCAGGAACTGTGTTCACAAGCTCGCCCGAAATGTCTGTTGGCGCATTGGCACCAGCTTGAAGATAGAAGAAGCCTTCTGTCTCGACATTCACGTTACCAATGGCCGCTTCAAGCGTTAGGCTGTCTGTTAAGACTGCTGCGACCTCAAGCTCGACACCATCAATTGTTTGCTTAGATGCATTGACAATTTTATTGATATAGGCACCAGCGCTGAACACAGGTTGCGTGACCTGACGGTCTTTATAATCTGTTGTGAACAAGGCACCGTTAATACGGAACCGACGGTCGTCACTCTCAGACTTAAAGCCAACTTCAAATGATGTCGCTGTTTCTGCACCAAAGGCTCTACCGTCACCACGCGCAGCAAAACCGCCTGCACGGTAGCCACGTGAAAGTTTCGCATAAGTGTTCAAGTTATCGCTGTAAGCATAGTCCACCGTAATGTGGCCTGTTGGCTCGCTATTATCTTCTTTGCGATTACCTGCAGCTGCTGTTGGGAGCGTTTGCGAGATGGTTTGCTCATCTTGCGTGTAACGACCACCGACAGTTACGTTAAGTTCATCCGTTGCGTGATAGGTTAGTTGACCATAGATAGCACGTGACTCACCCGACATTGAGAATGTTGGTGAACCCGTTTGAATGATCGTGTTTGCAGCGATTAATGGCGGGTTTCCGAAAGGAAGCCAAACATATTGATCACCAGATTCTGCACCTTCTTCGTCTAGGTAGAAAATACCGGCAACCCAGTCAACTTTATCACCAGGCTCAGAAATCAACGTTAGTTCTTGCGTGAACTGCTTATGGTCTCTGATGCTTGTCGCAGCATAGGCACTTGAAGCAACATTTGCTGGAATAGTATTTGTTATGCCAAAGGCTGGTATCGAATATCCGCGTGTTGCGGTAATATTTGCAAAACCACTAATGTCAACGACGCCATTGTTAAAATACCAATCGCGATAGCCCGAGATCGAACGTAAGGTCATGCCACCAAGGTCGATATCGACCTGTAACATGTGGCCTTCTGTGTCGTTTTTGCTTTCGCCGATATTGCCAAGGCAAACTTTGTCTTGGCGGCTTGTTCTGATCGCAAACGTTGGGCAACCTGTTACAGTTGTTTGGTTACCAAGCGCATCCGCATAACCAAAGCCTGGAGCTAAGCCTGGGCTAACGGCAGTGGTTTGATAAGCTTGTGCATATGAATCTGAATTTGAGAAATCATATGTGTAGTACGCATTTACGTTATCATTAACGTCTAGCTCAAACGCGAAACGGCCTGATAATGTTTCGTAAGCACCTGGATCCTTAGAATCAGCCTGCAATAGGTTGTCGATAACACCATCGCGCGACGTACGACCCAAAGCGACTGACGCTTTTAGATTGTCGGTAATTTTGCCAAGGTTTACTTTTGCACTTAGTTTTTCATAACCGTAATCGCCCATGCCAATTTCTAAACGGCCACCAACTTCATCCGTTGGGCGCTTCGTTTTAAAATTCACTGAACCACCGATCGAGTTACGTCCAAAAAGTGTTCCCTGTGGGCCACGTAGGACTTCAACTTGCTCGACATCTGCCATATCAATCGACGTTGCGGCTGATTTAGAGATCAAAACACCGTCAATATAAAAACCTGTTGGCACATCTTGCGTCATCATTTCCTCGCCAGAAATGCCGACACCACGAATAGCGATGGCCGCGGCACTTTTGTTCGTTGTGCCCGGTTTAATGTTTAGGTTTGGCGCCATTGCACTGATTTCAGTAACATTGGTGACTTGTTGCATCGCCAATGTTTCTTCCGAAATTGCAGTAATCGCAATCGGCGTGTCTTGTAGGTTTGTTGAGCGCTTTTCAGCCGTCACAACAATTTCGTCGAGCTGCGCCAAAGCAGGCACCGCACTGACGGCAAGTGCTGCGGTCGTCAGCAAGGCACTCTTCAGGTTAAATTTGAGCATTTTGATTCCTCCCATACTCGTTTTTGTGCATTTACATGCACAATACTCTCTCGGTGAGGTCTACCCTCAACGATTAAAAGTATTTTTCGCCAAAACCTGCATAGGGTCAAATAAAAACTACGCATATCAAGTGTAAATCCGCATTTTTTCTTCGAATGCGTAGCAATAAGACAAATAATTACGCAATCGCGTTAAACTATTCTTGTGTGTGTTGCGCTTTTACAACATAGTAATTTCTCATTTGGGTCTAAATTAGAACCCAGTTTAGAGCTATGAATCAGTGCTCTACCGCAAAACTGTTGGAATGTGAGCTAATGAAGGGCACAAGCAGGAAGGGTAAGTCATGCCGGAAAAATTGAGTAAAATTTTTCATTTGAGTGATCTGCTTGAAATTGTCGTTTCAGCAGCGCCTACGCGCGATGCCATCATTGATGAAGCAGGGACGGTATCATTTGCTATGCTAGAGGCGCGGGTAAAGCGTTTGGCGCGGCTGATGCACGAGGGCGGTGTGGGACGTGGCGATAAAGTAGGCTTATATTTGCGCAATAGCCGCACTTATGTTGAAGCATTATTTGCATGCTTTCATCTCGGCGCGGTGCCTTTCAATGTAAATTACCGTTATACACAAAGCGAGCTTATCTATCTCTTCGATAATGCAGATGCGCGAGCCGTTATCTTTGAGCCGGACTTTAAGGCGCATGTCGAGGCGCTTTGCCATAACCAGCCAGAAATTGTTTTCTCGCTAGAAAATAGTGCGGTTTACGAAGAGAGCCTTAATGCAGCAAGACCCATGGGGGATGTGCTGCGCGACGAGGGTGATTATCTGCTACTCTACACTGGCGGCACAACGGGCGCGCCCAAGGGCGTGATGTGGCCACACAAAGATTTTTTCTACGCATGTTTAGGCGGAGGTGGCATTTACCTACAAGCAGCACCGATCGCTCGCCCCGAAGAACAGGCGGTAATGGTTGAAAATGCGCCTGATATTCGGATTTTCCCGCTGGCGCCGCTCATGCATGGCGCCGCAATATGGACAGCCTTAGCCAGTTTATTGGGGGGGATACCGATCATCCTTGATACTTTTAAGGAAGGTTTTGATGCGACATCAATTTGGTCGAGGGTTGAGGAAACAAAAGCCAACATTATCCAAATCGTTGGCGATGCTATGGCTGAGCCCCTATTGGCGTGTTTGCGCGCGAACCCTGGCCGTTGGGACACCTCGAGCGTCATTGTTTTAGGGTCAGGCGGTGCCGTTTTTTCTGAGTCTAAAAAGCAGGGCTTTCGTGCGCTTATGCCCAACCTTATTATAACAGATGGCATGGGTGCGTCGGAAACGGGCATTTCTGGGATGGCGCAAGCACCAGATAAGGGTGGCATGATGCGCCTGGAAGCTAATGACGTTCAGCGGGTGGTTGTCGGCGATAGGTTTGCGGAAGTTGGGGAGTTGGGCTTTTTGGCCCGCGGTGGTTACTTGCCAATGGGTTACTATAAAGATGAAGCAAAATCGGCCGAGGTATTTAAGCGCATCGA
>ENA-OUOG01004611-OUOG01004611.1-marine-metagenome-genome-assembly--contig:-NODE-4611-length-11736-cov-3.009263_pt1 | contig 11736 bp, 15 predicted proteins | sample MGYA00248635_ERZ508505 | MGnify/ENA primary metagenome ERZ508505 (study PRJEB26176, sample SAMN06267871) | marine metagenome | isolation source: Saanich Inlet, British Columbia, Canada | place: Pacific...
CTTTCGTCTCAGGGCGCTCGGACAATTTGATCCAATTCTGATTTCGTTTGTTTTTATTGAGGAAGAAGTTTTGCTCTTCATCCTTATCTTTGAAAACGATGAAGATTCCTGGTGCCGCAGCAACCGCTTCAGCATCAAGACTTTTTTCAATGAAGTGCTGGAGTTCGCTTTGACTATAGTATTTTTGAAACGTGTTTCTACTAGTGAGTACGCCGTCACCAAAGGGTTCAAACTTAGAAATTATAGACTCGCCAGCAATCATGGCGCTGATGACGGTGAACTTACGACTCAGGGAATGTGCCCGCTGAAGGGCTTCTATTCGTTCTACGGGATCTTCGATGACGTTAATCACAAAACCGATATTGACGATGTCACTTTCAACCAGATTAGCATCGGGGGCAAAGTTAGGATCCCAACCTAATGCTTTTAAGCCATGGGCTTCGAGTTCTCTAAGATCGTCGCCTCGTCCACACCCGTAGTCAAATACCGACAACTCTCTTGTTAAAAGACCATTCTTTATTAGAACCTTGAAAGGAGTAGATAAGTCATGACGAATTATTGCGGTCAAATGTCGATCGATATACTTCTCTGTTTTTTTCGCTGGTTTGGATTTTGATTTTTTGATGTGACCATTGAGAAGTTCAAATCCAGCTTCGGTGATAACCCGTTCCCAGTTTTGTTTGAAACCTATCTTAAATGGATTTTCATAGAGACCTGCTTTTTCGCCCTCCCTAGTAAGAGAGCAAAAATAGTCGTAGTGCGAATCTGATGGCATCACCATCAGTTCTTTTCGATGAAGGATTGGAGGGTTTTCTGAGGCGCTGTAGTTAGTCTGTTTCGTGGCGAAGGTGCTCAGATCGACCAGATTGCTAGATTGCAGTGGTGGATACGACTCCTCATAAAAAGTTGGGTAGTTAAGAAGTGAAATTTTGTGTTCTTTTTTGAAGAATTTTACAAGGTTCCAGTCATTTTGGATTTTGAGCGCCTTAGACACTGCGCTTGCTAGCTGAAAAAGATCTGGAGCCTCTTTCTCCAAGGCACTACGATGAAGATAGATAGCGTCGGGAAGAACTTTACCGATCTTGAGAGCTCTGACGTGTGCGGAATATAGGTCAGGATTCACATGGTCCTCGAATGGTTGGCTGATGAGTCATGCAAATAGATTAGTCAAATCTACGTTTGTCCCACTTCGTTCAGTTTTGGTTTACGTTATCAATAAATTGGTAACTTTTCTCCGCTGTTCACACTTTAATCCAGATCCTATATCGTGGGCCAATGGGTATGGTCACGAAACTTAGCGCGAAGCTAGAGGAGCGTTGGTTCCGTAATGCGTCGTATGAACAACTTTTCTCCGTGATTCGTTCTGAATCAAAAAAAGAGATCGAACTCATCTCCTTCGCTTATTGTGAGGTAAGACGAAGGGGTAAAGCTCGCAAAATTGAGATTGCAGATAATATTTGCGAAGACCAAAATATGAGGCCAATTCCCTGGTTGGCGGAGGCATATGGGCGATTATCTCTTCTAGACCCCCCACCTCGTCGAAATTACACCTGTCATACTTACGTTGTTTTGCGTGATGGATATACCGAATTTAATGGTACTTACGGAGCCTATGTAGGTGTTACGAGCCTGGCTGTTGAGGATCGATTTTTGCAACATACGACTCCCAATCATCGGAGAGCCGCCAACGGTCTACCAAGACATGGCCTACTACTTTTGAGAAGCCTGATGTCTCCTTTTGTTCGCGTCCCTGCCAAAGAGAAACTGCGCTACGAAACCTCATTGCATCTAGCGTTGTCTCTGGCGATTCCAAAAGTAACGGGGGATATTTTGGATGATTTCAGGGAGTGGTTACCTGAATTTCAACCACGTTTGATGGCCGAGCTCGAAAAAGAGCTGTATTAGCAAGTGTTGATGTAGGTAAGGTGAGGACATGGACCGAAAAGACCCAAAAGTAGTACCTGTTGATTTCGATAATCGACAGCATGAAGTCATCCTCGATTGCGTGCTGACATTCCGGGGTTATGCACCTTCTGCCCACGACTTTCGAGAGAGCGTTTTAGCCGACCTTGCTGATTGTATGAACAAATACAATGAACGCTTAGTTGAGATAAGAGATGTGGAAACTGGCCGTGTGCGAGAAGGAACACCTACTGAAAGCGGAAAAGGCGTGTTGAGGGATTAGATGTCGGTTCAACTACTCAAAGACTATATCTTTGAAAATTTTGAGATGTGGAGCGGTCCGACTCATGGCATCGCCCACTGGGATCGAGTTTGGAGTTTTGGCCAAATGATTGGTTGGAGCGAAGGTGCCGATATGGAGGTCGTCGAATATTTTGCCTATCTTCATGATTGCCGACGATATGACGATGGAAATGACCCAGGGCACGGGGGTAGAGCTGGGATTTTCGCGAAAAAAAACAGAGAGCTTTTTGATCTCAGCGATACCCAATTCAAACAACTTGTCAGAGCCGTTTCTGGCCACACTGATGCGATGCCTGGATGCAAGGCTGGTGAAGACCCCACTCTGGCAGTCTGTTGGGATTCTGATCGATTGGATATCGACAGAGTCGGCCTAGTCGTTGATCCCTTATACCTCTTCACAGAGATGGGAAAAGAGCTCGCGTACATGAAACACGAGAATGAGGAATACTGATGTACGGAGCCATCATTGGGGATGTCGTCGGTTCGCCATATGAGTTCTCTCGAAATAAACGAAAAGACTTTTCACCCCTATTTCACCCGAGAGCGGGAATCACCGATGACACCATAATGACTGTCGCCGTCGCAGATTCTCTGCTCAACGAAATCCATCCCGCTGAATCCATGAGAAGTTGGGGGCGTAAGGTTTTGCCTACAGAATCACTCGGTGGTTACGGAAAGGGATTTATCAAATGGTTGGCAGCACCTGCAATTCAGCCTCCTTACAACAGCTTTGGGAATGGGGCTGCGATGAGAGTTTCTCCCGTTGGCTGGTTGTTCGATGACCTTCCGGTGGGACTGGAAGTGGCGAAGATTGTGACCGAAGTCAGCCATTCCCATCCTGAGGGAATTAAAGGAGCCCAGGCTGTTGTTTTAGCGATTTATCTCGCCAGAAACGGAGCTGATGGTGAAGCGATTCGCGAGGCTGTTGCCGAAATGTTTGGCTATGACATGGACCGTACAGTCGATATCTGTCGCGATGAGCATGTGTACAACGAGACTTGTCAGTACTGTGTGCCTGAATCAATTATATGTGCAATCGAAGCAGAGTCTTATGAAGATGCAATTCGTAACGCGATTTCCCTGGGCGGTGATGCTGATACGTTAGCAGCAATTTCTGGAGGAATCGCTGAAGCATTATTTGGAATTCCTGATGAGCTTATTGATAGGGTTCAGTCTTACCTCAAGCCAGAATTAGAGCCAGTACTCTCCCAGTTTTATGAGAGTGTCGGTGGTAGCCAGTGATCCAATTTGGCTTTCACTATTCCATGACTCAGCCGATGACCTTCATCATCAATCATCGTAATTTTTCCTTTGGTTAATTGATCTAAGCGTACCGCGACCTCAGGACGAAAGTGTTCATCCTTCGAGCCAACTAAGATATCGAGTGTTATTGGTGGGAACGATCCATTCATGATCGCATCAGTCAGCGCCTTAGATTTTGGCGGTTTGAACAGCATACCGGTTGCCTTTACGGCTCCCAGCACGGGAGAAAGGAAAAGGCATTTTCCCGGAAAATTACCTAACTGGAGAATACTGTGCGCGATGAGATACGCGCCAAAGGAATTACCAATCACCAGTGCTTCTGGTGTCCAAGCATGAGTCTTTAGGTCATGTTGAATGACTTCCACTTGTTGCTGAAAGGACAGAGAAGCGAAAGGATTTGATTGGTCGCGTGGTCCTGGACCGGCGATTTCTCGACCGATTAGGTCATAGCCTCGAGCGGAGAGCTCTGGGCCGAGACCTGTGTTGAGCCGACCGCCTCGACCCGGGACATAATAGATTGCTGGCATGGCAGTAGGTTAGTCCAATTGTCTGCAAGCATCACCCATGATTCGAGGCAAACTCGAAAGGAGGAGAAATGGGGTTTGATTTAATTGGGGACATTCACGGCGAGGCGCCGTCGCTACGCGCGCTTCTTGAGAAGCTTGGGTATAGCGAGACATCTCTAGGTTATCAGCACCCTGATCATCGTAAGGTGATATTTGTAGGTGACCTCGTTGATCGTGGTTTGTGGCAGCGGGAAGTTATTAACATTGTCCGCTCAATGGTCGAAGGCGGTAATGCCCAGTGTGTGATGGGAAATCATGAATTTAATGCCATCGCGTATGGGACGGTGAGCATCAACGGTAAACCACTTCGCGAGCACTCTCACAAAAATGTGAAGCAGCATGAAGCGTTCATCAAAGCATACGAAGATGCACACGACGAATATCTTGAAATACTCGACTGGTTCAAGACTCTTCCATTGTGGATTGATCTACCAAACATTCGGGTGATTCATGCGTGCTGGGATCAGAACGAAGTTGATTTCCTTCTGGATAGATACGGAGATGCATATCTCACTGATGAATTGTTGCAGCTTGCGTCAACAGCAGGAACTCAAGAGTATCGAGCCATCGAGACCTTGCTGAAAGGTAAGGAAACTGCATTGCCAAAAGGCGCTTTTTACCACGACAAAGAGGGTACGCGGCGGACTGTCATGCGGACACGTTGGTGGGGTGATATTGGGACGTACAGAGAATGCTACATGGGACCAGAAGAGGCGAGAGGTAATATTCCCGATGTCTCTATGCCGACGGATGCACTTGTCCAATATGCTGTGGATGGACCGCCTGTATTTATAGGCCATTACTGGCTAGGCGGGGAGCCCGCACCCCTCGCACACAATATTTGTTGTCTCGATTATTCAGTGGCAAAGCCCGGCGGAAGCCTCGTCGCCTACAGGTTTGAGGGAGAAAAAAGCATTCGCTCTGAAAATTTTGTTTCGGTAACTAGAGTCGAGAATAAAAAAATTTAGTAGTCGGCGAAGAAAAATGTGAGTTGATTCGTTTCTTTAAATAACTGTTCTCAATAAAGCCAGTGAAGGAGGCAATATGCAGTTGTTTAGAGATGCATTTACGAGTCTGAAGTTTGGTGAACTGCAAGAGTTTGGCAATCTGAAGCTGACACCAATTTTTATCGACGAAGCGATGCCACCTGAGGGCTTTGTTGGATTTGATGAGTTGTTCGATAAAGGACTAGTTGATGCTTCAGAACTGTCAGAAAGCGGCGTAGTTGGTCGTATCTCGGTAACCAACAAAAGTGATAGCCATTTGGTGTTGCTCGATGGCGAGGCACTTGTAGGGGCAAAGCAGAATCGTATCGTCGAACGCTCAATGATAATCGGTCCACAATCTAGCGTTTCTGTCCCGGTGAATTGTGTAGAGCGTGGTCGCTGGTCCTATGATCGCCGAGCGCCTGCATCTTTCAGAAAAGCAGATTTTGCTGCGACCCCATCCATGAAAATGTCAAAAGCAGCAATGATCAAAAACAAACTCGATCATTCAATTCAATCTGAAATATGGGCTAGCGTCGATCGTGTCGCTGCATCTCATGATGTGTCGTCACGCTCCGACAACTTAGGGGAAATCTTCGACAAGTCAGATATCGTGGATCAATACGATATCGAAGTTTACTTAGAAAAGATGAATGCTCATGGTTTTATCGTAGAAGGCGTGAAGCATCCTTTTATCGAGCTGTTCTGCTATCCACGTTTTTGCATTGGTTATTGCAAGAAAGCTGTGCGAGCTTGGCTCAGCGAATCTCGGTTTGCTAGCGAGCAGGGCATATCAAAACCAGAAGAATTGAAAACTGTGAATTGGGAGCTGAGCGAAGCGTTTGGATTGGAGAGAGCCTGGGTTCCGAAGGGTGATTCCACAGGACGCTTAATTCAGAGTAAATCCGGTCAATTAATTCATATGTTTTGGGGCTCAATGGGTTGATGTGTCTGTTTGAACGTCTTGTGAACGCGTGTTACAAACGAATGATGACGAACCGGAAATCTCATGGATGAATTAAAAAAGCAGCTGATAGCCGCTATCCCTCAAATGATGGTTTACGCGCGATCTCGAGTAGGCCATCCCGATGAGGCGAATGAGCTCGTTCAAGAAGCACTAGAAAGGATATTGAAGCGATTACCTCAACTCGTTGGTGATGAAATTAACTTTATTGCATACGGGAAACGAGTCGTACGTAACGTCCATGTAGAGAAATGGAGAGCATCGCGTCGAACGATTCAGCTGGACGACGCTGAATTTGAGATTGCTTGCTCTCAACCTGGTGTTTCAACGTCTTACATTGACACGATGAAAGTCTTCCGGAAATTATCAGAGCAGTGCCAATCCCTTCTGGGATTGGTTGCTGAGCGATATAGGTACGTCGAAATCGCTGCCATGTTAGACATGACAGAGGGCGCTGTAGCCGGGGCTATCAGCAGATGTCGCTCCGCATTTCTGACCTTCATGAAAGGAGGTCGGTAATGGGCCCTAAAGTCCTAACAACTGAAGAGATTAGTCGTTACGTTGACGGAGAACTCTCAGATTACGAGCGACGCGAGATTGAGTTTCAGGCTGAAGCCTACAGTCCTAGTCAAAAGAAACTGGGTGAGTACAAAGCGGCAGTTGATCAAATTGCAAGTTTGTTCCAGGACGTGATCGCTAATGATCCCGCTTACCGGTCGTTCGTTCGGATGGTTGAAGACTTTGAACCTCGGTCCATTGATACCGATATTCAGGCGATTCGGAAACTAATTCCTGATCGTGATCGACTCAGGCGAATTCTTGATGAGCTTGCGTCTGATTTCTATGGAGCTACATCGGATATCTCTATGAGTATGATGAGTCTTGAGCGTGCTCCATCGAGGCGCGAGGAGATGGACTTCTCTATAGCCAGTGAACGTGCCGTTAATCCAGCACGTGTCGGTATGGAGTTGGCTCGGCACTTAGATGAGTTTGCTGGAGTCAATGGACTGTTTATCCGAGCACTTCCTGAATGCAGTCAGACACTCCAAAAATTGGAAAACTCTGTGATGGCTCTTCGCAAAGTTTCACCAGAAGAGGCTGATCCTGAATTGGCTATCGCTACAGTTTGTATCGAGGAGTTAGTTCAGCAGGGTCTGCCTGGGGCTAAAATTATGTTGAAGATGGTCCAAGGTGAATCAGTTTTCAAACGTGATTATCAAATGGCTGTTCGCGAGATTAGTCTTTTCATTGAATCGAATCGGTAGGGTGTGAAGTAGTGAGTGATTCTGTGTTCTATCGATCGCTCACTAAGCCAAGCGCCAGTACTGTTTTGTTTTCTCATTGATGCGATCAATCTTGTCCCCAAGTTGCCCGGCAACCCAATACTTAAAAGCGTTGGCCTCGTCATCGCCGCAGAGTAAGCGAAGAGATTTAATTACGCGGGTAATTCTGAGGTGATTGTGGTTGTTGGAGAGCTTCCAATACTTTTCTGAGGCAAGAAACAGCTTATAGCGTTCTGCGCTTTCTCGTAATGAATCTTGAGCGACTTTTGACTCTTTGATCCATGTGATCTCAGGCTCTCGAATAACCGGTGCATTTGGCACGGACATGCTTTTTTCGTTCAACGGGAATAGCCACTGAATGAAGTCGTGTTCATCTTCCCACGAGCTATCGGGCCAGCCCCAGATTTCAGTGATCTGTCGTTTTTTGTGGTCCCCAGAGTTTCGCTCTAAGAAGTTAAGTACTGCTGTCATGAATCTGCCTTTGATTTACTTTATTAAGAGATTACCTCGGAAATTGATCATGAATCGTGGGGTAGTGATGAAACTTTTTCGGATCAATGCAATCTAAGTTTTAAGTTGATAACGAGAGTAGCTATGTCTTTGTACTTACAAACACTGCTTTGTTTAGGCGCGTTCAGTCTAACTGCTGCTTTATATACGCCTAGTCCGCAAAAGACACTGTTTGAAACTCCCCAAGATTTTTTCCAATTTAAGGAAGATAGGAAACTGATGTGGTGTCGGATGGAACCGCAACTTACAGATGAGGATGAATGGATAAGAGATATTCCTACTTGTTCATTTGGAGGGTACTACCCAGTGGGGCCGAAAACGGAGTTGTAATGTATTAGGAGTTCGAGCATTCGACGGTCTCTCGATCACTCGAGCTTTATATTGATCTACGGCAATTCAAATCAACAATAGTTACATCGGAGAGAGTAATTATTGGAATGCCCGATTCCGTATCAATTACGCAGTAACAAGGGTTGTTCTACAGGTAGACGAGCATGTATCGGGGGAGATTGAATTAGCACTCTCTCTGGTATTTCTAGATTGTGACATTGAGCACTGGCGATATCGAATCTATCCCTTGATGGTTCCTATACTCGAAAAAGCTGAAACGATCGAAGTTTGATTCAATGTATGGATCAAAGCTTTTCTGAGTGGATTCAGAGAGAATGGAATCGATCGTCATGGTGATTGAGAACGATAGTACAAAGAAAAAAGATCCTTTCACGAACTATTAGAGTATTTGTGAGTCAAAAAGTTCGATGGTTCGTGTAGATTGATTTAATGATGAACAAATTTACCGCTAATTTACTTCGGGTGCTTGCAATCGCGCTCACAGCTTCAGCATACAGCCCTGCATGGGCGAGCTCCGGAGAGCTGAACGTCACTTGTGAAGGGGTGCGTAAAGATCTGGGTGTGCACTCTCACGATCTAATCGAGGCAGCAGTTTCTGATGATAAAGAGAAACTGCTAACCATTAGGGTGACGCAAAAAGATTCAATTGTGGCTATAAAAACCCAGTTACCATTTTTTGATGGCGCTGAGTTTCTGTTTGAAGAGGTAGATGCTGGTCAAAGGGGTTTGTATTTCAAAAACTCAGATGAAGAGCTATTTGTAGTCCTCCTGATCGAACCTAATGAGTCCATCTTGTACTACGTGACCCAGCCATTTGAGAGCTATTCAAATAAGACGTGGACGGGCGTAACCCATCTCAGTCTCAAATGTGTTCCAAGTAACCCGGTCAGTTAATGCTATGAAGATAGATCAGCTCTTTCGTTTCAGCTTACACGCAGTCGTTATTTGGATCGCAGGAGAACTTGCCGTATCTGCGATAGCATCAAATGAAGGGGTTGACTCATACCCTCTGCTTTATGCGATTTTCGCGGGTTTGATTGGTCTATTCGTAGTCATCGAATACTTGCTTAAACCGTCTGATGTCCAGGATGAAGCCCGTGATACTGGTGAATACTCAAAAAATTGGACCAAGGTGCGGACGGAAAAGCTAATGGCCATGGCAGATGCAGGTGATTCTCTGGAGGATATGGGGCGGAGTTTGAGTGTCAGTCCAGAATCCGTTCGCGGCAAACTGGTAAGTATGGGTTCATATGGACAGTATCAGGCTGGCCGACTGGAACGAATGGAATCCGATTTACTGGAGTATCGAGCGAAGTATGCGGCGTCTCGTAAAAAATCTACTTCGGGCCGATCTAGCCATCCAGACGTACCTTTAACGACCAATATTCTTGTCAACGAAGTCAACAACAGAAAGCTCAACAAGGCGTTGAAAGAGCTTAATGGAATGATAGGCCTCGACAGGCTTAAAGAGGAAATACATTCATTAATTGCTCTAGCGGAAGTCAGAGCGATGCGCTCTAAAGAGGGGCTTCCAATAACTTCGCCGACCTTTCACTTAGTATTTTCTGGAAACCCCGGCACCGGTAAGACAACGGTAGCCAGATTGCTGGGTGAAATTTACGCTTCATTAAATCTTTTGAAGTCAGGGCATTTTGTTGAGGCATCTCGTGCTGATTTGGTTGGAGAATATGTCGGGCATACCGCGCCCAAGGTAAAAGCTCTGGTTGATAAAGCGATCGATGGCGTTCTGTTTATCGATGAGGCATACACGCTCAACGCGGGTGGTGCAGAGGACTTTGGGAGAGAAGCTATTGATTCATTGCTCAAGCTTATGGAGGACAATCGGCATCGATTAATGGTTATCGTTGCTGGTTACCCCGATTTGATGGAAGGGTTCATTGCAAGTAATCCCGGACTACGGTCACGTTTCAAAACTACTCTGCAGTTCGACGACTATACGCCAGATGAAATGTTGGCGATCTTCAATGAAATGTGTGATTCCTATAAATTGAAACTTGATGATGACGCTCAAGCAATTGCTGAGGATTTGTTTTCTGAATTAGCCGACATTAAAAATACCAGCTTCGCTAATGGACGCGATGTTAGAGGTATTTTTGAAAAGGTGATGGAATTTCAAGCGATCCGGATTCGGAGATCTAAGGATACTTCATCGCTGTCAATCCTTGCGGGTCCCGATATTTTATCCGTATCTGATTACCTTAAAAAAAGTGATCAGTAGTAGTGTCGATTAGCAAAATCCTTCAAGGGATTTCAGATGGAGACACTATTGGGGGTCCATTTGCTATGGCCTCGGTCGTGGCTAATACACTGGGTAATGACCCATACAACTTCGACGCTTTAGATAAAGCGTACCGTGACTACTATGATTCTGGTTCATTTGATTCAGGTCCAACGTTTGTGAAAGTCCACGAATTGATGGCCAATGGGTTTACCAGAAATGATGCTGTCGAAGAGACCCATAGGCTATTTAATGGGTCGACCGCAGGTTGTAACCCGATGCATCGGTTTATGGTTGTCGCAGGTATGGAAGATCTTCCATATGATCATCTGGATGACTTGGCCCGTAAGGATGCCAGACTAACCCATCAAGATGCTACCGCAGGGTTATGTTCAAGTGTTTTGGTACGAATATTGAGACAGTGTCTATCCGGAGAAAATATTAATGATGCCGCTAATGCTGTCTTAAGCGAGTTGTCACCTAATGATCAGAAAATTTTTAATATACCAATGGGAAAAAGTGGATATGGTCCCGAGGCTCTAGTTTCAGCAATAGAGTTCGCCGGAGATTGGAAATCTGGATTGGCTCGTTCGATAGAGTTCGCAACGCCAAACAATTACTGCCCACCTATTGTCGGAGCGTTCATATTATCTGTGTCTGATTACCTGACAGGAATGCGATAATCCCAACTATCCATGTAATACTTTGAGGCATCTGTGATGGAAGGCATCCAAGTAAACAGACGCTTCGATTGTGGGAAAGTACCAAGCCCCAAGGGCGCTAGTGTCCTGAGGGCTTGATTCCGTGGAAGATTAAAACTCACTTTGTTTTTAGACCCGCTCACCAGGTTAAAGCGATTCCCGCTGAAACGAGGATGAACCGTCTGTTTTCTGACACCGATTAGGCATCTGATTAATGACCAGCATAAGTGATGCCAATTTTTTAGAGCTCATTAATTGTTTACAGAGTGAACCCACCTTGTTAGCTTTTTATTACGCGATTTAATCCTACTTGCCGCGTTAGAGCTAAACAGGAGACACAAGATGTCAGATAGCACCACAAACACAGACACTATAAATGATCGTCCCACAGACGGTTCAGCGGTATTCACACACCCTGAAACGCCATACCTGAAAGAACACCTTACTTACTTGGATCGCCTAGTTCTCCATCAGTTGATGACTGAAGGTAAACGCTTTACGACTTTGACTGAAAGGGAAGTTACGAATTTTTTCGTATGAGAGCATGCAAGGATGAATTCAGGACATTGTGATGAGGTGTTCTTCGCTCTGCTAGAGGCTGAGATACAAGAACAGGAGCGTTGCGAAATGAAGACCGCTCAACCACCTGAGACTGTTTATCGGGCAGG
>ENA-OUOG01004612-OUOG01004612.1-marine-metagenome-genome-assembly--contig:-NODE-4612-length-11735-cov-4.366186_pt1 | contig 11735 bp, 10 predicted proteins | sample MGYA00248635_ERZ508505 | MGnify/ENA primary metagenome ERZ508505 (study PRJEB26176, sample SAMN06267871) | marine metagenome | isolation source: Saanich Inlet, British Columbia, Canada | place: Pacific...
GAATTTATTGGAAATGACAAGGTGGCTCTTATTTTGGGAGACAATATTTTTTATGGGACGGGTTTAGAAAAATTGTTACAGGCCAATAACAATCCCGAAGGTGGAATTATTTATGCCTACAGAGTTAATGACCCAGAACGCTATGGCGTTGTTGAATTTAATCAAGAGAGCAAAGCCATTTCTATTGAAGAAAAACCAGAGGACCCAAAATCGAATTATGCGGTGCCAGGAATTTATTTTTATGACAATACAGTTGTTGAAATTGCAAAAAACATCCAGCCGAGTCGTAGAGGAGAATTAGAAATAACAGACATCAACAAAGAATATCTCAAACTAGGTAAATTAAACGTCAGTATTTTAGATAGAGGGACGGCTTGGTTAGATACTGGAACGTTTCAATCATTGATGCAAGCTTCGCAATTTGTGGAAGTTATTGAGAAACGTCAAGGATTAAAAGTTGGTGCTATTGAGGCTGTGGCTTTTGAAATGGGATATATAGACGAACCACAACTCAGAAAATTGATAGAACCTTTATTAAAAAGCGGATACAGTGAAAATTTATTGCAACTTTTGAGTAAAAAGTAATGAAAGCAACAGAAACAAAACTTAAAGGGTGCTTTATCATAGAACCCAAGGTGCTTGAAGACCATAGAGGCTATTTTTTTGAGAGTTTCAATCAACATCGTTTTAATGAATTGATTGGAAAGAACCTTGATTTTGTTCAAGACAATGAATCCTTTTCTTCCAAAGGAGTTTTAAGAGGGTTGCATTTTCAAACAGGAGAATATGCTCAGGCCAAATTGGTACGGGTTGTCAAAGGACTGGTGTTAGATATCGTTGTAGATCTTCGAAAAGACTCCCCTACATTTTCTAAACATTTTTCAATGGAATTATCTGAAGACAATAGAAAACAACTTTTTATTCCAAGAGGATTTGCACATGGATTCATCGTCCTTAGTGAAACAGCCATCTTTTCTTATAAATGCGATAATTTTTATAACAGTGCTTCCGAACAAGGGCTTCGGTATGACGACCCTTCCTTGGGCATTGACTGGAGACTCCCAGCGAATGAGTTTATAGTTTCAGAGAAAGACTTAGCATTGCCAACACTTTCAACCCTATTGTTATGATGAATGTGTTAGTGACAGGAAGTAATGGGCAATTAGCAAGTTGTATAAAAGACCTTGCATGTCAGTATGAGAATCTAAATTTTATTTATACAGATTATCAAGAATTAGACATTTGTGATTTAAAGCAAGTAAATACGTTTTTTAAATCGGATCCAAAAATAGATTATTGTATTAATTGTGCTGCTTATACAGCTGTTGATAAAGCAGAGTCAGACGCAGATAAAGCATTTGAAATAAATGCAACTGGCGCCAAAAACTTAGCGATCGCTTGCCACGAATTTGATGCGGTTCTAATTCAGATTTCTACCGATTTTGTGTTTGATGGACAGAAAAACTCCCCTTACGTTGAAACAGATGTTCCCAACCCGATAAGTGTTTATGGAGCGTCTAAGCTTCAAGGAGAAGTTGAGGTTAAACAACGATTAGAAAAATATTTTATACTTAGAACCTCTTGGCTATATTCCGAGTATGGTTCTAATTTTATGAAAACAATGTTAAGACTGGCGGAAACACGCGATGAAATTAGCGTAGTCTCAGATCAAATAGGAACCCCAACCTATGCAGGAGATTTAGCGAAAATGATATTAAACATTGTGAGTTCTAAAAACACTAACTTTGGCCTGTATCATTACAGCAACGAAGGTATGGTCAGCTGGTATGATTTTGCAAAAGCTATTTTTGAAGTATTCGCTGTAGAAATTAAATTAAATTCCATTAAAACGGTGGATTACCCAACTCCAGCGAAGCGCCCTGCTTACAGTGTTTTAAGCCTCGAAAAAACTAAAAAAATATTTAACATAACCCCTCCTAAATGGGAGTTAGGTTTAAAAAAAGCAATTGAAAACGTATAATATAATGGAACAAAAAAAAGTAGCACTTATAACCGGGGTCACAGGACAAGATGGCGCATACTTGAGTGAATTTCTTTTGAAAAAAGGATATTTGGTTCATGGGTTAAAGCGTAGAGCATCCTTGTTCAATACTGCTCGAATTGATCATTTATACCAAGATCCTCATGTTGAAAATCAAAACTTCTTTCTTCATTATGCAGATTTAACAGACAGTACAAACCTAACAAGAATCATTAAAGAGGTGCAGCCTGACGAGATTTATAACCTTGCGGCGATGAGCCATGTTCAAGTTTCTTTTGAAATGCCAGAGTATACGGCAAATGCTGATGGAATCGGAACGCTAAGGTTATTAGAGGCGATAAGGTTTTTAGGACTCGAAAAAAAGACCAGAATTTATCAAGCTTCTACCTCAGAATTATACGGAAAGGTTCAAGAAGTTCCACAAACAGAAACGACCCCATTTTACCCAAGAAGCCCTTATGCTGTAGCAAAAATGTATGCCTATTGGATTACTGTGAACTATAGAGAAGCCTATGGTATTTATGCATGTAATGGAATTTTATTTAATCATGAATCCCCAGTAAGAGGGGAAACTTTTGTCACTCGAAAAATTACTAGAGCGACATCAAAAATAGCGATGGGACTTCAGGATAAAATCTACTTAGGTAATTTAGATGCTCAAAGAGATTGGGGCCATGCAAAAGATTATGTTCGAATGATGTGGATGATTTTACAAGCTGATGAAGCGGAAGACTGGGTAATCGCTACTGGAAAAACAACAAGCGTTAGAGATTTTATTAAAATGTGCTTTCATCATGTTGGAGTTGAATTAGAATTTAGAGGCGAAGGACAGGATGAAAAAGGGTTTGTGAAATCTTCTAAAAACGAACAATATTCACTTGAAATAGGCAAAGAAGTTGTGTCTGTTGACCCTAAATACTTCAGGCCAACCGAAGTGGACTTGTTAATAGGCGATGCTACCAAAGCGAAAGAAAAACTAGGATGGACTCCCAAATACGATTTAAAATATTTAGTGGAAGACATGATGACTAGCGACTTAAAGTTGATGCAAAAACAACAGTATTTAAAGGATGGCGGCTATGCGGTCAAAAATTATTTTGAATAATAGATGGATATAAATGCTAAGATATATGTTGCGGGACATCGCGGATTAGTGGGAAGTGCGATCATAAAAAACTTGCACTCAAAAGGATATCGTAATATTGTTTTTAAGACCCATAAAGAGCTTGATTTAACCAATCAAGAGGCTGTTGTAGAATTTTTTAAAAAGGAAAAACCAGAATACGTGGTTTTAGCGGCGGCAAAGGTTGGCGGAATTGAGGCCAACAATACTTATCGTGGGGATTTTATTTATGAAAACATGATGATTCAAAACAACGTGATTCATCAGAGTTATTTATCTGGTGTAAAAAAACTGCTTTTTTTAGGGAGTACTTGTATTTACCCTAAAGAATGCCCTCAACCGATGAAAGAAGAATATCTTCTTACGGCTCCATTAGAGTATACAAACGAGCCCTATGCGATTGCTAAAATAGCTGGAATTAAAATGTGTGAAAGTTATAATTTGCAATATGGAACTAATTTTATTTCGGTAATGCCCACTAACCTATATGGTCCAAATGACAATTTTGACCTTGAAACATCACATGTATTGCCTGCGCTAATTCGAAAAATACATTTAGCAAAATTACTCTCCGAATCTAAATTTGAAGCGGTTGTCAAAAATTTAAAGGTAGATAATATTGAACAAGCCAAAGCATATTTGAGCCGTTTTGGGGTTTCTGCTGACAGTGTTGAAATATGGGGTACAGGAGCACCAAGGCGTGAATTTTTATGGAGCCAAGACATGGCTGACGCTTGTGTGTTTATCATGGAAAACAGGGATTTTTCAGACACCTACTCTAATGGCACCAAAGAAATTAGAAACACTCATATAAATATTGGTACAGGGAAGGATATTTCCATTAAGGAATTGGCAGAAATGATTCAAAAAACAGTGGGATTTTGTGGGGATTTGGTTTTTAATAAAGCGAGGCCAGATGGAACAATGGTTAAGTTAACCGATGTGTCAAAATTAACTGGTTTGGGGTGGAAGTATGAGATGGAAATCAAAGCGGGTGTGTCAGAAATTTATAATTGGTACAAGAATTCAAATGCTTAAATTAATGACTTTTAGAGTATAGATTAGTTTTGTGATGTTTTTTTCAGTAATTAAATGTAGTGAAAAAATAGACTTTTATAAAAGTTACTTTAAAGTTTTCGGAAGGTGTTTTTTAATACAGTTAAAGAAATAGCCTCAGGAACAAATAAAAAATACGAGTATAATAAGAAAACAAAAACAGTTGAATTAGAGAATTAAAATGGGCAGAACAGAATTATTGAGTTTTTGCCATACGTAGGAAATTATGGGTTTATTCCCTCAACGTATTCAGATCCAACAAAAGGAGGAGATAGAGATTTTTCAAAGACGTAAAAGAAAGGAGCCTACTGGACATGAGTGATATAACGGTATTCTTTCAAGCAAAATTAATGCGAAAGAAGTTAAAATAGTGATAGACTCAACCACTAATAGCATTAATTTTTCTAGCTGGGAAGCAATAACTAATGAAAACGGCAATTTATTTATTATTTCACGAACACTAACTTTAGAAGAGTTGTTTTAATCTTAAATATTGTATTTTTAGCCAGTATTAAAATCCTTACAATTTGAAGTAATGCCAACAAACAAACGCATTTACAAGGCGATTGACTTGCTAAAAGACAAAAACCAACGAAAGTCATTCTCTTATCTTTTGATTAGAGGAAGCTCAGTGGCCTCTAATTATATTTTTTCTATTCTAATAATCTCACTTTTTTCAAAAAAAGAATATGGACTTTTTGTTTTTGGACTCTCACTATTTATGATATTAAGCGGACTGACAAAGTTTGGTGTTGATGTTCACTTTGTAAAGATATTCTCTAAATTTAAAGATAAAGGAGTTCCAAACTGGGTTAAAGCTGTTGAGTTAAAAGTAATATCATACTCCTTTTTACTTGCAGTAGTTTTGAGTTTAGTTCTATTTCTATTTAGAAGTTCTTTTGACTCATGGTTAACATTGTTATTATTTATAATGTCTGCGCCATTTTATGTAGCTGTATTAATGAACTCGGCTAAACTAAGAGGGGTTTCTAAGATTTCAGAATTTGCATTTTTAAATATAGCTGGACGAATTTTACTAACATTAAGCCTGTTTATAATCCTTTATTATGGATTTTCGCTTCACTCTTATTTTACAATTTATTTGTCGCACTTTCTATCTGTTATGCTGCTGCTGTTTTTTTCAACATATTGGAAAAATAAGACTTTTACACAAATCAAAAACTCCTCTAAACGTGTTCCAGTTCAGTTTTTGAAATATAATAATTCGTTAATGATAAAATCTTACATCACGGTGTTGTTTTTATGGGGGGATCGTTTTTTTTTATCCTTAATCTGTACAGCTGGTGAAGTAGCCGAATATGACGTTTCCTTAAAAATAGCAATGTTGTTGATGATCGTTATAGAGGCCTTAAAATCTACCTATGCCTCTGTATTTGCAAACAACACAAATAATCATGAGGTTTTAAATAATTACATTAAAAAATCAACAAGAGTAGGGTTTCTTTTTTCAAGTATTCTATTTCTTTTAATTGTGTTATTTGGTAAAGTTCTATTACTTCTCTTTGGCACTGAGTTTGTTGATTCATACAGCGTTCTTTTAATAATATCTTCTGGATATTTGATGGCTTCTTTTTTTGGTCAAGCTGACAATGTTTTAGAAATGTGCGGCTTAGCAAATCACTTTGTCAAGCCTTATTTTATAATTATAATTACATCTTTAACAATCGGCGCTCTGTTGTCTTTCTATTTTGGAGTTATTGGTATGGCTATAGGTTTCGCACTTGGAAACACGCTTTTTCAGTTAACGGCATATTTAATTGTTAAAGCTCAAATAGGCTTAAAAACATCATTTTTATGATTTGGGCGTTATTATTCTTAGGGTTAATTTTAATAGGCAGAAGAACAAAGATTACCTTTTTCTCACCCCTTGTTCTTTTTTACGCTTTTTTCATTACCTCAATCATTACATCGATTGTATACCACTATAACATGCCCGATGAATGGAAGTTTAATATAGCAAATTTGGACAAAATAACTAATGCAGAATTTTGGATCTCTATTAATGTATTTGCAAAGATGTTGACTTATTTTACTGTTGGTGCTCTGTTTTACAAATACATATTTAAAAGCTATAAAAATGTAAATTTTGATTTTGAATTCAACGTAATAGTTCCTAAAATAAACGCCTCTTTGCTAGAACTTATTTCGCTGCTAATTATTTTACTAAACATAATATTGGTTTGGAGCCTCTATGGCAAGGAAATATTTATAAGAGATAGCTATGCCACAGATTATAATAAGTTTGGTGTTATGATTATGGAGTACAGCCTTCTGTTTCTCATTTTTTTAGGAGGAGTTTTATACAAGCAAAGAATAGGGTCTTCAATTTTAATAGCTTTTTTCGTCACAATTATGTGTTTAGGTTTTGGCTCACGAATGGCAACAATATTTCTTATCGTGTATCTTTTTGTTATTTATATCCTCTACCTTAACAAAGGAAAAAGATTCATTTTTAGACTTGTATGGATACCTTTCCTGATTTTGTTTTTTGGATATAACCTCTCCTTAAGGTTTTGCGAGTATCATGGTTTAGGACCGTATTTATTACTTCCTTTTAATGATCCTTATGCAATCATCGAAAACACATTTTTTAATATTTATTATACAATTGTATTTGGTGTTTTTGCAACATATAAAACCCTGATTGAAAACACCCCTAACTACCAATATTTAGCAACAAGCCTTAACCCCTCTCCTGGATTTTTAACGGACTGGTACTCGATTTATAAAAGTTTACGAATCAACCCATACGCCCCCTTTACAACTATTGGCGAAATCTTTTCATATCCCTTTATAGCCTTTTTGTTTTACTTTTTTATTGGGATGATTTTTGCATATTCCGAAAAGGTAATTCAGTCGTTACTTTCAAAGCGGAAGTTTTTAACGGGATTTATTTTATTTTTACTTATTACGGCGTTTATCCCTTACAGTTTTGAATATAACTTAAGGTCAGCAACAAGATATGTTTATTATGCTCTAATCTATGCAACTCTTTTAAGAACCTTGTCAAAAGTTAAATTTAAATGATGAAAATACTTGTAATCGGCCCTTTTCCACAGCCCATATTTGGTGTGAGTTTATCTAATTTGGTTTTGACCAATGGCTTGATAAAAGAGGGGCTGGATGTTAAGACCATAAACACCGCAACAAACACTAAAATTGATTCGGTTCAAGGGGCTTGGAGTTTTAAAAAGCTTTCATTTTTAAAGAACTATGCAAAGCTGACAAAGGTATTTAACTCAGATATAATCTACTGCACTACAGGTCAAACCTTTTTTGGGATACTTAAATATGCTCCATTTGTTATATGTGCTAGAATTCTAAATAAAAAAACTATTGTACACGTAAAGGGCGGCTATTTGAAGACGTCTTATGACAGCATGAATAAATTTAAACAAGCGATTTCTAGAATTATTTTAAAGTCCTACACTGCAGGCATTGTGCTTTCTAAATCTTTAAAACCCCTTTTGCAAAACTTCCTCCCCGATAGTAAAATTTTTATTCAACATAACTTTATTCAAGACTCCTTAATTGTTCCAGAAAAGGAAATTTCGAAGCAAATGGATTTTACATGTCTGAGGCTTATTTATTTGAGTAACTTAATGGAAGAAAAGGGAATCATTGAACTTTTGGATGCAATAGATGTTTTAAATACAAATGAGATAAACTTCCAAGCCAAAATTGCTGGCAATATTGCAAAAGACCAACACCAACTTTATGAAAGAATGAATAAAACGAAAAACCTTGAATACCTAGGGGTAGTTCAAAATGAAGAAAAAACGAAATTATTAAGTTGGGGAAATGTGTTTTGTTTACCAACCTATTACGCCATGGAGGGGCAGCCGATTTCTATTTTAGAAGCCATGGGTTTTGGAAATGTTATTGTGACAACAAAACATGCAGGGATTCCAGATGTTTGCTCAGAAAAAAATGCAGTATTTGTTGAAAAAAAGAATGTTCAAAGCCTTGTAAATCAGTTAACAAAACTATCGGAATCTCTTAGTTGGGTTGAAGAAACAAGTTTTTTTAATCTCAGAGAGGCTCGAAGACTATATTCTGAAGAGGCATTTGTAAAAGGAATTCTAAAAATCATGAAATCAATATAGACTAATACATGAAAACTAATACACATTTAGCGTATAGTATTTCTTTTATGATACTTGGACTATTTCCCGTAGCTCCATTTTTTATAAAACCCTACCTGCTAGCTCCTATTTGTATAACATCAATAATTTATTTCACGAAACATAAAAACGCGTTTAATAATTATAAAAAATTAGGAATTAGTAGCCTTCTTTTTGCTTTTTTTGCTCTTGGGTTTTTTCAGTCCTCAAATACAGACAAATCAATTGAGCTACTATTAAGGCTTTCCCCTTTTTTGATTATACCATTTGCTTTTTCAGTTGTTCCAAGTCCTAAGTTTTTAACATATAAAAGTATGTTTATAAATACTTTTATTAGCTCTTGCTTCATTTTTTGCTTGTTAGTCATAGGGTATTCTTTGTCATTAGATTCAAATGACTTGCCATATATATTTTCTTATTTAAGGGATAAGTTTTGGGGGTATGAGGAGCACCCTATTTATATCTCTTTATACCTGGGGATATCCATGATTTTATTAACACAGTCAACAATAAAAAAAAGTTTAAAATTTTTCTTTTTCATTACGTTCTTATTTGTTCTATTGTTTTTATCAAGAAAAGGCAATATTGTCAGTTTGTTTTTTGTGCTTCTATTTACACTTTTTTATAAGTCTGAGTTGCTTTTAAACAAAACAAGTTTAAAGCTGTTTTTGATTGCTTCTGGTTTAGGTACTCTATGTGTTCTTTTGTTTAATAGTTTTATAATAGATAGGTTTAAAGAGCTATTAGACGTTGGCAGTTTTCTTTATAACACAACTTCCTCATCAGGTATTAGAAGTATTATTTGGCGCTCCAGTATTAGGCTTTTTATAGAGTCTCCTATTATGGGTTATGGACTTGGAGATGTACAGCAAAGCATTAATAGTCAATTAATTAATGATGGCTATGAGCAGTTAACTCAACTTTCAAGCTACAACGCCCCAGTTTACTACAACGCTCATAATCAATATTTGCAGTTAATCCTCTCTTCTGGTTTATTTGGTTTAGCGGGGTTCTTAACGGTTTTAATTTATATGCTTATAACTTTAAAAAGCAATAGGGATATTATTGGGCTTAATATTTTTCTTTATATATTACTATGTTTTATGTTTGAAAGCCTTTTAGAGCGGCAAAACGGAATAATTATTTCCGCTATATTTTTTAATTTATTTTTTTTCACATGTACAAAACAAAACAATTATAAAGAATGAAAACCCAAGACCTAAGTAAATATATTACCCCCCCTAAATTTAGAGGTCGATCTAAAATCACAGTCCAGCTTTGGCGGTTAGTTTATGCTCTTTTATTTAGACCATCTCCTCAAATAATGTATGGATGGAGGCGTTTTTTACTTCGTATTTTTGGGGCAAAAATTGGAGTCGATGTAATTGTCAGGCCATCTGCTCAAATTACATACCCATGGAAAGTGGACATTGGAGATTATAGTTGGATTGGAGATGAAGCAGTTATTTATTCTTTAGGAGAGATTTCCATAGGATCTAACACGGTTATTTCTCAGAGATGTTATATTTGCACGGGCAGTCACGATTATAGCTCCGAAAATTTTTCCATTTATGCTCAAAAAATCACTATTGGTTCTGAGTGTTGGCTTGCAACCGATGTATATGTAGCACCCTCAGTGAATATTGGCGATAGAACCATAGTCGGCGCAAGAAGCTCAGTTTTTAAGGATTTACCTTCAAACAAAGTATGTGTTGGAAGCCCTGCAAAACCAATAAAAGAAAGAATCCCAAAAGATTGAGAAAAAAAAATATCACCTTCATTAGTTTAAATTACGCACCAGAAGATTCTGCCATAGGATTATATTCTTCTCAATGGGTTGAGTTTTTGGAATCCAACGGACATAATGTGACTGTTGTAACTGCATTCCCTTATTATCCCCAATGGGAAATTTATAAGGACTACAAATCTAAGCCGTTATTTCATAAAGAAATTAATGGGAGATCTCCTATATTGAGATATAAGCAGTACGTACCTAAAGCGCCCACTTTTTTCAAAAGAATAATTCATTTAATAGACTTCACTCTTGGCTCATTCATTAATTTATTTAAAATTAAAAAGTGTGATTTAGTAATTGCGGTTGTCCCATTCACATCCTCAGCATTTTTAGGTTGGATTCAGAAAAAACGTTTCAACGCAAAACTTTGGGTTCATATTCAGGACTTTGAGTTTGATGCCGCATTACAAACAGGGGTTGGTAAAAAAACGAACCCTCTTTTTTCAATACTATTTAAGATTGAATCATGGATTCTGAATAGGGCTACTGTAGTAAGTACCATAAGCCATAGCATGCTCGATAAACTATCCCATAAAACAAAAAGTTCAACCTTTTACCTTCCCAACTGGATAGATCAAACTACGATTGATCCCTTAACAGCGACCCCTCATGAGTACACAGAATCAAATAAAATAACACTTCTATATTCCGGAAACATTGGCGATAAACAAGATTGGGACAGTTTTATTAAATTTTGTTACGACTTAGACAATAACAAGTATGACGTTATAATAGTTGGAGATGGAGCCAAAAAAGAATGGGTTTTGGAAAACACTATAAACCTATCGAACGTATTTTATTACCCCCCTGTACCTTATAATGAGTTGTCCGATTTGCTTTGTAGTACAGATATTCACTTGTTGTTTCAGAAACCAGACTTGCTCGACACCGTGATGCCGTCAAAAGTTTTAGGTATGATGGCAAGTGCAAAACCATCTATCATAATTGGACATAAAGACTCTGAAATAAATAGCACTTTTAAAACAACAGATGCGGGTCTTTTTTTCGACCATTACTCTAAAGAAGTCATTGAGCAGTTAGATCAATTGACCTCTAATGCGACTAAAATGAAAGACATGGGAGTCAATTCTAGAGCGTATGTCGTCAACAACTTCTCTAAACAAATGATTTTAAGTAGGATGCTAAAAAAGGTTAACTCCCTTTAATCCAACACCAAAGTAGGGTACTTTCCAGCTGTATTGTTTTATATGTTGCACTTATTGTTTGAACTTAGTTTTGAACTTAGTAATTTTTGTAACCAATCTTAGAACAATATTTTCTTACCTTTGTAGATTATTGAACTATTTATGTCCAAAACCATACTTATTACCGGTGCCGCAGGATTTTTAGGATCCCATTTATGCGATCGCTTCATCGGTGAAGGGTTTAGAATTTTGGGGATGGATAATTTTATCACAGGCGATAAAGACAACATCCAGCATTTATTTGACCATCCCAACTTTCATTTCATCGAGCATGATGTAACAGTTCATATAGACATAAAAGAACCCATAGATTATATTTTACATTTTGCATCCCCTGCCAGCCCTATTGATTATCTCAAAATACCCATCCAAACCCTCAAGGTAGGCTCTTTAGGAACGCATAACCTTT
>ENA-OUOG01004615-OUOG01004615.1-marine-metagenome-genome-assembly--contig:-NODE-4615-length-11728-cov-12.232169_pt1 | contig 11728 bp, 14 predicted proteins | sample MGYA00248635_ERZ508505 | MGnify/ENA primary metagenome ERZ508505 (study PRJEB26176, sample SAMN06267871) | marine metagenome | isolation source: Saanich Inlet, British Columbia, Canada | place: Pacific...
GGATCGATCAAGGATACGGCAGAACACTTTGGCAAGAGCTACAAGTCAGTCGAGATCATGGTTGGCCGGTACAAGCATGCTTACGAGCGCAGCTTCAATTTCCCGCATGTGATCCATGCCAAGAGGTTCGGAGCATGAAAGAAAAGCGCAAATGGTCTGGGATCAAGGCAAAGGACGCTAACCGCATATTCTTTATGGATGAATTCAAGTCGCTGCGTAAGGCAGACATAGTCGCACTCGCTAACTTCTTAGATGAGGTTGAAAGAACGCTGAAGGAAAAGAATTCATGAAGACAGACAGAGAATTAGTTGCTGATTTGATCCTTGAGGAAACCGGACAGATAGTCGGATCATTGCATCAGGATGTCAGAAATGACACTAATATTTTCCACGTCAAATATGGCGATGGGAAAGTTTACATGGTGAAAGTTATCCGCATTGAAGGCGAATGGCAGGAAAAGAACACATGAGTGGCGATCACACCAAGTATCACGGGACGGCTGAAGTCCCAAAGCGTGAGTGGGTTGGGCTGACCAAGAAAGAAATAGAATCTATTTCAGATCGCGTAAAGCCAGACCCTTTGATGACCGAAGAACCTACTTGGCACATCCGATACGCACAGGCTCTTCAAAGGAAGCTGAAGGAAAAGAATTCATGAATACAATTTGGCGCGTAACAGACAGGCTTAAAGGCGTGACCATCCACATGGAGAAGAAGCCACATGTTCGCAAATACATGCTGGAGCACAAGCACCATGATCAGATCGAAGTAATGCAGCTCAACTGGACATACAAGAGTGAGCTGCTGCAGATAATCAATGGGGCCTATGCTCTTGGAGGCCTGGATACTGCCAGGTTCAAAGTAGGCGATCATTGAACAGGACTATCTGCCTAGTGTATAAAGCGCGTATACACATAACTTTGGACGCTTACATGGCACAGAGTAAGGGCGGAAGGCCTACCAAGTACAATGAAGAACTCGCAGATCGCATGATGATCGAAATCGCATCAGGGATGTCAGTGCGTGCATTGTGCGAGGATCTCGAGTGGACTCCGGACAAGAAGACGTTTTACACATGGATGTTTAAACACCCGGAGTTTCTCCACAAGTACGATGTAGCAAAAGCAGCCCAGGCTCATTGGGGCGCGGAGCTCATTGAAGAGATCGCAGACAACGCGACTGCAGAAACGGTGCAGGTAGATAAGCTCAGACTAGAAGCTCGCAAGTGGACTACAGCTCGACTGCTGCCAAGGAAGTATGGCGATCGGACGCAGCTGGACCACAACTCAAGCGATGGATCAATGTCGTCCCAACCGACAATAGTACAGAACGTAATCGTGAGGCCTGGCGATGCAGACTATCCAGTTCAAGACAGCTGAAGTATTTGAACCGCTGCTGCACCCAGCTCGCGTAAAAGCAGCCTGGGGTGGACGAGGATCAGGCAAGTCCCATTTTTTCGCAGAGCTCTTGATCAGAGACGCATTGATGCAGTCAGGACTACGCGCTGCATGTATTCGGGAGGTACAGAAGTCTCTCAAGCAATCATCCAAGCGACTGATCGAGGATAAACTGCAGGCATATAACCTGGGCGAGAATGCCGGGTTTAAAGTTTTCCGCGAGGTCATAGAGACTCCAGGGGATGGAGTAATGATCTTCACCGGGATGCAGGACCACACCGCTGACTCTATCAAGTCCCTGGAAGGTTTTGATCGAGCCTGGATCGAAGAGGCTCAGTCCATCAGTCACCGATCGCTAGAGCTGCTGACTCCGACAATCCGAAAGGATGGGTCAGAGATCTGGGCCAGCTGGAACCCCAACCGGCCAACAGATGCAATCGATCAATGGCTGCGAGGCGAGAACAAGCCAACAGGCTCTGTAGTCGTTAACGCCAACTGGAAGCACAATCCCTGGATTAGCCAGGTGCTGCTGCAAGAGCGGGAAGACTCATTGCGCATGACACCGGACCGCTATCCGCATGTATGGGAAGGTGAGTACGCAACAGTGCTAGAGGGAGCATATTATGCGAGACATCTGTCAGAAGCTGCGCTCGAAAACAGGATCGGATTTTTTGGCAAGGATCCTCTTGTTAAGCTGCATGCTGTATGGGATATCGGTGGTACTAGTCGTAAGTCTGACGCTACTGCCATCTGGATAGTTCAGTACATTGGGGAAGAGATTCGCCTGGTAGATTACTATGAAGCAGTCGGCCAGTCTTTCGAGGCTCATGTAAACTGGATGCGCGATCGGGGTTATGAGAACGCAATGTGTGTGCTGCCACATGACGGCAGGAAGCACGACATGGTCTACAACGTCACGCCAGAAGGATTTCTCCATGATGCTGGATTCACTGTCGAGTCTATCCCGAACCAGGGCCCTGGAGCTGTACTGCAGAGGATTGAAGCAGCAAGACGCATGTTCCCCAGCTGCAGATTCCACGATGAAAACACCAAGGGAGGAAGAGAGGCCCTTGGCTGGTATCACGAGAAGCGAGATGAGGCCCGTGGACTCGGTCTTGGTCCGGAGCACGACTGGAGTTCCCACGCAGCTGATGCTTTTGGCCTGGTGGCCATCTACCGGGAAGGCATTGGTCAGACAGACTCATGGGGTGATACAATACGCAGAAATCTCAAAGGTGTAGCGTGATCGATCATGGCAAGAAAGATAGTCAACATATTCGAGGAGCTTAAAAAGCTCGCTGACGAGGCTGGGGTTAACCTGGCAGAAGAGTATCCAACAGTCCCTACACCAGAGCTCAAGATCGACAAGAAAAAGGGCACTGAGTATCTAGGAAAGGGCACAGACGCCTTCAACAAGACTTTTCTCAAAGCACGCGGTGAAGCACAAAAAGATATTACCGCTGGCAATTATGACCCGTTCTTTCCTGTTGAAGATCGGTATTTCGTTGACCCATCAAAATACCCCTTAACCGGCAATACGTTGACAGACGCCATGCCTAAGAAAGCAGAGACAATTGCTAAGAAAAAGGCGGAGCTCGATACACCACAAGCACGCGCAGCATTGAACCAGGCATTTGACGCAGCAGCTGATGATCCACTTGCAGCAAACTGGTATGCGATGGGGCAGCTGGAGCAGTCATTCATCGATACGTTTGGTGAGGAGCTGGGACGCAAATTATTCAAAGAGCGTTTCGCTGATGCAATGGCAGCCACTACTGGCGGCATGGACCCGACTTCTAACCTGGTAGCAGCTCAGTACGGCAACTTTATGCAGAACCTGGGTAAGACATTCCCAGAGGCGTCCTATGAAATGTCGACTCCGATCGGAGGACGTTACATCTCAGGCAACGCCAAAATGTACAACAAGATCACTGCCGGTCAGTCACCAATGACTGCGACTGATCAACCAAAGCGTTTCAACTTCTCTGCAAACTTCCTGGGACACCAGGGACCGGCAACCATCGATGAGCAGATGACGATGGGTATGACTGGCGGGGAGCTCGCAGCACCTCCAAAGAATGCATACGGAATATTAGAAAATATTGTTGCTGAAGAGGCTTCTAAGCGCGGTCTACCTGGAGCATCGAATATGCAGGATGTTGCCTGGGCAGGATTTAAAGGTGAGCCAGGCAAGCCAATGATACAAATCGTCAACGAGGCTATCGAAAGAACAGCGCGTATCACTGGCCAATCTGCAGCTGAGGTAGTCGAGAACTACAAGAAAGGCATGCCACTGTTTGGTGTAGGTGGTGCTGGAGTCATAAGCTATGACGCTCTGATGGAGCAGGGAGCCAACTAATGGCGGCTACTGTCGGCAAGTACGCTCTCAAGGCTGCAGACAATGCAGCTGACTGGATTAAGAACATTGAGTTTGGCAAGAGTGCTGATGCTGTAGAAGAGCTGGGTGATACCAGGGTAATGATCCTGACCACAGAAGGCCTGGACCGTTACTTGCGATACAGCAAGCCTGGACGAGGCAATATCGAGGCGGTCAAAAGCGGTGGGCTTCAGTCAGATCTATACAAAAACAATAGAGCACCTGAAAGATACGCAAACTTTGTCGAGTTCGCAGAGCAGACAGACCAACCAATACATATGCCTACCATCAAGATCGATCCAGATGAAGGGATGCCGTTTATCGATGATGGCATGGTCACATACAGGGCAATGGCAGATGCAGGGCTAAAAGAGATTCCTGTATTAGTGAGAAAGGATGATGTGCGAGAGATCATGCCAAGCATCATCTCTGATGAAGGTGCATTTGGTTTAAGTCAAAGCAGCATACCTGTCACCAAACCAGTAGCTTTTAAGCCAAAAGAGCTCACTCCAGCGCAGCAGAAAGTGTTCGACTATGAAGTAACACAGCAAGGCCGTCCAGCGCATACAGCAAAGAGTATCGCCTTGGGTGAGCTCGATATGAGCCCAGCAGCAAAAGCAGCGCGTAAAGCGGACGAGGGTTTTACAGGGACTGCTTATCATGGCGGGTCACCTGATGTCACAAATGTCAAAGATTTGCCAGACGGTTTCTGGGCCTCAAAGAATCCAATTGTGTCGAACACATACACTAGGTCAGACACAGACTTTAGACCGGCCATGTACGAGATTGCGTACAACCCGTCACAGATGGGGCAGATGGATACCTACGGGTACAACTGGAATAAGCTGGAAGGCGTAGATTTTGATATCAATATGCCCAGCGGTGAAAAACTCAGCTTTGCTGACGATCTTGGATACGGAAGTTTTGTAAGCGGCCAGCCTATTGAAGATACAAATGACCTTGCAAGAATGTCAGGCTTCATGGGTCTCAAAGGTATTGAGATAGACCAGATCAATGACATGGGCTACAACATTGGCGCGGCCAGGCGTTCATTCCGCGACACAGTAGAAAAGGCGAATCCAGGTGCTACAAACGCAGAGCTAGAAAAAGCCTGGGGTGACTTCCTCAAGGATTACGACACCAAGGGTGCGACTAACGTAGTGATCACAGACCCATCGGTTGCGCGTTCAGTAACTGGTGCAGCGTTCGATCCACGCAACAGAGCACTGCCTAATATCATGGGCGGCAGCGGAGCTCTTGCAATAGGCCTTGGTGCTAATGAATCAGAAGCTGGAGTGCCTGACGCAGCTGCAAAAGCAGTCAATAAGGCGATCAATGTCCGGGTAGATAAAAAGGCCGGTATTGATTACGCAGATGAGATACTAAGCGGCAATAAAACCTTTGAGACTCGAAACACAGACAGTTTGCGTCCATATGTAGGGCAGCGCATTGGCATAGCCAGGACTGGGGCTGGAGAGGCAAAGGCTCTTGGTTCAGCAGAAATAGGCGAGCCGATCGTAGTCGATGAGGCAACATTCAGAACGATGCAAGATCAGCATCTTGTGCCCCCAGGTACAGATTTCGACATCAAGCCTGGCGGAACCAAGTATCTCTATCCTGTCAGCAACCCTGAGAGATTTGACACACCAAAGTCTGTAGGACATGGAATAGTGAGTAGAAAGATTCTTGGCGGAGGTACTGGGGCAGCTGTAGGGCTAAGTGCTAGCGATACATCTCAGGCAGCGGTAGAGCAGCTCAACAGTATTATGGAAGGTAGGTTGACCCCTGGATTCAAGTCACGGGCCACACAAGCGCAACAGGTGATCAGCGGCAAAGCACCGATCAACTCAACGCAGCAAGTTGTCTATGACACGATGGCAGCAGCTGCAGATCCAAATCCTGATGTAGGAAGCATTACTGGTGTAGCCAATAACCCAATATCCCAGGGTGCAGGCAAGCTAGGTTTCGCGCTGCAGAATTTCGGCAGCAACATGCAGTCTGCTGGTCCAGCTGGATGGATGGTTGGCACAGCGATCGAGGACCTTGGAAATATCGCAACGAGGGCAGCGTATGGAGAATCAAAAGCAACAGATCCCGCTATGGCCGTTCTTGATTTTCTGGCTGTTACTCCAGGTTCTTACATGAGCCAGGGTATGAGGACCGCAATGGCAGATAAAGACATCGCGCCCATGATATTCCGGGAATTATTAAAATGAGTGATACAATGCACTCAGCAAACAATCGCAGGGCTCAGTAATGGCTATCAGCAATTACACTAATCTCAAGACAACGATCAGTGACTTCCTCAACCGGGATGATCTCGATTCGGTAATACCTACATTTATCCAGCTGGGTGAAGCGCAGATGAATCGTGATATTCGCCACTGGGAGATGGAAGCCAGGTCTTCCGGTCAACAGTCCCAAGGTGATCAGTACATGCAGCTGCCAGCTGATTGGTTAGAGACCATCCGGTTTCATTTGACCAGCCAGGGCACAGACGCAGTCGAGCTCGCATCAATGGCATCGATCGCAGACAAACGCGCCCAGGTAGATGACCAAGCAGGACGGCCACGGTTCTACTCACATGTTCGCGGTGAGTTTGAGTTATTCCCGACTCCCGATGAAGACACCGATTTCGAGCTTTTGTACTACCAGAAGATCCCAGCACTGAGTGATTCAAACGCCAGCAACTGGCTCCTGGAGTATGCCCCTGACATTTACCTATACGGCAGCCTGGCCCATTCCGCGCCATATTTGCAGGAAGATGCTAGAATTGCAGTGTGGGCACAAATGTACGCTGCAGCAGTATCGCAGCTCAACTCTCAGTCAGAGCGAGTCAAGAACTCAGGGTCTGGCATTAGGCTTAACATTAGAGGACTTGGATAATGTCATTCTCAAACTTTTTGGAAACAGAGCTTCTGGACCATGTGTTTGCAAACAACGCTTACACATCACCTACAGCTGTTTACGTTTCACTGCACACTGCAAACCCAGATGAAGATGCGTCAGGTGCTGAAGTGTCTGGTGGCGGTTATGTGCGTCAGGCAGGATCATTCACTGTCTCAGGCAACACTGCGACAACTGATGCGGCTATCGAATACCCAACAGCCACTGCCGACTACGGCACAGTGACTCACGTTGGTATATGGGATGCATCATCAGCAGGCAACATGCTCGCATATGCCGCATTGACAGCCAGTAAGACGATTTCATCAGGGGACGTATTCCGTATCCCAACTGGTGACCTCGACATCACTCTGGACTAATCGATGGCAGGACGCGGATACGGTGTATCTGACTACGGGGAAAGCCTCTACGGTCAGACCAAGTTCCTAGACGGGGTAGCAACTGTTGCCGCGTCTGCGTCTACATCCGCTGTTGGTGGCGAGGTGTTCTATGGTGACGCATCATTCTCAGCGTCATCAACCACTGCATCGGCAGGCGTGTTTGTTATCGATGGTGCGGCCAATACGGTACAGGCCACATCAAGCCTTGCATCAGCGGCTGTAGAAGTCTTTGATGGATTGGCATCGATGGGCGGCAGTGCTGTCGGATCGACTGGTTCAGGCACAAGGGTGCGCGAAGCATCGGCAACGTCCACAGCAAGCGTCACAAACGCCACAGCAAGCCTCCAGTTCATTACTAATGCCGAAGCATCAACTGCATGCTCTGCGTCCACTACAGCGGCTTGTATTCGCGTCAGGCTCGCAGATGGATCGGTCACAGGATTGTCTGGGTTCGATGCTAGTGCAAACATTACTGCTGTTGGCGAGGCAACCCCACAGGGTCAGGCTTCTGTCAGCATCAGCTACATACGAGAACGCAGTGTGGCCGCTAACGCGATCCAAAGCGTCTCTGCTTTTGCTTCTGTCGATGGACGCGAGAAGTGGGAGCCAATATCATATACACCAGTAACATGGTCAGAAATAGCCGCTTAGAGGAGTAACTCATGGCTGATACCACAACAACCAACTACTCGCTGACTAAACCAGAGGTTGGAGCCAGTGAGGACACTTGGGGAACCAAGATCAATACGAACCTCGATACGCTCGATACGCAATTGAAAGCGGTCAGTGATGTGGCTGATGCGGCGGCATCATCATTAACTGATCTTGGCGTAACAGCCACTGCGGCAGAGCTAAATGCATTAGATGGCATCACCGCAACTGTGACTGAGTTGAATCACACAGATGGCGTTACCTCAAATATTCAGACTCAATTAAATGCAAAGGCGGCAACATCAAGTCTTGGTGCGCTTGCCACAGCAAATTCAGTAGGCGCGTCTACAATTGACGATAATTCTGTCGGAGCGGCAGAGCTTAATGTGTCTGGCAATGGCACTTCTGGTCAAGCCCTTACATCAGACGGTGACGGCACTTTCTCATGGGCTGATGCAGGCGGCGGCGGTTTTGTTGTTGCCGATGAGCAAGTATTCGCAAACTCAGGAACATGGAACGCTCCATCGGGAACTCAGTATGTTGAAGTTTTCTGTATTGGCGGCGGCGGAGCAGGCGGGGCTACTCCAAACAACGGTCAAAAAGCGGCCAGAGGAGGCGGCGGAGCAGGCGCGGCTTACGCTTATTATCCAATCAACACAACAGGTAATTCACAGACAGTTACCGTTGGCTCTGCGGGGAACAGAAACTTCAGCAACAGTAACAACAACCCACAAAATGGAAACTCAGGCGGCCAAAGCAAATTTGGTAATCTAGTTGTTGCTAATGGTGGCGGTGGTGGCACTACGGCAAATACTGACTCTGTGCCAAATAATGGTGGAGCAGGAGGCACTGGAACAGTAAATGGGACAGCTAATGCTTCTAGGACTTACTCAGGACAAGCATCTCCTACTAACAGCAATATCAACACAAGGGTGGTGGTTGCAGGAATGGGTGGGTCATCTCAAATCTCAGTGGATAATAGTCGTTCATATAATCGTGCAAGGTTTAATGCTCAACCATTTGGATCGGCGGGAAATGGAGGCGGCACGAGCCGCGTTACAGATAGGGACAGCGGGACTCCCGATCTAGAGCGGGACAGCAGTACCCTCCATTCACCGAATAGCGGTATTGTTATTGTCAAATCGTATAAAGAGGCTTAATGATGATTGCTCATGTGATTAAAGACGGAGTTATTGAAAACGTCATACTTGTAGAAGAAGACTCTGATTTGGAGGCATTGGGCGCACAGGCGATCCCAGATGGCGATTATTATGCAATGGGTGATACATATTCTGGAAATATAAATAATGATACAGTCGCTCTGGCAAGAAAAGACGCTGATATGCAGTGGCGAATCGATGAGCAGTTGCGTAGAACAGCTAATTGGGAAAGCGATTCATATGAAGCAACTCCAGAGCAGATTGCATACAGGAGGATTCTTGAGTCACTCCCAAGTGATGCAAACTGGCCTAATGTGACTATTCCGGAAAGACCGTAAAACACTTAAATTAATGGGGCGTAAGTGAAAGCAAGTACAGAAAATTTTGTTGGGATTTATGAAAACGCATTCTCAGATGAGTATTGTGATGATGTAATTCGAGAGTTTGAAAAATCAGTTGACTGCGGGTTTGCAAAAACCAGACAGCAGGTCAACGATATGAATAAAATCTCGAAAGACGATACGGCAATATGGTCTGGCGAATTGTACACTTCAGAGATAGATTTGTCTGGACTGCACAGTTTAATAGCAGGTCAATTCAATAAAGTATTCTGGGATCAGTGCTACCCCCATTACGCGAATGAATTTGCCGCTTTGGATGGCTCTGGGCATCACAATGTTTATGGCAATAAAGTGCAAAAAACTGAAGTCGGCCAGGGGTATCATCTCTGGCATTATGAATCAGCAAACAGAGAGTGTTGCAATAGACTGCTAACCCACATTGTTTACCTCAATGATGTTGAAGATGGTGGAGAGACTGAACTTCTTTACTTCAGCAAAAGATTCAAGCCAAAGAAAGGCACTCTCATTCTTTTTCCTGCCGCATTCACGCATACGCATCGCGGGAATCCCCCGCTCAGTAATGATAAGTACATTATTACCGGGTGGACTGAGTTTTAAATGAAGGCCTCCCTGCATCAAGGGCAGTGTGAGTTTTTGGTTGTTTCAGAGTTAGACAAGGAAAAGCTAAAAGATTGCTTTGATGAAGTTAAGCGGTTCCAAAGTAACTATCTGTCGCCAGACAACACTGGTGCCGCAAAAAGTGAGGCGGGAAAAGACAAAAAGAAGAACTCTGGAGTTTTCTTGAATGAGTTATACAACCAAGAAGAGTACGGAAGCTCATCATGCGTACAAATGTTTTCAAATATTTTCAATTACTTAAAGGGTTGTTGCTTCAGTAATAACTCCGCCTTTAACTACATTCATTGCGCTGAATATTTTTCTTGCTTGGCGAGCGCATATAAAGACGGTGATTTTTATGAGGCTCATCGAGATCATGCAAAGTTGACAGTTTTAATGTGGTTCTCAAGTGGTGGTACTGACGGGGGCGACTTAGTGTTTAGTGATTTCAACACTGGAATTAAGTTTGAGCATAACAAAATTGTTATTTTTCCATCTCACTACCGCCATGAGGTCACGCCCATCAGTACCGATCAGGAAGGCTTTGTGAGATACTGTGCGAGTGCATTTATCAACTGAGGCGATGCTATGCCGCTGATTCCCATCAAATTACCTCCGGGCGTTTATCGAGTCGGTACTGACTTTGAAGGCTCAAATAGGTGGCGTGACGCTAACTTGGTGCGGTGGCATCAAGGATCAATGCGTCCGGTTGGCGGATGGCGTGAAAAAGCAGATGCCTCATCAGTGATCACAGCGGCTCCACGGGCAATGCACATCTGGGTTGATAACACTCAGAATGCAAACACCGCATTAGGCACAGCCAATGAGCTTGTCTACGTTGCGGCATCAGGCACAGCGACTGACATCACCCCGGCAGGATTTACTACTGGCGATGAAGACGCGGCTATTAACTACGCATTTGGTGGCTCATTCTACGGCACTGGCTTGTATGGCGTTCGTAGGGAAGGCTCTCAGCAATTCCAAGAGGCCAGTACATGGTCACTGGATAACTGGGGCGAGTACCTTGTTGGATGCGCTACTTCAGACGGTAAGCTCTACGAATGGCAGGGAGACACAGAGACTCCTGCCGCCCAGATCAGCAACAGCCCAACATCATGCAAGGGATTGATCGTGACAGAGGAGCGGTTCATCTTTGCTCTGCAAGCAGGCGGCAACCCACGCAAGATCGCTTGGTGTGACCGGGAAGACAATACGCTATGGACTCCTGCGGCTACCAACGAGGCAGGCGACATCGAGCTACAGACACATGGAGAAATCATGTGTGCGGCCCGTATGCGCGGCAGAAGCATCATCCTGACCAACGTAGACGCCCATATAGCGACTTACCAAGGCCCGCCATACGTTTATGGCTTTGAGCGCGTTGGGACGGCCTGTGGGGCTGTATCGCGTAAATCACTGGTTGCCATTGATCAGGGCGCATTCTGGATGGGCCGTGAGTCTTTCTACATGTTTGACGGCTCGACAGCCAAGCAGATGCCATGCGAGGTGCAGGATTATGTATTTGAGGATATGAACGCCAACCAGCATTCAAAGGTACATGCGGTCCACAACAGCGAGTACGGTGAGATCTGGTGGTTCTACCCATCCAACGGTAGCACTGAGTGTGATCGGTACGTCTCATACGACTATTTAGAAAACCACTGGGAGATCGGACAGATCGACAGAACGGCAGGTGCGGACCAGGGTGTTTTTGCAGAGCCACAGTGGGTTGATGCGACAGGCGTGATCTATGAGCATGAGATCCACGGTATTGGTCATGGCTCATACACTCCATACGCTGAGTCAGGACCGATCAGTCTTGGCAATGGCGACACGGTCATGAAGGTCAACCAACTGATCCCTGATGAAGAGACTCAGGGTGAGGTCAACGTATCGTT
>ENA-OUOG01004617-OUOG01004617.1-marine-metagenome-genome-assembly--contig:-NODE-4617-length-11728-cov-4.144365_pt1 | contig 11728 bp, 21 predicted proteins | sample MGYA00248635_ERZ508505 | MGnify/ENA primary metagenome ERZ508505 (study PRJEB26176, sample SAMN06267871) | marine metagenome | isolation source: Saanich Inlet, British Columbia, Canada | place: Pacific...
TCCCAATATTGTAACATTAAATCTTTAAATTCACTAAACTCATCACCCTGCTGTCTATCATAGAAATCATCTTCGGGATTCCAAGTCTCAGGCATTTTTGATAATAATTCAGTTTTTTTGTATCGTTTGTAGTTTGAATTATTATTTAAAATAAGATAGTTTTTTGCTACAATAGAAAAATAAGAGAATGCCTTACCCTTACCTTCCTTAAACATATGTATTTTTTGAATAAGAATTGCAACAACTTCATTTTGTACATCTTCCTTTGGTACATCAAAATAAGAAAATTTAAATGTATTTAATACATTCTCAGCAAGCTTTTCAAAGGGATATTTAATTTGCTCTCTGTAAAGTTGGTTTTTAATCTTTTGATTATTACTCTTATTATATTCTATAATCGCATTCTCAGTATCCTGAGTAAAATACATTTTGTTTTTTCTTGGTCTGGGCATTATTAAAGATTGTTTTTATATTTTTCAATAATATCTTTTAGTTCTTTAAATACTACTCCAACTTCATCATCAGATTCAAAAGAACCCCTAATATCAATTTGTCTCATTTCTTCCAACATTTTTTCCAAAGAATCATATGTTGAATAGTTAGATTCATCTAACTCATTTTGGATACTTTCAATCTGTCTTACCAATTGAGTACCTCTCCAAATAAAAAAAATATTGGATATTGTTAAAATTCCTATAATAGAATAAAGTATATAAAAAGTTGTTTCCATAATTGTAAAAGATATATAAAGATACGAAAAAATTTTTAATTTACCAAATTAAGCTTCACCTTTTTCACCAAAGAATAAAATTGGTAAATCTAATGAATTCTTTTCGTTATCAATTTCTTTTTGTAACTTTTTAAGTTTTTTTATTATTTGCTTATCAAAAGATTTTGATTTTATAATTTCCCTATCTTCCAATTCCTCTAATAAAGTTTCTAATATTACTTCTATTGTTATTAGTTTAGTACCTAAATATTCTATCTCTGTCATTTAGTTATATTTGTAAAGAACCTGTAAGTTGATTTATAGATTCCATAAATTTTTTAAAATCTCTGTCTGATTCGGTTTCGTAATCCAAATCTCCAAATACCTTTTTAACAGAGTTGTTATGATAACCCATTGCATGTGCTAGTCTAACACACATAATTTTATATTCATAAATATTCATATCATCAGGTACATCAAACCTAATAATCTTTGCTTCCCTATTATGGGAATCTTCCGATTCGTAACTTAAAAATCCCATAATTACACTAATTGATATCCTTTATTTAAAAGAGGTTGTGCGTTTTTATATTTAACAAATTCCATTTCACCTTCTGGAGATTGTAGTATTACTCTTTCGTTTCTTCCAATTTTTTTATCTACTTTTATTTGAGGGTTGTATCTACGATTTATAGAATTTATATCTATACCATCAATTGAATCTATCAATCTTTGAGCAATAACACATTCAAATAAACTAGCATCGTTCATCATTTGTTCTAATGATTCATATTTACCTGATTGATTTTCCGCAGAAAATTGTACTAATCCTAAATTATCCGAATCTACCATAATCCCTACATATCTTACAGTTTTACGAGTTTTGTTTTTGTATGTATCTTTTTCAAAATAAACTACAGCCTCATCAGATACTTCTGTTACTCTTGGATTTGTTAGGGTTAACTCCTCATAATCACCACCAAAACGAATTGTAATAATTCGTTTATCCATACCAACGTCAGATGCATTAAATGCAATTCCATCTAACTTAGATATTTTTTCTTTATATTCGTTTAACTCTTCGTTTGAAACTGGAGTTGCTTCAACTTTTTGTATTTTCATAATAATTTTTTATTTGTTCTGTCAAATATTCTATTGATGCGGGTGAACCAACAAACCCTTCGTACTTTGAATAATAACGTAATACATCAGGATTCGTTTCTACGTTTTGTTTTAAATCTTTTAATTCTGGTAAATGGGTGTAGATATAACTCATAGTAAATCCTCAGGTGTTTCTCTATAAACTCTATATGAATCTTCATCAAAGTGTTCGGTTGATACCTCAAATACAATTGAGTTATCTTCTAAAGCGATTAACTGATGAGGTAATCCCCTTTCAATCAATACCCTTTCACCTTTCTCTAAAGTTCTACCTTCTAACTTACCATCTTCCACATTCAACCAATTGAATTGGAATCTTCCTTCTTGTACATACCAACTTTCTTTTTTCTTTAGGTGGTAATGCATTGAGAATCTATTTCTTTCTTTTGTGAATACCAATAACTTACCACAATACTCTTCATCATTGTGAATCCATAGTTCGTATCCCCATTTCTTTTCTACTCTCTTAGGAGTTGTTATATCTACATCTATAATCATTCTGCGTAACTTTGTGTGTTCAATAATCCACTATACTCACAAATGTTTGGTTTTCCAATAAAAGGTAAAATAGCAAGTTCTTTTGCTTTTGCCTCTACCATTACATCAACATCAGTACCATATAAATCAGGTAACTCATTGATATAATCTGAGTGTGCTTGTGGTTTTAATTTTTCATTTTCTTCATGTAATGCTTTTGATTCTGAATAATGTACAATTGGTTTGATACCTTTAGGCCAAGTTGTAATAGCAAGTTTTAATGCTTCCTCTTCAGTTAACCCACCTGTATTAAATTTATGGTGATGATAATCAAATACGATTGGAATTCCAATCTTTTCATGTAAATACATCAAATCCTTCACCGAATACATTGATGCTTTATCATCGTTTTCAACTGTTAATCTACTTTGAACTGATGGTGATAATCTTTTAAAGTTCTCACAAAATCTATCCATAGCAGATTTCTTATCACCATATACACCATTACAATGTATGTTAATTTTATTGTAGTGTGATTTTTCCAATCCCAATAAATCAAAAACCTTACCATGTAATTCTAAATCAGTAATTGTGTTTTGTACTACTTTTTCATTTGGAGAAACTAAAACATTGAATGGGCCTGGATGTGATGTGATACGAATACCATTTTGTTTGGCATAGTTACCACATGCCTCTAATATAGTTTTAATTCTAAGATAATGTGGTGAGGTTTCTAACTCATACTCAGAGCCCCAAGGGAACATTTCAGATGATAATCTAAATAATTTAATGTTATTTTCATTATTCCATTTTAAAATATGAAATAAATCTCTTGCATTTTGCAATCCCAATTCAGTTGCATATCCTATACCACGTTCAACAAAGGTTCTTTTAATCATAGAACGATTAGTTGTAATCTTTGGCTTTTGACTCGATAAAGTCATATTAATACAAGCGTATCCTAAATTCATCTTTGTATGATTTGTTATTTAACAAATATACGAAAATAATTTGATATAACCAAATATTATTTAATATGTTTTAGAATCAAAATTAGTTGGATAAGAGTTATCTTTATTATTTTTGATGTAAGTCAACCAATAGTTTACCGCATTCTGATTATTTATCCACTTACTTCTATCACCCCAATCAAAGCCCGGCTTTGCGTAATATGGTTTTTGATTCTTAGCGTATTGAGCCCTTTTTGATGATTGTGGTACATACTCATCAATTAAACCATCACCATTGTTATCATACCCATCAATAGTACCATCACCATCAATATCAATACCTCGTCTGTTTGTATCTTTCTTTAGATTCTCCAATGGATTGGTAATTTCTTTATAAGTTTCTGCGGCTTGAGTAAGAACTTCGTTTGGCTCATCATCTTCATCTTCACCAAATAAATCTTCGTTGAGTTCTTCCATATCCATATCGGATACCATATCGTTCATTACCATATCCAATGCATGGTCTTCATCCCATTCATCTTTTATATCTTCTACGTCAGTTTCAACCTGATTATCTTCATACGGAACATCATCCAATCCATCTTGTAAAGTTACATCCCATAAATCGGATTCTTTCCGATTTTCATCTTCAGATTTATCAGGTTCTTCACCATATAGTTCTCTTTTCTCAACTACTTTCTTTTTATCATTTTCACCCTTGTCAACTTTCATTGCGTTGTTAAATGCAATTACTAACGCTACTGCTAAAGGGTCGAATACAAATATGATAATAAGAATAAACCAGTTAATAATCTGGTCCATTGGTTTATCTAATAATCCACTAAGGTATTGTAAAGGGCCCAACTCCGAACCTATTTTAGTATCAGTATCTAAATCTAAAATTTTCAACTGAATAGATTGTAGCGAATCAGCCGCCACTTCTCTTTTGGATTGTACTTCTTTTCTATTTTCCTCCTCAACCGATATTCTTTGTTGTGATAATCTTAATTCAGTTGTTGAAATAGTATTTCTAAATCCCGTTGCTGAAGTTGTATCTCTAACTTGTATTCCGGTTGCCTTAGCATTGGATAGTGTAGCAATATTTTCAGATATTCTACCCAATTCAGTATCGTATCGTACAACATCATCCGCCCAAAACTTTTCTTTTTGTTGTAAGAATGTTCTTTGTTTTTCAGTTACCGAATATACATTAAATGTATCTTGAAATGCGGAAGTTAGAAATCCATAAATACCCAATGAGGTAATCAATACTAATATTAGAACTCCAATAGATAAATAAACTCTAAATAATTTGTTTATCCTTTCCCAATAGTTGTATAGATAACCCGCCGTGATAAGTTTTGCTAATTCTAATGAACTAGCCATCAACATTACCGAAAGGGATGCCCCAGCGAATAGTTTAGATAAACCACTCACCGAAAAAAATGCCGCATTAAATGCTACAAATAATGCGGATAATCCCAATAATAATGTTCTGAATTTCATTATACCTTCCCTATGCTAACTCTACAAGAGTTCTCGTCAGTTCGAGTAACCTTTCAATTTGATGAGCTAACCTTAAAGCTTCTTTCTGGTCAGATGGCCTACTTCCATCTAACATTCCTTTAATCACTTTATTGTGATTTTCCACTGCCTCAATGTGAGATAATGCTTTTTCTTTATGTTCTGGTTTCATAATAACATATTGTTTGTTAATATATATAAATATTGTAAAAATGAAAAAGGGGGATTTTTCAACCCCCCTCTTCATAAACCAACACTTACAAAAATTAAAATTTAATTTTAACTTTTTTAGCTTTTCTTTCTTCTTTCTTATCCAATAAAATAGTTAGGATACCATTTTCAATAGATGCCTGAGAAGTAGTTCCATCATAATCTCTGCCAATTGTAAACTTTAAGTTTACATTTCCAATTACTGAATTTACCTTTTCGGTTTCGGCTTTGATATGGATTTCATTTTCCGTAACATTTAATTCCACATCCTTTGGATTGTGTCCAGCTACACTTACAATAAGTTCTTTTCTACCATCTTCATTTGTGTTGATAGAATAGTTACCAACATTGTAATGTACACTTTTAGTTGTGTTTAAAGATTCATTTAAAATCTCATCAAATAAGTTGCTAAATGTATAAGTCATTTTTTTCTTTTTTAAGTTAAACATACACTTTATATATTACCAATCTTATACCAATTTATACATTATGACAAATAGTCAGTTTTATTAAAAGTTTTCGGAAATATTGTCATACATCCCAGTTGCTTTACGATATTCGGAGTTTTCCAATCGAGTACTCATATGGTCAGCCCAATGAATAATGTAGGGTAAATCAGTTTTTACCTGAAAATCCTCATTGTAAGAAATAAAGTATTTCTTTGTGGCATCATTGTATAACCCATCAGCCATATGAATACCTAATTGCTCTTTTTGAGTATATTTAATTCCATATTGATTCAATAACCAAAATGCTCTATCAGTTACATCAAAGTATTGTAATTTTGGATTATGAGTAAAGTATTCCTTTTTGTTTTTCTGATGCCATTCTGATTCTTGTGGTAGGTAGTATGGTTCTTTACCATCCCCTAACTTCCCTAAATCGTGGTGGAATGCTGCGAAGAATAATTCTTCATCACTAAAGTTGATGAACCCACCACTCTCTTCAAACATCTTTTTTAGTTTGTAAGCATTACGAGCTACATTCATCACATGGTCAATGTAACCACCAGGATATGCTGAGTGGAAGTTTAGTTTTCCACTTGCTGGTGCAATAGCTAACTCAGTTCCCAATTCTTCGGGTGAGTACATATGGAGAAGTTTTTCCAACCTTTCCCCACTAAATACTTTTTTAATAGCTTCTATAAACTTATTATAGTTTGCTTCTAATTGTTCTTCGGTGTAGTTTCTAATCATTCTTCTATGTATTTTCCAGTTAATGCTCTATATAAAATCTCTAACTCTTCTTCGGTTGTACAAAATCCCAAACCATCAGTATCCAACATTTCTACAAAATATTGACCTTGCTTTAATCCCATATTTCTAAGTGCTTCTAATTCTTCGGATGAATTTGAAACTAGGTGGGGTGCATATCTATCAACTCTATCTTTTGGGATAGATAAACTAAAGAAATAAGGTGAGTCATCATCTTCACTTTCTTCTTCTTTAGTCATTGGTTGATTGAAATCAAAATTTTCAGATAAATGCTTTTTCCATTTCTGTCTTTTGAAAGTTTCTTCGGTTATGGGAGTAGCATGTAATCTAACTTTTCTCATTCTAATACAATTTTTATAATCTTTTCTAAATTTTGAAATGTTGCCTTTACGGTCATAGTATCACCAACCATTTCATCAACTGGAGCGATAACTGTATTTATTTCACCATCAGTTCCACTATAACAAAACTCATTTATAGTAGGTACTACTGTACCAGCAAAACCAGTTACATAAATAGTATCTACATTTACCCACTGTCCACTAAAGTTTATAACTCTACGAATGTATGAGTATGCTGTATCCTTTTCAATTGTCCAATAGTGAGATGATTCCCAATTAACTAATTGTGGTGGGTTTGGTTCTTCACCATTGTTTAAGAGTTTACCAGTTATTCTATGAATAGTTTGTGCGGAATATTGACCAGAGTTTAACTTTAATTTATACAAACCATCAATTGTTGTATCCAACCTACCATCAATTTCCATCGTATAGTAATCAGGTATATCCGATATTGGGTCCTCACATGAGGCAGCCATCATTGCAGTTAATATCAACAATACTAACACAAAAAAATCAATTATCTTTTGTTTCATAATAGGTATTCTAAAATTGAATCCCAATTTGGGTAATCATTTGGTTTATTATCATTTTCCCAATCTAAACCATATCTTAGTAGTTCACCGGAAAACTCACCAGCGCCATTCTTTAATCTATCATCAATTAGGTAATCACCTAACAACAAATCTTTTCGGTGAGTGGTGAACATTTTTTTGTGGAATAACTCTCCGAAGTGTTCTTCAATCCAATATCGTTTATCGGTCAAAGAATCAGGGTTTCCCCAAGGAGCAGAAGTAGCGATGAACAATTCATACTTACCACTTTCAGCAAGTTTCTTTACAGCTTCAATAGCACCTTTAATTGGGGGTGGGTTTCTGAAGATACCCGGAATATGGTCAGGACAATTTTTGAATTTTTCTACTAAGTGAGGGTGGTTGGCAAACCATTTATCCATATGGACACCCAAGTCAACTAAGACTCCATCCATATCAATGTAAACTATTTTTTTCTTCATTTGATTTTTTTAAAGGGTTAAACTCTCACTCACTAACAAAACAAATATACGAAATATATTTGAATCATGCAAGCTTTTTTGAACTAATTTAACCACAAATTGTAAACGTAATCGTAAGGCATCTCTAAGATTTCAGCTAATCTCTCAAACACCCTTTCTCTAACAATACTATCACCAACTCCAATGTAATCATACACATCTTTAGTATTGTTGTGTAATACATCTAATAGACCTACAAAGGTAGTAGTCTCAATCAATTCAACTCCCAACTCATCAGTTGGGTAAGTGTTCAAATAAAATTCTTTAATATTCATATCGTTTATGTTTTAAGGTTTAATTAAACTAAGTAATTTGGTCCGTAGTATTCCCAGCTATCAGTTCCATCAAAGATGTTACCTCTACTATGTTTAGCGGGTCCTTGCCAACCCTGAGGTTTTAATAAATCACCTTTCTTCACATTAGTTCCTTTGTTGATTCCATCCCACATAGAAACGAATCCCCAACAAGAACTACCATCCCATAATCGGATGTATTTTCTACCTTTATCAACTCTTAGGGGTTCGTAGGGTTTATATGAGAATTTCTCATCCCAATACGCTTTTCTTTCTTCATTAACTTTTTCAAGCCACAAATCAAATTTACTTTTCATATCTTTTAGGGTTTTAATAGTTTTAACTCTTACTCTCAATTACAGTACTAACATACGAAAAATAATTGAAACATGCAAGTCTTTTTTAAATTATTTTCAAAAAAAATCCCCATCAATGAACTTAATCAACGATAGGGATTTACACCTCTAAGGTAGCTTCCGTAAAGGATACGTTTAATTATATTCGTACAATAATCTTAGTACTTCGTTTAGAGCCTCATGTCTATGATTATCTCTTAATGTAGTTTGATAAACATGGTCTGAATCTTTAATCTTTGGAACTTCATGTATTGCTGAATCATTCGCAAATTTTAAATCAATTTGTTGTGGGTCTCCAGTTAAAATCATAGTAGAGTGTTTACCCAATCTGCCCAATACCATTCCTAATTGTGGTTTAGTTAAGTTTTGGAACTCATCTACAATAACAATTGCGTTATCAAAGGTTCTTCCTCTGAAATGTGCTAGTGATACCAATTCAATATCTTCGTTTTTTTCCATCTTTTCTAAGATGGCAGGTTTATTATAAACCTTTCTCATATTAGAACGGATTGGTACAAGCCAAGGTTCCATTTTTTCATTTAAAGAACCTGGTAGATAACCATTATCTTCATTTGAAACTGTTGGTCTTGTTATAACAATTTTATTTACTTGTCTTGTGAAAAACATATCCAATGCAATTTGTACTGCTAATAGAGTTTTACCACTACCCGCTTTACCCATTATAAAATTGTAAGGATGATAAAGAATTGCTGTTTTTGCTAACTTTTGCTCATCCGAAAGAGTTAAATCAAATTTAACTTTTCCTTTCGGTGGAGCTTTTGTTATGTTTTCTGCCATATTACCAAAAATTAGTTGTTTGTTTTTTATAAGATTTTTTAGTTGGTGAATTTGATTTACGCTCCATTATTTTTTGATATTTAACAATTTCAGCACAAATTTCATACTTTTCCAATCGTTCACATAAAGTTAGAAGTCTTTGTAATACTATTGGATAATCTTTTTTTTCTACAATAGAAACAACATCTGATTTAACAAATTCAATCAATATAATTGATGGATTATTATTTCGTTGTGCTGTTTTTATTTTTTGAAGAATACCATTTAAGAATTCATCTCCGTAGTTAGTTAAATACGCATTTAAGGTATTATTTTTTATAGAGATATACTTCCTCCATTCGACATTTGCTAAAATTCTTTTTTTCAAAGTCTAGAATGTTTAAATGTTACAATTATAAATATAAGTATTACAAACTTTATAGTAATCTTTGTATTGGACTTGGTCTATTAATGAAGTCAATTGTAGTGGGTCTCCCATCATTAATACCAAAAAACGTATCAACATTAATTATACCAGAACCACCACCTCCACCTGAACGTATTACGTTAGTACGGCTAACCGATACAGGTAACCAAGATACACCACCCCATCTGTAATTATTTACCACCTCACCTATATAGTTACCCGCTCTACCTATTGGCTTGTATCTATTTAATGTAATTGGTTCTGGTTCTGTTTCTGGCTCCGGTGGGGATACATTATCTTCCTGCTGATTAGTTGGTGTTGCCGTTCCACCACCATCGTCATCATCATTACCATATTGAGCCGAATCATTGGTTGTATAATTAGATAAAAAGGAAGCAGGTATTATTCTATCATCATAATTTTCAGATGGTTTTGATACTACCCAATCTATATACTCTACTAATTTTTGATAATCAATAGTTCCACTTTTATTTATATATGTATTAAATGAAACCGATGTACCCTCCTTTTCTTCTAGTGCACGTAACTCATCTATTAAGCTTAAAGATTGTCTTAAATCAACTCTTACTATTGATGCTGGGTTTAATGACTCGAGTTGTAAAAAAGGTTCATTTCGTTTATTTGCCGATTTTAATTTGTTTAAGAAATCTTTAGATGTAAAATACTTTTGACCACTATTATCAGATACTAATAGTATAAATTGAAATGATACTGATGAAAATGCCGTTATATCAGAAAAACTAAATTTATCAAAACTTATTTCATTTTGTGGGTATTGACCCTTAATAACAATTTCACCACTTACATTAAATCTATCGGGTACTATTTCTTTTAGTACATTATTAGCTCTATCAATTACAACAACTGGCTTTTGGGTTACCTTGCTTGTTATAGGTAATGGTTTATTTGGAAGATTTAATTGTCTTGATATTTTACTGGATGTTTGGGGTAGATTTACTTTTCTTTTTGTTTTTTTATCAGATACAAATTTTTTCTCAGAAGGTGATATTAATTTTGCTAAAGTTGCTGTATCTTTTTTTGTTTGCGTAAAAGCATTCGGTCTAGCAAATCTACTTGTAGAACTATTTCCAAAAAGTGTTCTTCTAACTTCAGCCATTTAATTTTCCTTTAAATATAAATATTACTATTTGTAATATTATAAGGAAATATTAAATACCACTACTAATATTATCGTAAAACTGAACGCTTACTCCGGCTTCTTCAAACATTTTCCAGCTTCTCTCAGCTGATTCTTCCCATTTCTTTCCTTTAGCACCATGCCCAGCTCTTTCGCAAAATATCCGAATGATACCAGCATTGATAATTCCTCTTGCACAATCGGAACAAGGGATACCACAACTCAAATACATTGTACACCCTTTAGTAGAAACTCCAATACGAGCTGCATTATAGATAGCATTTCTTTCGGCATGTTCAAACCAAAAATACTTTTCAGGTCTTTCCTGTCTTTCTTCTATATTATCGTTGATACCTCTGGGAAATGAGTTGTAACCAGTAGATACAATTTCTTTATCTTTACCAACGATTACTGCTCCAATCTGAGTTTTATTATCTTTGGATTTCAGTTTGATTTGATGTGCTAAGTTTTGAAAGTATTCTACCCACCTCATTATTTTATCTTAAATAATTCGTAATTGCTATTCTTAGTTTTGAATTTTAGATAACCATCTCTTTGTTCCACAATTTCGGTGATTGTGGTAGTTTGCCAAGTGAAGAAATCATTGAATGGAGACATGATTAAACTTCTGCCAATCGTAGGTTCATCATGCTTAGATTTGAATCTACCTTCGTCATTGAATTCAATCCACATAATAGCATTGGATTGTTTAGTTAGACCATCTCTTTCTCTAACCAACTTCCAATTCATTATTGGGTCTCCATAAATCATTTTTTCAAAGTTTTCATCTAATTTCAAATTACCATCCTCATCTTGAGTTAGTAATACTTTTGGTTGTGCTCCACCTATCATATTTCTAATATATTTCCGTTTGAAGTTAATTTACCAAATCTACCATCTTTCATCACCGAACCATTTGAGAAGATTGTATCTAAATTACTCAACTTCATTGTTCCCTGATTGATGATATCTTGGTGATTGTGGATGTGTCCAAATAAACACAACTTTGGATTTACTTCCATTACTCTATTGAGAAGGGATTTATCACCACATCTTTCCAAATTTCCAGCTCTATCCAA
>ENA-OUOG01004619-OUOG01004619.1-marine-metagenome-genome-assembly--contig:-NODE-4619-length-11726-cov-5.059404_pt1 | contig 11726 bp, 10 predicted proteins | sample MGYA00248635_ERZ508505 | MGnify/ENA primary metagenome ERZ508505 (study PRJEB26176, sample SAMN06267871) | marine metagenome | isolation source: Saanich Inlet, British Columbia, Canada | place: Pacific...
CTTCATTATCCGGAATTATGGGGCCGGATCGTACGAACCCTTTTCAGCGCTAGGCCACTTGCGTTTCACGTTGGACGAACCGGCAGATTACGAAGTTCTCAAGCGCATCTTTGAGAGCCTCGGAGCAGCGGGCAACTACTTCTCGGGGGCCGACATCGTCGCATTCCTGTCAAATCATGCAGAGATTACCGCCCTTAACTCTCACATCATTCGGAACGAGGGCTATCTAACATCGGTGGCGCAGGATAAGCGTTCGCTCGAAAACCACTAGGTTTTCGCCAAGTTCTCGGTCGTGACGGTTCCCGCGATTGGTTTAGTGTCACCGCGCTGGAGAATCGCCGGCTAAATAGGAAACAAGCGCTCGGGTCTTTGTGTGGAGACGGTCGTTGTGATTCAAGCTACTGACGAGGACCTGTATGCAACTCGGGACCCCCACGATTACGTTGTTGGACCGCTTCTGGAGAGTAAATTATTCTCCGCTGTGGTGGTTGCGGCACCCCACCGAACCCAACCCACTGCCGCAGGGACCTCTCTAGAGAAAGCCAGAGCGTTGTGGGGAATCCCTGTTCACAGAGGGAGCAAATGGTCGGTTCTGGACCGAATTACCTCGTCAGTCAATGAAGCTGGGTTCTCGCACCCCGAGACAGTGGTAGTCAGGGTGCTGCTACGGGCATTTTTTATTGACCTAAAAATGGTCCAACAACTCATCAATCAAATTCAACAAGGATTTTATTACGTGTCAATTGGCGGATCTATTGATCACGCCCTTCTCGCTGATGTGTGTAGCTTCGGAGCACTAGCTAAGGTGCTAATCCACCTTGACCGCAGGGGGCTAATCGAGCAGCCGACGAATTCTACCCGTGGCGTTTTGTGGGAAAAGAATCAGCCGTCTTCGCGTCGGACGATCCTGACAGACATCCTGTTACTCGCCGGATCGAACCGCACTGATCCGGGACAAGTTTAGACGAATCCACTCCCAGTCCGGCGAAAATAGGTCGTTTGTGCGAGCGTCAGGCCCGTTCGGCCGCTATCAAAATCTTTTTCACGACGTGAGCAAGTCTGACGATTTGCTCGACATAGCCTTTGGAATGGGTGGGGGGCTGGTTCCCCTCCGCGACGCAACCAACAGCATTCTCGGTGTAGACACAAATCCCCTCTCTATCCGAAAAGCGGCCGCCCAGCACAGCAACTTTTCTCATGTCCGCTTCATTTGCGATGATGAGACGTCAATTCCAATCCGGTTTTTCCGCGATCTCGAGCGTCATCTTCTTCCGGGAGGAAAAAGGATAATCGAGGTACCGAAGCTATTTGACTTTCCACTCGGTGAGCCGCTGCTACCCGTCCACGGTTTTGAGTTTCGCTCCGGCGAGGTTGAGGAACTTCTTAATCGGGTTGGGCTATAAATCATCGACGAGAGAGGCATAGATCGGCGTCGCTACCACGCAATCGAATATGCTCGCGAGGCTTTCTTTTTCGCAGCAGAGCAACCAGCCTAGGCTGAGTCTCCAAACCAGCTGGGAACGCTAATCGCCCGGAGAGATGCCGTAACGTGGCAGTCAGATACTGAAATACAGCCCGCCATTGACAGATATTGTTTGACCGGTGATGTAGCGAGCAGCTGCCGAGGCCAGGAAGGTTGTTGCGGCCGCAACCTCAGCAGCCGTGCCTAACCTCCCAAGAGGGATTTGGGCCACCACCGCCCTAACTGAGGGGTCCTCCATTCCGGCGGACGCCATTTCCGACTCGATATAACCCGGAGACACAACATTTGACCTAATGTTGCGAGCCCCTCCAAATCTGGAGAAAACCTGAGAAAGGGACATGAGACCCATTTTACTTGCCGCATAGTGAGCCGTCCTCGGGCCGCCTATTTGCCCGCTCACGGAACCGATGCTGGTCAAGCTCGCGTTCGGACTATTTTCCAGATAAGGCACAGCTGACTTTGCGACCAAATACGCACCAACAAGATTGACGTTCAGGAGATTTAGCCAGTCTTCTGATGACAAGCAATCGAAGTCAGTCGGTGAGTTGATTCCTACTGCATTCACAACACTATCCACGCCACCAGCAAACTCTCCAAAAGCTGAAAAGGTAGCTACAATTTCTGCCTCCTGAGTGATGTCGGTCCGCAAGCAGACCGACCGATCTTGTGCGGCAGCATTTTCAACGATTGAGGCACAACTTGAAGGGTTGGCGCGGTGGACTAGCCCCACTGTGTGGCCCTCTTCAAGGAATTTTGACGCGATAGCAGAGCCAAGAACCCCGCTCGCTCCAAAGACCAGCACCCTCAACGAATCGCCCGACTCAACCATGGTTCCTCACGAGGTCCCGGCAAGCAGCGGCAACCGTGGCTGCAGTCATTCCATATTTGCGCCAGAGCTCCAAGTTTTCGCCGCTCTCGCCAAAAGAATCTCTAACGCCGATTCGTAAGACTGATGTTGGCCTATTCTCCGACAAAAACTCAGCTACAGCGCTGCCAAGACCCCCCACGACGGAGTGGTCCTCTGCCACCACAATGCCCTTGGTTTCGACCGCTGCCCTCAAGATAGCCTCTTCGTCAAGCGGTTTGATGGTCGGGTGACTCACCACACGAGCACTAATGCCCTCCTCTCGGAGGATGTTGGCGGCAGAAATTGCCCAATAAATCCCCGGCCCGCATGCGAAGATCGCAACATCGTTGCCTTCAGCGACTTGATTAGCTTCGCCCAACCTAAAATCCCACGCCGGTATCGAAAGCTCCGGGACCGGTGAGCGGCCAGTCCTCATATAGGCCGGGCCATCAAACGCAGCGATTGCCCTAGTTGCCGCGGCCATTTCAGAGGGTGTTCCGGGTGCAACGACTAGCAGATTAGGCAGAGACCGAAAAACCGCCAAATCTTCTAGGGACTGAGCGGACGCTCCATCTGGCCCAACATCCAGTCCGGGATGGCTCGCGACCAGTTTCACGTTTGATTTCGGGTAGCAAACCGACACTCGTATCTGGTCGACTGCTCGAAGGAAGAAAGCTGCAAACGTGCCCGCAAACGGAACGAAGCCAGAACGAGCGAGACCAGCCGACACACCGACCAAATTCTGTTCGGCGATTCCAACTTGGATAAAACGTTCTGGGAATTCCGAACGAAAGTGGTGCAAACCTGTCCCGCCAGCAACATCTCCGTCCAGCGCCACAAGTTGTGAGTTCTTCGCGGCCAATTTTGCTAGCTCAACCCCAAAAACTTCTCTCAGCGACTGGCTATTTTGCGAGATCAGAGAGGGCGCAGATTCGCTCACAGGAGCCCGCCAATCAGCTCACGAATGTGTTCTTGCTCACTATCTGGTACTCCCAGTTGCTTGAGCCCGTCCTCGAACTGAGAAGCTGTAATCTTGACACTCCCATGCCAACTAGGCACTCCCTCCATGAAATCAATCCCTTTCCCCTTCACAGTGTCGGCTACCAGCACGGTCGGTTGTTTGCTGTGCTGAGAGAGAGCCAAAGCGGATTCTATTTCGGAAAAGCTATGCCCATTAAATCTCACTAAGTTCCACCCGAAGGACCGCCATTTGTCTTCAAGTGGTTCCAACCCCATAACTATCTCTGTCGAACTGTCACTCTGGAGAAGATTGCGATCAACAATTGCAACAAAGTTGTCAAGCTTTCGGTGCGAGGCGAACATCGCAGTCTCCCACACCTGTCCCTCCTGAAGCTCTCCATCACCCAGGACCGCGAACACCTGTCCTGAATTGTTCCTGAGCTTTTTTCCGAGAGCCAATCCAGCGCCGAAAGAAAATCCTTGGCCGAGCGAGCCGGTGCTTGTCTCAAGCCATTCAATAGATGAGACATCAGGGTGCCCCTGTAATCGCGACCCCATTTTCCGAAAACCGCCAAGCTCCTCAAACGACAGCTGGCCCGTGACAGAGGCAAGTGCGTAGAGTGCCGGAACTGAGTGTCCCTTCGACAATACAAGTCGATTGTCATCCCCTGAGATGCTTCCGCCCCCAGTTGTGTACGCCGGAAGTCGCCGGCACCACAAATAGGTCAATATGTCGCAAACCGACATGACACCACCAGGATGCCCCGACCCTGCCAAAAAAATCATCATCAAAGCCCTTGCCCTCGCAATTTTTGCTGTGGCGAGGAGAGTGCCGTGCCCACTGTTGTCGGGTAGATGTCCCATCCCTTTATTTTACCCGATGAGGAGTGGCACATCGCCCTTCTCTCGGACCCGGGGGCTCGAGGGAAATGACCAAACTTGGGTTTACTCTCCTCGCCAATTTCTCAGAGTTTTGTCCCCAAAAACCCTCGCTTGACTGCCGAGGTTGGGAAATCATGTTCGTTTAGTAAGTCATTTACTGGACGCTTCAGGGGCTCATACCTCCCAGGAATTGGAAGCCTAAGGAACTCACTCACGACCTCCTTATCCAAAAATGGGTACCTAGCTTCGATACCGTACTGCCCCGCTACCCTCTCGCCTGCCTGAAGAAACATCGATTGCCAACCTCCCCCAAAATTGAGCCACTTTTTATCAGCCAGCTTCCAGTTACCTCTCATTGACGAAAGATTCATAGATCCGGACGCATAATCAGTGAAAATCTCATCAGCCCCAACCCCGGAAATACAGGTACGAAGCCCCCGAGCACGCGCCCTTGCAAAAATCACCCCAGAGACGACAAAGCCAGGTATTCGCGACAGGAACGGTTCCTGGTAATGGTTGGGGAATCCCGACGCCTGGACCCGAAAGTCTTCAAAGCCGGCGGAGATACGTCCTTGAGCCTCGGCAACCTCATTATTAGTAGGGAAGACCAACTCATAGGGAATCCGATGCTTGTCAAGAAGCTTTATCCGTTTTTCGATAATCTGGGAGTCTTCCCCTTCCGGCGCGCAATAGACATAGAAATCGAGGCCCTGGGAGATTGCTTCCGCAACGATGGCACCGGAATCTGCGCCACCACTCATAGGAATGAAAGGGGCGCCCCCATCCCTGGCTAAGAATTGGCTGGTTCGACGCGATATAGCGCCGCTAAATGCTGCTCTCCACGCACGTGAGTCATAGGAGCTCGCGCGAGTGGCAGGAGAAAAACTGAAATGAGATGGAATTCTTTTAACGGAAATACCTGAGCCGACAGTTACGACGGTCTCGGCAGGAACATTGATAACCTGCTCTGTCGCTCGAGCCCGTCTGGTGGCGGGCACCGCCTCGGAATAAGAACAGAATTCGAAAGCATCTTGACCATATGCGAATACGGAGACTGGTTTTGTCGCGAAAGAATCTGTCCAAATCATGGTTTTGCCAGACATGAGGTCTACAAGCGCGATCACAAACTCTCCCTCTAATCGCGAGACGTTAAGAGTCGCTTGGCGCCCAGAGATACCCATAACCTGGTCTGCGAGAAAGGACAAGTCATCAGCTTGAAGTCGATGCCGATAATGCCCGCCGCCGCTGCGTTCCCAACTGCCATATATTTGGCCGTTGAAAAGGACCGCTTGCTCTCGACGAACCAGCGGCTGCTGAAGCGCGTTCGAGTTTATATTGAGCAAGTCATGACGGACGGTAATCCCGTCAATTGAAATTTCGGTGGTTGAATCAGGCCCCCTACTCTGCAGAAGCCTAAGGTCCAAACTTTCATCGGTGCTCGCGCGAAGGCCACATTGCCCGTAGATGCTACACACAACTGGAGCGTAGTACAGCGTCCACAGTTTCTGGCAATCACATGGCTGAAAAGATTGTTAGCCGCTTGGAAAACCGGGCCCAACGATGTGCCGTCGTCGAGCCCGCACTCGCTGAAGAAGGCCCAAAAGAGCGGCCCGAGCTCTTCTGCCCAAAAGCACCAACAGCGCCGCGTCCACCAGTCTCCGGCTCTTCAAGGCGGGACTCTCCAGCCACTCGAGCAAACCGGCCAGGGCCCTAGCACCCCGGCTTGGTCCAAGCCGGGCAGTTGTGCCGCCGATAGTGACCACAATCTGACCTGTGGAGTCGGCTTGCAGGTACTTTGGCTCCCGCGGGAAGGCCATCAGTGCGGCCTGGGCTCTCACAGCAGCCTGCGGCTCAGGGTTCCGAGGAGTCAATCCATCATTCTCTGACCACTCAAAAAAGAGACCCCTTACTGCGGAGAGAAGCTCGTCAGCGGTTCTTGCACCGCGACAGGCCCCAAGTTCCGAGTAGAAAGGTAGCCCAGCCTCAATGACTGTTGCCCCCAGAGCGGATGCCTCGATGGTCATCGTCGAACCAAACGTCACAACAACATCTGCTTCTTGCGCAAGTCGATAGCTGTCAACTGGTGATGGGGGGTCGACGATTTCAATAGCTGGAAGATCTGCAATTCGTTCAATCGAGGCCAAAAAGTTCCGGTCAGTGAAGCTTTGGTTTGGGTGCATCCGAATTGTCACTCGTGACGCAGGAAAAGCTCTGGCAACGTCCTCTATCACATCGGCTTGGCACAAGTTTAACTCGCCGAAATAATTCGGCAGCCCCGCAAACTCGTATTGTGAGCTTGGGAAAAAGACAATGTTGAAATTTTCGCGGGCCCATGAGTTGGGCAGCAAATTGATTTTCACGCGACTCAGGGCGTCCCCGAGTAAGGTAATTTGTTGGCCTTCTAATTCTCGTCTTTGACGCGCCAGCAGCCACTTGGAAGCCGTCGCGAGCCAGTCCTCAGAATCCCCTTCCGCGACCTTCTCTTCCCAATGCCTCGCAGCCAACCGTGCGTATTCGATCCGAGAATGCGGTATCAGGTTTGGAGTCAGTGAATAATGCTCCACACCGAAAGGAGGGTACTCATACACAGAAAATGGAACACCAAACTCTTGCGCTGCCACACGCACAGGCCAGTACGACACCATTCGGCCGTTGTAGATATACACTTCGTCGACTTGTTGCGTCGCAAAGTGAGCGCGGGCGGAAAATCCGGCAGTTAAGGCAGCGCCAAACAAGCTCGAAAGCCTGTCGATGTGACACCTAAAGTCCGGTTCCGCATCCTTTAAGTCGGTCATCAAAGATGACTTTGTGGAATCCCAGGCTGACCGCTCAATGCTGTCCAGATCCAATTGAGCAAGATCGGATGCAATCACCTCCGCCGACAGGGCACCCAGCAGGTCCTTTATTCGCTGTTTGTCCGGTGCCTCCAATTTTTTCGAATCGATTACCTCAATACTTCCGCGTCCAGGGTCAAGAAATCCAGTGGCTGCAGCGGCTTCAGACTTGCAGCGGACGCAAATTGATTTTTTTATTGACTGGTCAGGCCGAGGGTTGTTTGCAGGACAATAGAATGCATCACCCATGCATTGGAAAATTTGAACCCGCGCCGCACCGTCCAACAGCCGCTGAACGAGGTCGAGCTCGAAGGGCGCCATAGGCCATCGTCCAGGCGCCATAAACACGCCGATTGTCGGCTGGTTCACTCCTTGTCCACAGGATATTGAGAAAAACCTAGACTCCCGACCCGCACACCGCACCCCCAGGTTACGTGACGCATTTTTTCTCTACCTCATCGTATCAGCATCAGAACTCGTAAGCGTAACCCGCTGAAACGAAATCCGATTGGAAATCAGTGCACCACGCCTCGAGCCTCGAAACATGACGCAGCCGCCTTTGGCTGGTAGGTGCTAGGGGAGGAGGATGCGATGGTAGTTTTACAGTGTGAACATCTTGTTAGCTGGGTCAAGCACCTTCGGGGTGAAAAATCTTGGCGATGACGCTATGTTATCGTGCCTCGTTCTCACTTTGCGCCTCCAATTTCCTCAGGCAAAAATTTCAATCCTGTTGAGGCACCCAGAAGGCGATTATGGCGACCTATTCGGGATACGAGTATTGAAGAACTTCGACCATGACGATTCCGAGTCTGCCGCGGGCCGTTTTTTTTTGGGGTTGAATGAAGGCGATGAACGTCGGCAACTTGCAGATATTTACAATGAGGTTGCTTCTGCCGATCTTCTAATCATCGCGGGCAACTCTCTAATGGCGCTCGGCCCTCCCTCGCTGTTTAGAGGGGTAAGCAGCTACGCTACGCTGATGGCGACCCTTTCTGCTTTCGCCAACACGCCCTACATTGTCTGGGGTCTGAATGTGGTGGACCCGCTGGAAGACCCCGCCCTGGTTGCCCAAGCGAGGTTTTTGATCGGCGGGGCAGGCTCGGTGAATGTGCGCGAGCCCGCAGCTCTAGAGCACCTTTCCGACGCCCTGGGCTCTGCCCCTGTCCAGAAGGTGGCTGTCGGAACCGACCCAGCGTGGGGTCTAGACGAGAAAGCTGTGGGCAACGTCGACACCACTCGCCTTCTTGAATGCACCGGATACAGAGGGCTGCTCGATGGGCAATTCATCTCGTTGAACTTGCGATCTGAGTACTGGTCTTCATCTCCGAAAGACGAATATCAACTTGGCCAAGGTCTGGAGGCACTTCGGTGGGCGACTGAGCGGGGCCTGGACGTTCTCCTGGTGCCGAATTGTGTCTACGGAAAGGGAGCAAAGCTCCAAGACGACCGGGCATTCCACCGCATGCTACTTGAGCGTGCGGGCTCCCCACGCAATGTTTACAGCATCGAGAACGAGCTAACTGTTTTCGAGACTGTCAAACTGTTGTCTTTCTCTCACGCGCATGTCACAAATCGCCGTCATTCAGCTTTCTTTTCTGTAATGGGACGGGTTCCAACAGTAGTCTTGTCAACGTCACTCGCGACCCACAACACTGGCTGGTTCACCCAGGATGCCAGGGGTGACCACTCGGGTGTCTTGCTGGGTGAGACTTCGACAGCTGAAGCCCTTTCAACTCTCGCAGCACGTACTCAGCCTCTCTCCTTTCCCAACATTGATGCTCTAAGGCAGCAAGCCCGTGGCGAAATCGTTATAGAGGCTGCCAGGGAAAACACGCTGGGAACAGCCGGATGAGCGCTCTGCATGAGGACCAGCACTCCGGCACGGTGATCTACCAGTCGAGAGCGGGATCGGTTCTCGACTGCACTAGTTGTGGTTTTGCGCACATGGATCCGTTGCCTACACCGAAGGAACTTCGGGACTTCTACGAGACACAGTTCTACCAGTCTTTCAAACCCGATTACCGAGACAAGCAGATGCAGGACTTGGAATGGTGGGAGTTCACTTACCGTGGCTTATTGGAGCGCCTAGAAGGTGCAATCGGGAGGAAGGGTCGAATGCTAGATATCGGCTGTGGACCGGGTCTCCTAGTCGAATTCGCTCAGAAGCTCGGTTGGCAGTGTGTCGGAGTGGAGCCTTCTCCTGAAGCCACACAATCCGCCTTGCATCGGGGGCTCAACGTCTATGCCGGAGAGTACGATGAAAAGATGGCGGCTCAGCTTGGCTTGTTTGATGTCATTGTTATCAACCAAACTCTTGAGCACATCGCTGATCCGGTCCCACTTCTCCGTCGATGTCACAGATTCATCTCCGATCAAGGTGCGTTAGGAGTTGTTGTAGCGAATGACTTCAGCCCGCTTCAACTCCTCGCCGCGGAAAAGCTAAGGCTGGACCAGTGGTGGGTTCAATTACCTGAGCACGTTAATTATTTCTCTCCGCGGTCATTGAAGTCCATTTTTTTGGCGTCGGGATTTCAGGACCTCAGGGCACGGATGTCTTACCCACTAGAAACTTTTCTGTTGGAGGGTTTCAACTATCCTGCGGACCCAGCAGTTGGAGCCAAAGTTCATCAGCTTCGGAAGAATTTTGAACTCTCCGTCGGATTAGGAAATCCAGACTTATTCGAAGCGATTTCGCAAGCCAATGTCGAAATGTCGATCGGCCGCCACGTCGAAATTATCGGGCTTAAGGCAGCTTGAGGCTTAGAGAAAGGCCCAGACTCGGCTCTTCAAGCGCGCGCGCTTGAGTGCTGAAGCCCAAAGGCTCCAGGTGCGGTCGACAACCGGCCAAAGATATGAATTAACCGCTCAGTACTTTGGGGGCAACGACAGCTGGCAAGCTAATCAGTCAAATGTCTCGATTCGCAATCTGCCACGACGGACTACTGCGTGACCTCGGACACGCAGCTAAAAGGAAGTTGCAGGTCTCTAGCTCGACGCCTCGAGAATGAAGCGCTCAGCCAAGCAAACCGACGTTACCTCACCATCCGGACGAGTAATCACAGATCCACGCCTGGACGAGTGATTCAACGGCCCGGCCACCGTTTTGGGCCGAGTGGCCAGGTCAAAAGCGATTACGGAGGAATTTGGTTCCGCCCAAGTAGGTGTCTTGAGCGACGCCGGTTGAACACCGCTCGTCGGCAAAATAAACCGCTGACTAACGTGCTTGTGACTTGCGACTTTAAGCTGAGGAACAGATTCGGGTCTGCCTGCCAGATTAAGAAAAAGCTCGGCCAAAAAGTTAACTGAAGTTGCCGCCGGAATCTGATGGCTGCAAAAATATCCTCCGGAGGGCCTCAGCGCAAATTCGACAATTTTTAGCCCAGATTTCGTTATAACCAAGTCGCCCTTGATGCTCCCCTGATTAACCCCAAGAGCCGTAACGACAGGCTGCAGAAGCTCGTCAACTGCGTAGTGGTAGTCTTCAAAGGTAGTGGGTGTGAGATCACCTCCATCCTCTAACACTGCGGGCAAAAACTGCCTCGTCGTCCGGTAATTACGGAGAGAGAGCCCCAGTGTGTGGCAGATCCCATCGACCACCAACGACTCTGAACTGAGCTGGGGGCCCTTCATGAACTCCTCAACAATCACGGTGCCCGAAGGGCTAACGAGTTGCGCCGCCTCAAAGCACGCCTCAAACTGGCCCCGATTGCTCGGAAGAAAAACGCCTCGCGATCCTCGACTGTCGACCGGTTTTACGATAGCTCGGCGTCCAAACTCCTCAAAACGTTGAAAGCCGTCATGAAGCGATTGGACAACCGCGCCAAAAGCTGTCGGGACTTTGATGCCTTGAAGAAAGCTTTTCTGCCTAATCTTCGAGCTGGAAATTACTGCAGAGTCGACCGGTACTCCAATCGTTTCAAATCTTGCGGTCAACAGTGCTACCGTCTCGGGAAAATCCGTCCCAACGGATGTTACGACGTCAGGAATAAAACCACCGAACTCGCGGGAAACTATAGCGTCAGTCTCGGCTGGCATTTCGATGGGACACTTTACGAAATGGTCAGCCATTCGAGCACCATCGCATTGCGCGTTCGCGTCAAGAACCATCACATCCGCGCCCATCAATCGGGCCTCAAGGATTCCTGGTACTGATTCGCTTCCCCCGCCGATAAAAACAAATTTCTTTCCCCTGAGCGGTAGCTCTTGTTGCATTTCCGTCACATCCTTGCCCGACAGGAGCGACCATGGAAGGCTCAGGGATTTTGGTGCTCGCCGCTGGATTTGACCGGTTAGTTCAACAACATTTGTCACCACGCGCCAAGTCTACTTGGCAGAAGGCCGGCTCAAATGCCCAGGTAAAACCTGCGCCACGTCCGCCTTCGGGCGGAAATCTTACTCAGACGACCGAGTAACCACCGTCACAACGCAGCTCAGTCCCCGTAACATAGCCGCTGCCGTTGCCGAGCATGAAGACCACTCCAGCTACGACATCATCTTCACACGCCATCCGATTAAGAAGTGTCCTACCTACGTAGCGCCCGGTGAACTCGCTTACCTGATGTCTGCTTATACCCCCTGGGCCAACTAAGTTGACGCGCACATCGGGTGCAAAAACAGAAGCCAACCATCTGGTCAGCTGCAGTAGCCCACCTTTGCTTGCGCCGTAAGCCGCCGGGTTCGACATATCGAGCCCTTCGTAAAGACTCCAATCCGGCGCGAC
>ENA-OUOG01004621-OUOG01004621.1-marine-metagenome-genome-assembly--contig:-NODE-4621-length-11725-cov-2.660800_pt1 | contig 11725 bp, 10 predicted proteins | sample MGYA00248635_ERZ508505 | MGnify/ENA primary metagenome ERZ508505 (study PRJEB26176, sample SAMN06267871) | marine metagenome | isolation source: Saanich Inlet, British Columbia, Canada | place: Pacific...
ACTCGTAGATGCAGACTCCTTCCTCCCCTACAAAGCAGCGTATGGAAAAAGTCTAATTACTGGATATGCTCGAATAGACGGATGGGCAGTTGGGATCGTTGCAAACCAACGGAAGATCGAAAAAAATGCTAAAGGTGAGATGCAAATTGGTGGAGTAATCTACAGTGATTCCGCAGATAAAGCAACACGTTTTATAGCAAATTGTAATCAAAAGCGAATTCCGCTACTCTTCTTACAAGATGTAACTGGATTTATGGTAGGAAGCAAAAGTGAGCAAGGCGGTATCATAAAGGATGGAGCGAAAATGGTCAACGCCGTCAGTAACTCCGTAGTTCCAAAATTTACCGTTGTTGTGGGAAATTCATACGGTGCAGGTAATTATGCTATGTGCGGAAAAGCCTATGATCCTCGACTCATTGTAGCATGGCCTTCGGCTGAAATTGCCGTAATGAGTGGAGGCTCAGCCTCAAAAGTATTGCTTCAGATCGAGCGTGCAAAGATTGAAAAATCAGGCGAGCAAATTGATCCTATCAAAGAGGACGAGTTACTGCGACAAATTAGTGAACGATACAAACAAAGTACTTCTCCATATTTTGCTGCATCGCGACTTTGGGTGGATGCTATAATTGATCCTACCGAAACTCGAAAACTCCTATCATTAGGTATTGATATGGCCAATCACAATTCAGAAATACCACCCTTTAACATGGGGTTACTTCAAGTGTAACTCTAAGGTTCTTTTTACGTCTACCTTACCAGAATGTGTGTAGACAAAATCGGGTACACACAGTATTTTTTTAGGCTTATGATACTTCGGCCATTCAAAATTTGACAGCTCAGTTAGAAGCGCCACAGCATCAAGCGAGTCACCTTTAACCAGTAAGGTAAGTTGTTCACCAAGGGTTGCATGTGGTGATGCTGCTACCAAAAAACTATAGGGCCAATGGTTCGATTCTAAGATCAAGCGAATCCTAGACGGGTCAATTTTTACCCCTCCTGAATTAATCATCCCATCTAATCGGCCTAAGACCTCAATCTCTGTTGCATTGAAAAGATGAGCACGATCATTAGTTTGATGAAATTTTTGGGTGAGATGCGGAGTATAAATTCCGAGCGCGCCTCTTGAATCAAGCTCGAAATACACATCGCCAATAGCTTTGAAATAGGGTTGATTAACAGGATAGCGCTCTCGTAAAGCTATATGAGAAAGCGTCTCTGTCATTCCATACGATTCAATAATTCTTCCATTAAACCCGTTAAGGCCACCCAGCCTATTCTGTTGGAGTGGGGCTCCACCAACCAATATAGTTTTTGACCTACCTAGCACATCGATGCTCGTATACAATTGTTGTGGAGTAAGTGAAACGACATCTACTTGCTCTTCTATGTGCTTTAGGGGATCAGCCTGATCCAGAGTAGTAATTAACTCAGCACCTGCCCGCATTGCACGAACCAGCACCATCAATCCTCCCACACCCGAAAGCGGCAAACACAGAAGTAATTTTGAATTAGAATGAATACCAAATACCAATATACTAAGATCTGCAGAAGCCACTAAGTCTTCAACACCTACCTTAATTTGCTTTGGTGTACCCGTTGAACCCGAACTTTTTAACGTAATTAACGACCCAGGATCTTCGGCTGATGTATACAGCCCAACAATCCATTGTTTTAAATTTTCTGGAGCCTGTGTAAAAAAAGAATCCTCTAGGCGATCAATATCCTTTGGTGAATCGATTAAAACACCGTTTAATTTCCAAGGCTTAAAGAACATCTGAATCAGTAGAGCCTAAGGTTTTTTGAAATATGTTGTTCCATCCATAGCGTTTTGAAAACACAAAAAGAACGAGCGGATAGATTAGCAGCAATGGAACTAATGCATCGAAGCCAAACGAAGGTTCACTTACATCGCGAAGTAGTGAAGGGACATTAAACGCAGTCCAATCGGCAGAGACTAGTATTGCTCCCACAAGATTATTCGCTGCATGTGTTCCAAGTGCCAGTTCCATTCCGTCATCAACTAGCGTCATTACGCCAAAAAACAGTCCAGAACCAATATAATAAACTAACAAACCATAGCCCAGTTTAGACACTTCTGGATTACCGATATGCATCAGTCCAAATAGCAGTGATGGAATCAGTAATGCCAACGCCCTGCTTTTTGTTTTATGCGCAATACTTTGCGTGAGATGACCTCTAAAGAGCAATTCTTCAAAAGCGATCTGCATGGGAATCATAGTTACAGCAACTAAAAGAAAGGGCCAGAATTTGGTCCAATTAAATTGAATACTAAAATTTCCCGGTTGAACCAGATATTCAAGTCCCACAGAGAGTACAATAACTAATGACCATACTAGAAAAGAAAAACCGACTCTACTCCAATCAAACTGATACCGTCCGGTAAATTGATACAGAATAGGCATTCTAAGTACCAACCTTCCATAAAGTAAAACCAACCAAAACCCAAGAGCTAAAGGTGACAAGAGAATTGCCAAGGTTGTAGTCGCTCCTAATGAATCGATTAACTGTTGCATTGCAATAGCTGGATCGATTGGACTGTTTAGTGTAGTCCAAAAATTGTACAAGAGTAGTAAGGCGAACCCAATAGGAATAATAAGAAACTTCCAAAACGATACTGTTGAGCCGGATAACCGTTGAATATACATAATGAGTAGGTGTTAAAACTGCACCTTCCAAGGTACTTCTTTTTGATAAAAAAGCCTTCCGTTATCAACCTTCAGAGGGGAACTAAAATTATTGGTGTACAAGCTTCCAGTTCCCAAACCTTGGTCTATAGAAGGATTCAACGTTGCCGTAAACTGAGCGATAGCGTTTAAACCAATATTACTTTCTAAGGCACTAGTAATCCAAAACGAGGGATGTAAGTCGGCATAGTCCTTAATTGCGGCATATCCGCCAATAAGCGAAGGCTTGAAGATCAAATAATCAGGCTTAATCGTTGAAATGCAAGCCTTTTTAGTTGAATTTGTGTGAAGACCAATGAGTTCCTCATCTAGAGCTATTTTTACGGGTGACTGCTCAACAAGTCTAGCCATCTCCTGCCACTGCCCAGAAGCAATAGGCTGCTCAATAGAGTGTAGATCTAGTTTTGCTAATCGCTCAAGTTTCGCTAGTGCTTCGGTAGGTGAAAAAGCCCCATTCGCGTCGACCCTTAATGTGAGTTCGTTTACCGAAAACCTATTGCGGAGTGTTTGAAGCAGTTCAAGTTCGGCATCAAAATTAATGGCGCCAATTTTGAATTTGAGACAATGAAATCCCGATCTGAGTAATCGATCTACCTGAGAAGTCATGAAATCAACCGACCCCATCCAAACAAGTCCATTAATTGGAATTTCTGCTTCGGATCGTGAAAACGCTGTATCAAAAAGAATAAATGGTCCTTTTTCTGAATAGAAGGAGAACCAAAGCTGCTCTAATCCAAATTGTATAGAAGGGTAATCGACAAACTGATCTAAAATGGTATTTAATGCTGATTCTCCAGGAATCTGCTCATCACTAAAAACACCAGCCAATCGGTGAACCGCATCGCGCAAGACGTCAAAATAATTGTCTTTAGGATCAGGACTCAGACCCTCGAAATAATTAAATTCCGCGATAGATGTTAACTCATTATTCTCGCTAATCGCTACAATAACGGTAGGCTTATGATGTAAAACTCCTCTCGAAGTTCCTCCCGGAATTTTAAAGTCAAGTTGGTACTGTTGTATATCGATCTTCATCTTCTTATCTAATAAAACTCAGCAGAAAGACGAGCAGTGCTAGGCCAAAACTGAACAAGGCAATTTTTTTAAGTTCAGGATCTAGACTTGCATAATCAGACACGCTAAAAACCCGTCTAAAATGCGGAAGGAGTACCACAAAAAATAACACAGTTATAAGTACCCAAAGTTTAAAATAAAAAAAGACGGAGAACAAGAAACCGGCAAAAGCTAGCAGCCCTAAAACAAGGTGGTATGATTTCGCCCAAGCTGGACCAAAACGAACTACAAGAGTTGTTTTTCCGCTTGTGCGATCATTTTGATGATCTCGTAGATTATTTAGATTAAGCACCATGGTACTTAACGAGCCCGCGCAAATTGCAAAACCCAAAGCCTCCCATTCAAAGCTCTTGGTAAACAATGAGATGCTGCCTATAACCGAAACAAGACCGAAAAAAAGAAAAACCATAAGATCACCAAACCCCTGGTATCCATAAGGCCGATTTCCTAATGTGTACGCCAGTGATGCCCACAATGCTGCAATTCCGAGTAATCCTAACAGCACCCAAACTAAAACGGGTAAGCTGGCAATCCATAGTAACAAAAAAACGCTTATTGCGCATAGTACAGAAAGAACAACAATTCCATTTCTTAGCGACTCGCGTGAAAGCATACCAGATTGCAACGCTCGTACAGGTCCAATTCGGTTATCGTTATCGGTTCCTTTCGTTCCATCACCGAGATCATTGGCAAAGTTTGAAAGTACCTGAAGACAAATGGTTACCCAAATAGCTAGAGAAAAAATAGTAAAACTAAACTCATCCAGAATTAGTGCAACCGCAGAACCCAATAAAATACCCGAAAAAGACAAGGGTAATGTTCTAAGACGAGCCGCATACAGCCAAGCTGTAAACCAAGTTCGCATTACTCTGCTTTATGAATCTTAATTCTTGTAGTGCCTTTGTAAGAGGCTACAAAGGCATCGGAAAAACCGAGTTTAACTAACCCCTTACGAAGTGCATTTGCTTCTTCAAGAGTCTGGTACAATCCGATTGAATATTTCATGTACGGATGCGCCTCAACAAAAACACCATTCGAAAGTCCAGAAGAAATTAAGCCTGTTGTTTCTATAGGCAACATACCTGTTTGAACACTGTAGATTGTATCTGAGGTAATTAAATTTCTAGCTAGATAATAGTCTTGAATATTCTTTAGTTCAAGGTTCTCGTCTTGCAACTTGGATAAGGCTATTTTGAGCGAATCGATCTCGGCAGTATTCACTTGAGGTGTCTGTACCATCCATTTCGAGAGGCTCGTGAAAAAAGCCATCGCGATTACAATAAGAGATAATGCAATTAACAGATAGGAAAGTAAGTTATTCTGACGCTTAAGTTGATCTAGTTGCTGTGACACGATGATTTCTTCATTAATGAATCAAAGATAGCGAAACTCTTGATAAATCAAGGAGTTGTAATCAGTCGGACACCATCCTTTTCGAGCTGTATATAGCCTGCTTTAAGTAAGCCGCCTACCGCTTTTTTAAATAGTTTTTTGCTCATTCCTAATTGCATAGAAATTTGATCGGGGCTTGAGTGGTCTGTTAATGCAATAAAGCCCTGGTTTGCCTGCTTAAGCGCGTCTAGCAAATACGCTGCTCCCTCTTCTATAGCCTGAATACCGATTGGACGCAAACTCAAATCAATCTTTAGATCCTCCCTTTGACGAATCACATATACTGTACGCTGATCACCAAGCCTTAGCTGCTCGGTATCCGGTCCATGATATAGTAACCCAAGAAAGCAATGATCTAGAATAAACTCAAAACCCAAATCGGATATAGAAGCCAGTATTCCAGAAAAGGAAGTTCCAGTAGCTATTGACTCCTGTGCGGGTTGAATATATTTTTTCCAACGTTTAGAAGCGACTAATCGACCCGAAAGTTCGTCTAAGTAGCAATAGATGAGTACATAAGCACCTACCTTGAGGTCATCGGCAGATTCTCTAAAAGGCAAAAACAATTGTTTCTGTAACCCCCACTCTAAAAAATAACCGTCAGAAGAGCGATGCGCGATTTTTAAAAAGGCAAATTGATTTCGTTGAACTAAAGGTTTTTTAAGTGACAAGGTAGGGCGCTCTAGATGATCTAGATAACAAAATACTTCAAGGGTAATTCCTTCTGAGATTTGCGCAGGAATTTCGGCATTGGGAAGCAACACCTCGGTTCCTTCCTCGTCGGCCAAGTACCAGCCCTGTGGTGTTTGATGTGATACTGTTAAGGTATTAAAAAAGCCTAATCCGATCATGATAATGATTTAAAGTAATCTAATAACACCCGATCATTGACTTCAGCAGATGTTTGAATTTCTAAAAGTTTTGGACGCTCACTGTTACTAAAAAACTCGTTCAAAACTAACTTTAATGTTTGTTCAGAATCTGCAACAAGGTAATCGAAACCAAAGTGGACCGCATGCTGCTCGGCTGTTTTTTCGTGTCTCGTTTCAAAATATTCGGTAAATGTTGTGGCATTATTCTTTCCGGGTAAAATTCTAAAAATGCCACCACCCCAATTATTGACCACAATAATTCGAAAATTTGACGGTATCTGGGTATTCCAAAGTGCGTTTGCATCATAAAAGAAACTCAAATCGCCTAGAATAGCTAGAACGGGCGAAGAACTGTAGGTGGCATAACCAACCGCAGTAGACAAACTACCTTCTATTCCACTCGTTCCACGGTTACAAAATTGACGGTGCCCTGTTGGAAACAGCTGGGCATATCTAACCGTAGAAGAATTTGCCATCTGGATGATGTATTCGTGCGGAATCGCCGAAAAAATCTTGGCAAAAACAGTAAAATCAGAAAATACAGCCTCGTTTGTATAAGCCTTCCGCTTTACATCAATAGATTTAAAATAATCGAGCCAAAAAGATGTATACCTCTTGTCGATATTAAGTAACTCAAGAGCTTTAAAAAGCGTGTCAAATGACCAACTTTCTTTTAACTTAAAATAGGTATCTAACGCCGTATTATGACCTACATGAATGTGATGAAGATCAGGACATTTTCTCAGAAGCGTTTTTATTTTTTTAGAAACGACCATGCCTCCAACACTAAGTAGCAGATCTGGCTTTAAGCGATCTAGCCAATCTTCTGAGTTCGACTTTTGTTCAAGTGGAGCGAGTAAGGTGTCTATACTATCAATTGCATTAAGACCGTGAAGCTGTGATAAACTCTCATATAAGATAAGTACAGGATACAATCTAGATATTCGTTCAATGCACGCTTTCTCGGCTTCAGTTGGCTGCCAAGATCCAATAAGAAGCATGATTTTAATCGGATGATCAAAACTGCGATCTAAAAGAGAACCTAAAGCTGTTTCATTGCTTTCCGTATCCACTGCCGTCTCAATTCTACGGGAGCGAGTCACTTCAAACAAAGTTGTTTCCGACTTTTCATATAAAGGCTCCTCAAAAGGAACGTTAAGATGGGCCGGAAGTCGCTTTTCTAAGCAAGTAAAAATGGCTCGTTCAATACGTTCGGTATTGGTTGCATTTATAACCTCCTGTGAATCAGAGTCAATTGAACGCTGTGAATAAATCGATTCAGCATGTATGCGATCTTGAAGCAAGCCAGTAGCATATCCGACCATGCTGCCAAAAACCCCTTCTTGTCTGATAGTTTGACCATCTCCAATATCAACCAGATAAGAGGGCCGATCTGTTGAAATCACTAGTAGCGGAAGTTCGCTGTAATAGGCTTCAGCTATTGCCGGAAAATAATTGAGTACTGCAGAGCCAGAGGTACAAACAAGAACGACCGGATTGGCAGTTGCTTGCGCAATTCCAAGTGCAAAAAAACCGGCAGAACGCTCATCAACTATCGAATGACAACGAAAACCCTTGTGCTCAGTAAATCCTATAATCAGCGGAGCGTTTCGTGAACCCGGTGAAATTACAATATCAATAATGCCGTGTCGCAGCAATAATTGAGTAAGTAGAAAAGCAGAGGGAATACGGCTATACATAGTTTAACAAAGGTACTACCATCTGCTAAAGCTTTAGCCATTAGCTACTCAAAAATAGTGGCTAAAGTCGAAGTCTTGTTTTGAATTTCATTAGCCTCGTTTGCAGGTACAGAATCCTCGGTAATCCCAGCCCCAACGTATGCCGTAAATCTATCATTTTTCAATCTTCCGCAGCGAATATTCACATAAAGACTGGAGGTCTGATTGGTAATTCTCCCTAGATATCCCGCATATAATGAGCGATCGAAGTACTCATATAAGGTGATGTACTCTAATGCGCTTTCTTTTGGGTACCCACATACGGCCGCAGTAGGATGTAGCGCCTTCGCTAAATCTATAGTCGTGAATTTCTCCAAAAATTGACCAGAAAAATCGTTCTTAAGGTGCGCAAGTTTTCCTGCCCTAGCTATTTCGGTTTCAGAAACTGAAAGAGTAGCGACAAGAGGAGCTAATCGTTCCTTAATTTCTTTAACAACCCACTGCTGCTCGGCAACTTCCTTTTGACTAAACGGATTAGTTGCTAATTCATTAAATAGCCGTGTGCCGGCCAGTGCCATGGTTGCATAATGACTCTTATTGGTTCTTATAAGCAATTCTGGAGTAGCTCCCATCCACAAGCCAAAACTCTCGGTATATAATACATACCTGTATGCGTTCACAGGGGCAAGTAATAGTTTTAGCGCTGCCTCATCCGCCGAGAGCTTAAGTGGCACGCTGAGCTGAGAATGCAGTACGACCTTTTTAAGTTTTCGTTGTTTTATTCTAGCCAAGGCACTCGAGACTAAATCTTCGAACTGTGTCAATGTATCTTGATCAAATCTCCATTTTGAAAACGCGTTTAAACGATTTGCTATAGGAAGTTTCGCATAGACTCGCTCTTCAAGTATTTGGTAGACTTTTAACGGTTGATTCGGTTCAAAAGGTTGAACTACAAAACAATCTGCTCCGTTTTTTACAGGACTTTTTTGCTGTAAACCCAGTACATGAATCTGATCTGAATCGGGCTCTCTGTAGGCAACAAACTCTTGTCCGCTATCTAAGTAACGTTTTAAATCTTTGGATATATTATGGTCTATTACATCCGAAGACATCAACTCTTTTTTTCTAAAGTTATAGTAAGCAGTTTTCCGATAGATATAAGCTGTCCCGTTTCATCACTCACTCGAATTTCCCAGTGCTGAGTGGTTCTACCAAGGTGAACCGGGCGAGCCGTAGCTTCAACAAATCCTGAGCTAATCGACTTTAAATGATTAGCGCTGATTTCAACACCTCTAACCAGTAGATTTTTCGTGTCTTTAAAAACAAAAACTGCAACACTACCAACGGTTTCAATAAGAGCCGCAGTTGCTCCTCCATGCAATACGCCATCAGGTTGGTGTACTGCAGAAGTTACTGGCATTCTTGCTGTTATGCTTTTATTTTCTACATCTACGGCAGTAAAAGTAATATCTAACGTTTCCATTAGCGTTCCCGCTTTGCGAGCATTACACTTTATTAGTAGCTCCTGTTCAATCATTGCGTTTAGATTTCAAAGTAAGTTAGTATTCGGTTGGTATAGTGATTAGAAGGTCGTTCTATTTTTTTTACCCAGTTTTTCGGAGAATGCTGGTCGAACTGATACAGGTATTCTGTCCGTTTTGCACTGTTATTGATTTCAATTCGTTTTTTTTCAAGATAACCCTGCTCATCATAAGTGTTTATGTGTCTAATTGTTGGATTAGATAAGGTAACCAACGAGTCTGAATACTGCCACTGAAGCAATTCAACAACTTTGTTTTGAGTATTATAAACTAACTGAGTCTTTTCAACAGGTTTCTCATCGCTGAAATGGACCACAATTGATTTAAGTAGTTGAGTTGCATTATTAAAATATTCGGTCTCTTTAGAAATGAGCTGATCGTTTTTGAACAGTTTAGTCTGAATCGAATCAGAACTACGCACATACTGATAATCAATGCGATCTCTGTTTTTATCCTCTTGTATTTCAGTGTAGATTACTCTCCCGGAAGTATCCATTAAATTTTTCGAAAAGGTTACTGAGCCCTCGTCTAATCGCACAATGAGCTCAGAATAAGATCCTTGCATGTAGGCATATTGAAATAGAAATGACTCGTCCTTCACTAATAGGCCATTTCGGTAAACGTTTATCGATTTTTGAGTTAACGTATCTTGATTATAAGTGAACCTAACCTCTTGATATTCATTTGATTCATACGTGCTTTTTAAAAAAATCAACCGTCCTTCCCTATCGAACTCAAATACTTCTTGACCGTAAATAGAATTTTCAGCACAAGTCTTTACCGGTCCTTTGAGTTCGAAGTCATTGCGAGACGGGCCCTTCGGAAGTTGAGCACTAAGCTGTATCGACACTGCCAATACCATCACAAGAATCAATAAACGAAGCATGATGTAAATTTACATCTTTGAATCTGCAATTAATACGGGTTTGTGTAACTTGTACCGAAATACGTAATTCATGAGACCATTTTTTATTGTTATAGCAGCTTACTTGATCTTAGGGGGTTGCAGTTCTGCACCAAAGAGTGCTGAAGCACTCATTGTATCAGATGAGCAAGCCATCGCACTCGCACAAACCATAACCCAAGAAGAACTTAAAGAGCACCTTTTTATTTATGCTTCCGATGATTTTGAAGGAAGAGAAACGGGCACTAAAGGACAAAAAATAGCTGTAAACTACCTAGTAGATTATTACAAAAATCTTGGGATTGCTCCCGCACAAGGAACGAAGGATTACTTGCAAAAAGTTCCTGTATCCTATACAACCGCCCCTGTAGGTACAATTGTTGTAGGTGAAGCAGAACTAGAATTAGGAAACACAGTGGTTAGTTTTACTCCAGCAAGCGGGGACTTTTCGTTAGTCTATGTAGGGTATGGCATCGTTGAAGAATCGATCGATTCTTATCAAGATGTAGACGTTACAGGTAAAATCGTGATAGCTCGTGCCGGAGAACCCGTTTTAGAAGATGGGATTTTCACCCTAACTGGAACAAAGGAGTACTCTAAATGGAGTAACCGATCTGAGGCACTCCCAAAACGTATTGAGGCAGCTAAAGCAAAAGGTGCTGCAGGAATCCTCTACATTGATGATACTAATTTTGATCGTTTTAATAGATATTTTGCCTACATGAGACGCAACAATAGTGGTCAAATGAGTCTAGATACCGGTGAAAACGAATTATTTAATGCCGTTCTCAAAGAAGAACAACTTGCTGTATTCAGATTGGAACAATCAGACTATACAAGTAAACCACTAGACCTATCAATTAACTTATCCATCGAAGGAGGAGCAAAAGAAATCGACACCGAAAATGTTGTTGCCATAATCGAAGGTACTGATACCCCTGAAGAGTATGTGGTCATCTCTTCTCATCTCGATCATATCGGAATCAATTCAGATGGATCAATAAACAATGGTGCTGACGACGACGGATCTGGTACCGTTGCGCTTCTGGAAATAGCCCAGGCGTTTAAGGCAGCAAAAGAACAGGGACTTGGTCCTAAGCGTAGCATTGTTTTCTTGCACGTTACAGGAGAAGAAAAGGGACTACTCGGATCGGAATACTACACAGATATAGAACCTTTATATCCTCTTGATCAAACAGTTGCCAATTTAAATATCGATATGATCGGACGTATCGATCCAGAGAGAGAAGGAAATCGCAATTACATTTACCTGATCGGATCTGACAAATTGAGTACAGAACTTCACGAGCTTTCCGAAGCAGTAAATGAGAAGTTTACTCAAATCGAACTAGATTATACCTACAACGATGAAAATGACCCAAACCGATTCTACTACCGCTCGGATCATTACAACTTTGCAAAAAACAATATTCCCATTATCTTCTATTTCAACGGTACTCACGAAGATTATCACAAAGAGGGTGATACTCCGGATAAAATCAATTACGATTTACTCGAGAACCGTTCTAGACTAGTTTTTCATACGGCTATGGAAGTT
>ENA-OUOG01004624-OUOG01004624.1-marine-metagenome-genome-assembly--contig:-NODE-4624-length-11722-cov-7.207385_pt1 | contig 11722 bp, 11 predicted proteins | sample MGYA00248635_ERZ508505 | MGnify/ENA primary metagenome ERZ508505 (study PRJEB26176, sample SAMN06267871) | marine metagenome | isolation source: Saanich Inlet, British Columbia, Canada | place: Pacific...
CGGTCGCGGCGCGGGCACAAAAGGCGGCGAGCGCCTCGGTCGTGGTGATAATCTGAGTCAATCGCGGGCCACAGCATCTGCTAAAAGGGTCAGCGGCGGTGATAGGCCAGTGGCGCGCGAAAGGAAAGCCCTAGGCAGGCCAAGCCTCAATCTGTTGCGTTGAGGTAGACGGGGGTGCTGTCCCCGCTGGCAAAACGGCGCAGCACGGCGGGGTAAAGGATATGCTCTTGCTCCAACACGCGGGCGGCCAATGTCTCGGGCGTGTCACCGGTTTGGACCAAAATACGCGCCTGTCCCAAAAGCGGGCCTTGGTCCAGCACGGGCGTTACCTCATGGACCGTGCAGCCATGCTCGGCGTCGCCTGCCTCCAAGGCACGCGCATGGGTGTGCAGGCCGGGGTATTTTGGCAAAAGCGAGGGGTGGATATTGAGCATACGACCTTGGAAATGACCCACGAAATGCTCGGTCAGAACGCGCATGAAGCCTGCAAGGCAGATGAAATCGGGGGAATGACGCTCGAGCGTTTCGATCAATTGCGCCTCGAACCCTAGGCGGTCGCCCTTGAAGGGGCGGTGATCCACGGCCTCGGTCGCAATGCCCATCTCAGCCGCGCGCGCCAGCCCGCCTGCATCCGCGCTATTGGCCAGAACCACACAAGGACGCGCAGGGTGGTCGCCCGTCATCGAGCGCGCCAAAGCCACCATATTGGAGCCGCCGCCCGAAATCAGGATCGCAACGCGTTTGCTCACGCAAGTGCACCTGTATAGGAGACGCCCTCGCCCTCAATCAGATGGCCAAGCTGATACACAGTCTCGCCCTCGGATTGCAGCAAGCCCGTGATCGCCTCGGCCTGATCGGCGGCGACAACCACAACCATGCCAATGCCCGAGTTAAAGGTCTTGAGCATTTCGGCTTGGGAAATCCCGCCCTGCTCGGCCAGCCATGCGAAAACGGGCGGCATGGACCAAGCGGTCAGATCAACCTGTGCGCCAAGCCCTTCGGGCAAAACGCGGGGCAGGTTCTCGGTCAAACCGCCCCCTGTGATATGGGCAAGCCCATGCACACCGCCTGCGCGAATGGCACTGAGCACTTGGGTCACATAAAGCCGTGTGGGGGCCAGCAAAGCCTCACCAAGGGTGCCCTCCCCAAAGGGCGAGGCCGCATCCCAGCCAAGGCCCGACAGCTCGACAATCTTGCGCACCAGCGAATAGCCATTGGAATGCACCCCGTTGGAGGCAAGCCCCAAAAGCACATCGCCCTTTGCAACGCCTGCGGGCAAATCCGCGCCGCGTTCCATTGCGCCCACGGCAAATCCCGCAAGGTCGAAATCACCGTCATGATACATGCCCGGCATTTCCGCCGTCTCGCCGCCGATCAAGGCGCAGCCCGAGGCCTCACAGCCCTTGGCGATGCCGTTGATGATGGTGGTGGCCGCATCCAGATCGAGCTTGCCCGTGGCGAAATAATCAAGGAAAAACAATGGCTCGGCACCTTGGCAGACCAGATCATTGACGCACATCGCGACCAGATCAATGCCGACCGTGTCGTAATTGCCCGTATCGATTGCGATCCTGAGCTTGGTGCCAACGCCATCAGTGGCCGAGACCAGAATAGGGTCGGAATAGCCCGCGCCCTTGAGATCGAACAAGCCGCCAAAGCCGCCAAGCCCCGACATCACGCCTGCGCGTTTGGTGGCCGCTGCCGCAGGTTTGATCCTGTCGATCAAGGCATTGCCCGCATCAATATCAACACCTGCGCTGGCATAGGTCAGGCTGTTCTTGCCGTCTGTCATCGCATCAATTCCCCAAGGCTTTTGTCTTTGCGCGCTCTGCTATCAGCGTGTCGCGCCATAGTCCATGGCAGGCTTGCGCGTGCAGCGCGGTTTTATGGCATCGGCTTGCGCTTGACCCGCCGTGCCCTTGTGATAGTCAAACGCGCATGGCGGGCCTGTAGCTCAATTGGTTAGAGCAGAGCGCTCATAACGCTTTGGTTGCGGGTTCAAGTCCTGCCGGGCCTACCATTTTCAAACTCGCCATCCCTGCCCCGCCTGCACGCGCAGACACGCGCCCTTTAGCGCGGCAAAACCACATCCACACGCAAGCCTGCCAGATCAGCGCTCTCGGACAGGCGCAATGTGCCGCCATGACGCCGCGCGATATCCGAGGCAATCGCAAGCCCCAGCCCCACGCCCGAGCCCTTATTCTGGTTGCGCGCCTCATCAAGCCGCACGAAAGGCCTAAGCGCATCCAAGCGATCCTCGGGCGCGATGCCTGGCCCGTTATCCTCAACCGTCAGACGGATGGCGCGCTCCATCACGGTGAAAGACACACGCGCCTGATCGCCATAGCGCAGCGCGTTTGACAAAAGATTGCTCAGCGCACGGCGCAGGGCCTGCGGGCGCAGCTCGACCATGGGGCGCGTCTCGGCCCCCACAAGGCTCACATTGCCACCGCCGCGCTGGCTATCGGCCACAACCTGTTCAACCAGAGCCGCGACATCCACCTCTTCAGGGTCGTCCAAAGCATCGGAGCGCGCGAAATCAAGGAAGCCTGTCAAAAGCTCCTCCATCTCCTCAACATCGCGGCGCAGGCCGTCGACCTCCTCGCTCTCCTCCATGAAACTCAGCCCCAGCTTCATACGGGTCAGGGGCGTGCGCAAATCATGGCTGACGCCCGACAGCATCATGGTGCGCTGCTCGATCTGTTGCTCGATCCGGCTGCGCATATCCAGAAAGGCCCGCCCCGCACTGCGCACCTCAAGTGCGCCTGAGGGCTGATAATCACGGCCCCGCCCTTTGCCGAAATCCTCGGCCGCGCGGGCCAGACGGCGGATCGGGCGCAACTGATTGCGCAGGAAAAGATAGGCGACACCCGTCATCAGGATGCCTGTAAACACCATCAAAACCAGCAATTGATGCGGGTTCGAGGCCGAGACACGGCGGCGCGAAAACTCCACATCAACCGAAACGCCATCCTCCAGCATCAGATTAAGCACCACGATACGGTCATTGGTCTTGAGATCGATCCAAACAATCCCGTCGAGATAACGCATCAGGGTGGAGATCACGATCCGCCCCGAGAAATCATAGAACAGCCGATCGGTGATGGCAGGCCCGTCAAAGGGCTGCGCCGTGCCCTCGCGCAAGGTGATGCCCAAAGGCACGGCCACCACACGGCCCGCGGTCATCCCGCCTGCTTCAAGCTCGGCCACCACAAAACGCAGCTCCACCGCGAGGCCAGTAGTCATCTGTTCGGTGACATCTTCGAAATGGCGTTGCAGGAAGGCGCCCGAGACGACAAGCTGGATGGTGACAATCGGCACGATCAGAATAAGGGCGGCCCGTCCATACAGACCCCGCGGCAACCCTCTTTTGATCCAAGCAAATACCATGGCCCATCTAAACCGTGCAGGCCGCAGGAGGGAAGAGCAGATGACAACCCGCATGCTTGAGGCAGGGCTGCAGCAGGTGCTGGCCCCCAACCCCTCGCCGATGACACTGCATGGCACCAATACCTATCTGATCGGCCAAAGCGAGATCGCGGTGATCGATCCTGGCCCCGCGATCCCCGCGCATCTGGAGGCGATTATGGCAGCCATCCCCGCAGGCGGGCGGATTACCCATATCCTTGTGACCCATTCCCATCTCGACCACTCCCCACTGGCCGCCTTGCTGTCACAGCGCACAGGCGCACCCGTGTTGGCGGCAGGGCCCAGTGATTGGGGCCGCTCCCCCCTGATGCAGGCGCTAGCCGATGAGGGGCAATTGGGCGGCGGCGAAGGCGTTGATCATGATTTCGCCCCCGATACCCAGATTGGCGAGGGCAGCCGCATCGAAAGCAGTGAATGGCAGATCGAAACCCGCGCCACTCCAGGGCATATGGCGAACCATCTGAGTTTTATTTGGGAGGGCGCGGTTTTCTCGGGCGATCTGGTGATGGATTGGTCGACCTCGCTGGTCTCGCCCCCTGATGGCGACATGACGGCCTTTATGGCATCGGTGGCCGCCCTGCAGGAAATGGACCCGCGCATTTTCTATGCGGGCCATGGCAACCCCGTAACCGCCCCCGCCGCCCGCTGTGCCGAATTGCTCGCCCATAGACGCGGGCGAGAGGCGCAGATTCTACAAGCCCTCACCAAGGGCCCCGCGAACGCACAGCGCTTGGCTAAGGAAATCTACACCGATCTCAACCCTGCCCTTCTTCCCGCCGCCGAGCGCAACACCCTTGCGCACCTCATTGATCTTGTTGAGAAAAACACCGCCAAACCCGACGGCCCTCTGACCGCTTCAGCCAAATTCTCGATCTAGTGTCACGATAGTTACATTTTTTCTGCCCGACCCACTGGACGCGGAAAATCCACCTTGCTATACGGCGCGAAGTTCCGGCGTAGCTCAGCGGTAGAGCAGTTGACTGTTAATCAATTGGTCGTAGGTTCGATCCCTACCGCCGGAGCCAATTTTCAAAATTGTCGTTTAGTTTCAGGGCCTATGAAGTGGCATTCAGACTGTTTTGAGAAAAGGCTACACAAACCCGTACACAAGTGGTGACACGCCGTCCTGTTTGAACGCGTCTGTAAACCGTATTCTCTTGTTCACATCGGCCTCGCCTCGGTTCCAAAATCACCGCGCAAAGCATCGACAAATCTAGGCGCTAACGGCAGGCAATTTAGCGCCATGCGTCTATATCGTTCCGATTATTTAAGAAGCTTTCAGTTTTTCAATGCAGCCTGTACCGCTGCGTGAACACCGTGCTGCTCGAGTATATTCAGCAATTCAGCGGTCCTTTGAGAAAATCTCTGATCTTCAAGCACTCCTTGATGCGCAAAATTGGGGATGGTTGCGATAGCCGAAACACGATCTTCAGGATTTGCGCCAGCCCGAGCCAAAACCGCGCCTTCAAACGCGTGCGGCGAGGCCGCGAAAGCATTGCACAGATCAAGCTGGTCGGCCCCCAAGACATGGATCGCCATATGCTTGGCTTTTGAAAAATAGGGGTAACGCCGCGACGCACGGCCGACCGACCATAAGACCAATGCAGGATCAAGCGACACCGATGAAAAGCTGTTGGCGGCAATCCCAACGGGGCCATCCTCGGTCATGGTGGTGACAATCGTGACGCCCGTTCCAAAGCGCGACAAAGCTCCGCGCAGCGCCTTGCCCGTTTCAGGCCCGGGGATAAATTGCTCCATCGTGTCCTGAAAACTCATGGCACCTCTTGCCCCCAAGCTGCCGTCAAAATCTCGAACCAGGTTTCACGGTCAATCGTGACTTTATGGGCATCAGAAATCGCGCGGATACGCTCCAGAGAATTGGTGCCCATTACGGGCGCAATCTTGGCAGGATGGGCCAAAAGCCATGCAACCGCTACGGCTGTGGCATCAACGCCCTGCTCGCCCGCGACCCGCTCCAGCACCGCACGCACGGGCGCACCTTGCTCCGAGAAAAGCGCACCACCTGCCAAGGGCGACCATGCCATGGGGCGAATGGCGCGTTCCTGCATCCATGCGATATCGCCATCAATAAAGGGCGCGAAATGCAGCACGCTGGCCTCGATCTGATTTGTGATCAGCGGCGTGGACATGGCCGATTGCAGCAAGGTCCAATCGTTGAGTTTGAAATTCGACACGCCAATATGGCCAACCTTTCCAGAGGCCACCACAGCATCAAGGGCCGCACCCGTTTCATGGTGATCCATCATCGGATCGGGGCGGTGGATCAGCAAAAGATCAATCCGGTCGGTGGCCATATTGACCAGCGAGGCCTCGACCGAGGCCGTGATATGGGCCGCCGAGGTGTCGTAGTATTTCACCCGCTTATCGGCATATTTCCCGCATGGGGCCACGATATCGCATTTGGTGACCAATTCGATCCGGTCCCGCAGATGCGGAGCGGCTTTCAACGCGGCCCCCAGAACCGCCTCGGCCCCGTAATCGCCATAGATATCAGCCTGATCGATGGTGGTAATGCCCTGCTCGAGACAGGCTTCCAGCTTGGCCTGCACATGGGAGGGCGCGGTGTTCTCATCATCCGCGACACGCCACATGCCATAGACAAGGCGCGAGATTTCAAGCTGGCCGGATAGGGATAGACGGTCGGTCATTTGCGCTCTCCTGCGCCCAAGGGCGTATTGGGGGTTTGGCTTGGTACGCGGCCATATTCGATTGGCAGCGAACAGGTTTTAAGATGCGGCATCACAAGCTTGCCGAAATAGTCACATTCTTCCAGATGCGGATAACCCGAGAAGATAAAGGCGCGAATGCCCATTTTCTGATACGCTTCGATCTTGGACATAACCTGATCAACCGAACCGACAAGCGCCGCCCCGCAGCCCGACCGCGCGCGGCCCACGCCTGTCCAGAGATTGGGCTCGATATAGCCGAATTGATCGGCCAATTCGCGAGCACGGGCCTGATGCGCCACCCCGAGCGAGATTGAATCATGTGCGCGGTCGCGGATCATCTTGCCATATTCATCATCCAGCTTGCTGACGATATATTCGGCATAATCGCGGGCCTCGGCCTCGGTTTCGCGCACGATCATATGGACCCGAAGCCCGTAATCGAGCGTCCTGTCATAGCGCGCGGCCACGGAATGAACCGCCTTCATGCGGCCGGCAAGCTCTTCTTCGCGCTCGGGCCACATCAGATAGACATCACAATGCTGCCCGCATAACTCCAGCGCATCCGGACTATATCCACCGAAATAAAGCAGCGGTCCGCCCGTTTGATACGGCTTGGCAGGGTCAGTAGAAACCCCTTTAAAGTCATAGACTTCGCCAGAGTAATTAATCTCGTCCTGCGTCCATGCCTGTTTAAGGATATCCACAACCTCGCGCGAGCGTTTATAGCGGAAACTGCTCTCGGCTTTCTCGCCCGGAAAATCCGAGGAGATGATATTCACAGTCAGCCGCCCTTTGAGCATATGGTCTAGCGTTGCCAAGGTGCGCGCCAGCATGATCGGTTGCATCTCGCCGCAGCGCACCGCCGCCAGCATATTGATCCTGTCTGTGATCGGTGCACCGCCCGCAACGAAGCTCAACGTATCTTGGCCCACCTGATAGGAGGAGGGGCACAGGATATTGCGAAACCCATTGGCCTCGGCGGTTTTGAGAATGTTCGAGCAATGCTCCCAGCTTGAGCGCAAATCCCCATCTGGCACGCCCAGAAACTGGTAATCATCCGAACAAAGTGCCGCAAACCAAGATACCTCGGCGGCATCTAGATCAGCGGATGTAACCGGAACCACACTCATAACGTCCTCCCCTTCGCAATGCTGTGGCGTCTTTTGTAATCGGCAGCCCGCATTGCATCAATGGTGTATCAATTATTTCTTCAGGCAGGCAGGGATATCTCGACCACCTGACCCGTTGCCATCGACTGCTGCGCGGCCTGCCCCATCAGCACCGAGATCAGACCATCGCGCAAAGACACTTCGGGGGCTGCGCGTTCTCCGCGCACCATCTCCAGAAAGCCCTTATGCTGATAAAAGGTTGAGCCGTTGTGATCGCCCGCCGCCAGCAAGGTCGGATCAACGGGAATGTCATGCAAGATAGGCCCTTTAGGATCACGCGGACTGATGATCAGCTGCGGCACGGGCGGCGCGCCCAGATGCGCAGGCCAGAACCGGCCAGGGCCAGGCACCAGCGCCTCGATCTTGCCCTTGGCACCGACCGCGCTGACCTCTTCCTGATAGCGCGCGCCTTCGGCAAACATGCACAGCTCTAACAGCGCGCGGGTACCATTGGTAAAATCAACGATGACATAGCCATGATCAAGGATATCTGGCACCTCGCCCGCATAGCATTCATCAAGATGATTGACCGCCTGCCCCCCCGAGGCCATCACGCGGACAGGTTCGGCCCCCAGCACCAGCCGCATCAGATCGAAGAAATGGCAGCATTTCTCAACAAAGGTGCCACCGGTGTTGCGGTTGAAACGGTTCCAATCCCCGACCTTCTCAAGAAAGGGAAAACGATGCTCGCGAATGGTAAGCATATTGATCCCGCCCGTTGCCTGTTTGGCCTCGCTCAGCAAAGCGGCGATTGGCGGCATATAGCGATATTCCATCGCAACCCAGATCGGCGCGGGATAGCTGGCCATCAGCGCCTCGATGCGGGTGCGATCGGCGGGGTCGGTGAAAAGCGGCTTCTCGACCAGAACGGGCAAGGGGTTGATCGCCGCAATCTGCTCCAACTGCCCGACATGGCAGAAATTGGGGCTGGCAATCAAAAGGCAATCCAGATCGGGCAAAGCCAGCAGCGCCTCGATGCTGTCCATCATTCGGGCCTGCGGGGCCAAATCCTGCGCCTTGGCCGCCATACCGACGTCAGGCTCGAAAATCGCGGCAACCTCGGCTTGGCCCAAAAGCGCGATGTTTTGCAGATGCTCCTGCCCCATCATGCCACAGCCGATTACGCCATATCTTGTCTTGGACACGCGTCTTTCTCCTTAGATCATGCGTTGCACGTAATGGGCCTTTTCGGTGTCGAACCATGTGCGGGAAAACTCGACAGGCGCCCTGCCCTGCGCCCAACTATACCGCTCAATATGGGCGGTAATTTCACCCCTTTTCGGGGCAAAAGCCTCAGGCGCCCAATCAGGGGTTTTGTCGATGGAGACACGGTCTTCGGCGCGGGTGATCCACAGGCCCAATTGCAAACGGTAATAGCGATAGAGCGAGTCTGATATCTCGGCAGGATCAATTGCACCGGCCTGCCCGTCCAGCCAGATTTCCTCGACCGCGATGGGGTATTTGTTAAGGAATCGCAAACGGCGGATGCGCGTCGCTGTTTCCCCCTCACCCCAGAGGCGATCCTTCTTCATGGAGGTCACATCCAGCACCTGCGCCGTGGGCAGACCGCCCCCCTCGCGCAGCTCAAGCCGAAACATCGAATAGACGCTTTCGGTGGTGTGACCTGCCTTGGAACGGATATAGTTGCCCGAGCCCTGCTTGCGCTCAAGCAGGCCTTTTTTCTCTAGCTCCAACAGGGATTTGCGCAAAGTGCGCACCGTCGTGCCCTGCTGCTTGGCCATGTCGCGTTCGGGCGGCAAACGCTCACCATCCACAAGCCGCCCCGAGGCGATCTCACGGATCAGCAATTCGCTGATTTGAAGATAGAGCGGCAGGGCATTCGGCGCGCCCATTTTCGGTGCCATTTTCCGAACGCCTCCCGTCGCTGGAAAAATTGATACCCAATTGATCTACATGAACCGAGCCGCTACACAAGCTGAAATTTATCCAATCTGCGGGAGGGCGGAGAATGGACACAAGCTGGATCAAAGCTCGCTTTGCCGCCGCGCGCAGCATCGCGCCGGGGCTGACCATGGCAGCCCTGATCGCGATGGCGGCGCAGTTCCTATCCGACCATTACGGCGCGCCCGTGATGCTGATGGCGATCCTTCTGGGCATTCCCTTCCATTTCATGACGGAAGACCCGCGCATGGCGGACGGCATCACCTTTGCCGCGCGCTGGTTGCTGCGCTTTGGCGTGGCCCTACTGGGGCTGCGGGTCAGCGTTGACATGGTTCAAGCGGTGGGTTGGGAATTTCTGGCCTTTCTGGTCATGGCCGTGGGCATAACGATTGTGGGGTCGATAGCCACCGCCCGCCTATTCGGGCGCGAGCGGTTATTCGGCTTTCTGACAGGCGGAGCGGTCGCGATTTGCGGCGCATCCGCCGCGATGGCGATCAGCTCGATCCTGCCCAAACGCCCCGAGGCCGAGCGCGATCTGGTCTTCACAGTGATCTCGGTCACGCTGCTCTCGACGGTGGCTATGATCCTTTACCCGATTTTAGCCAGCGCCTTGGGCCTGTCCGGTCACGAAACGGGCCTGTTCCTAGGGGCGACCATCCATGATGTGGCGCAAGTGGTGGGGGCGGGCTTTTCGGTCTCAGAAGAGACGGGCGAATTGGCCACCTTGGTCAAACTGCTGCGCGTGACCTTATTGGCCCCTGTGGTGCTGATCGGCTCGCTCCTGCTGCGCGGGAATGTGCCCGCAGGCGCAAAACGCCCGCCCCTCTTGCCGGGCTTTGTAGTGGTGTTTCTGGTGCTGGCCGCGATGAATTCTTTGCAACTGGTTCCTGCCGAATTGGGCACGCCCGCTGCCAAACTCTCAAGTGCGGCCTTGGTGACGGCGGTGGCCGCCGTGGGCATGAAGACATCGCTGGCACAATTGCGCGACGTGGGCGCATCATCAACGGCGATGATTGCGGGGCAGACGGTGTTCTTGGCGGGGTTGGTTTTGCTGGGGGTTTGGTTGTTTAGATAAGCGGAAAAATCCAGCAACATTATGCGCAAGGTCAGAGAGCTGGAGTCCAGTTAGAATTTCGAGCTCTTGGAAGCACTCATAAACAGGGTCTTTCTTACGCGCGGCGACGCGAGGGCTTTAAACCCCGCGGCTCAGCCCTCACCGCCCGCTTTGGACAGCCGCGCATATTGGGCGTAGCTTTTGAGCAATGGCTGCCAATGCACCTCGAACCCATCATGGCCCTTCAAAGCCCTTTGCAAGCTATCGCGCGGGGTCACGTGGAAACGGTCCAGCCATGAGCGGAGCCGTGTGTTGAACCAGCGCGGCAAGTCGGATTGGTCTCCGAAATCAACGATATGCAGCTCTCCACCGGGTTTGAGATGGCGCAGCGCCTCGGCAATGGCGGCCTCCCAATTGGGGATCATCGAGATGCAATAGGACATCAAAATCCGGTCAAATTTCTCCTGACCGAACAAATCCAAAGGTTCAAACTGGCAGGCATCGCCCAAGGCCAGTTTTGCTTTGCTGCCAAGTTTGGCCTCGGCCGTTCGCAACATTTGCGAGGAGATATCCAAGCCATAAAGAGACCTGTTTGGATAGCGCGCCGAGATTTCATCCAAGTTTCGGCCCGTGCCGCAAGCGACCTCCAAGACATGGGCGTCGGGGTCGGGATGCAGCTCGCGCAAGGTGAAATCGCGCCCGAGCAGATAGTATTTACGGGTCGCGTCATAGATCAGCCTTTGCCTGCGATAGACCTGATCCATCAAGGCGCCATGGGTATCTGTCATGCGCTTAGCCCTTCAATTGATACAGGTGGAAACCGCCATAGATCGCGGAGCGGTCTGCCTTGAACCCTGCCTCGGATGCAGCCGCTTGATAGGCCCATTGCGACAGGGTTTCTTCGGCCACGCGGTCAGGCAGGATGTCATCTGCCCCGCCCGTTCTGAAGATCACGCGCGCATTGGGTTTGGCGGTGCGGGTGATCTGGCTCCAGAGCGCATTGAGCTGGTCGTCATTCATCCAGTCCTGCGCATCCAGCAGAACATAGCAATCCTTGGACGCGGTCGGTTGTTTCGCCAGCATATCGGTCAGCGACTCGTTGAGAACCCGCACCTTGGAGGCATTGCCCCTGACGGTTTCGAAATGCGCGGCCTCAAGATAGGGCGGCACGGCAGGGTTGTCGCCGGGCTGGTAGCCGCGATTGGCGGCTTGCCATGCAAAGTAATTCTCGCGGATCGGGAAATCGCAAAACAGCTTGCGCGTGCGTTCTTTGAGCACCTCAATGATATCGCCACCTGCATCCGCGGCCAGCTTGTCATATTGCGCAGGCGGTATCCCAAGGCCGAACAGCGATGCGCGGCGTTTGGCCAGAAATTTTACCAACCATGTGTCATAGACGGGCGCGATCTGGGTGTTGAAAAAGGCGGTCTGCTCTTCAAGCGTGCGCGCCTCAAGAAACGGTTTGAAATCAACGCGCG
>ENA-OUOG01004625-OUOG01004625.1-marine-metagenome-genome-assembly--contig:-NODE-4625-length-11721-cov-5.822570_pt1 | contig 11721 bp, 14 predicted proteins | sample MGYA00248635_ERZ508505 | MGnify/ENA primary metagenome ERZ508505 (study PRJEB26176, sample SAMN06267871) | marine metagenome | isolation source: Saanich Inlet, British Columbia, Canada | place: Pacific...
AAGCGACGCAATAGCCTTTCCTGTACCCTAGTATTACCCGATAGCATTACAGGCCGTTACAGGGCTTTACAATGCGTCTTAGACTAGGCGCACTCGAACAGGATATTCAGGCCTGTTTAGCCCTAGTGGGTACTTAACTGTCACTCTCTTTTCACTGTCCAGCCTGTCCAGCCTGCATAGAATCCGGACAAAATAGCCTGTACAGCGACGCTTTACAGCCTGTGCAGAAACCTGTGCATAACTTTTTAGCCTGTAAAGTTATCCACAGACTTATCCACAGCCTGCATAGTTATCCACAGGCAGTCGATAAAGTTATCCACAGGTTATTCACAGAACTTTAAAGTTATCCACAGGAACTGCACAGGTTATCCACAGCTTATCAACAGAATCCTGTAAAGTTATCCACAGGCCTGATCGACCCACCGGGGGAGGGCTATGCAGTCTTTAATATATTATAGTACCTGCACAGACTTGCAAGAGGGTAAAATAGCAAAAAAGGTCTTAAAAGGCCTTAAAAGTCACTAAAATGCACGAATATCAAGCCTTTGATATCTATCAAGAATCTGTGCTGATGTCAACCAAGCAATATCCATGCCATAATAGTTGACTTTGACGCTTTTTTGTGCTACACTATCAAGCCTATGGATAAAACGGAATAGTTCCATGCCAGAAATTGAAAAAAGGGGTCGTGGACGGCCTAAAAAGGGTGAAGTAGTTGCCAAGAAAGAGGGCAACAGGGGCGTTAGAGGAAGACCTCCCGGCGATGCCGCCATCATCAATGAATACAAAGCTCGTATGTTAGCCTCTCCAAAGTCTGGGAAGGTTATGGATGCGATATTTAATGCCGCACTAGACGACGAGCATAAAAACCAAGCCGCCGCTTGGAAGCTATTAATGGATAGACTACTTCCTGTTAGCTATTTTGAGAAAGATAAGATGTCTCAAGGGAAGAATAGTGTTTCCATTACGATTACAGGCGTTGGGGCTAGTGCGTCAGTGCAGAACGATGAAGACATTATAGATGTTGAGCCGGTGGAATCAGATGACTGAAGAATTGTTTGAACAGATTAAAGTGGATTTGACACGACACGAAGGGTGTAAGACATCTGTGTACTTATGCACAGAGAATATACCGACAGCAGGGATTGGACATGCCTTGTTAGGCGATGAAGAGCTTCCTGTTGGAACAGAAGTGGATATGGCACAGGTGTTAGAATGGTTTAAGCAGGACTGTGACGAAGCCTTAACAGACTGTCGAGCCTTGTTCCTCAACTTCGACAGCCTGCCAGATCAGGTGAAGCGTGTGTTAGTCAATATGGCTTTCAATCTGGGCAGGAGTCGTTTAGGTCAGTTTAAAAACATGGTGACGGCTGTGAATGAAGGGAATTGGGTGAAAGCGGGTGATGAAATGGTGGATAGCCGTTGGTACACCCAAGTAGGCAATCGATCTGTAGAGCTTGTAGAATGGATGAAAAGCGCATGAGTTTATTTGAAGAGTTGAGCGAAAAAGGACGGCCAGTGATGCCTGCGCCTCAGCGTATGTTTGATGCTGAAAGCAAAGCATACAGGCCTTTTTTGAGTGAGTTTGATTACACTCCCGGTGGTCGTTACGTTGCAATGGGTGAAACGAAACAAGACATCACAGGACAGTTTCCTAAGTCGGCTGTCATTAAGATTGAGCCTGACGGTAAGGCGAAGATGCTTGTGTCGCAAGAAACTACAGAATCAGATCAACCCGGTAAGCGTGTTAAAGGCAAAAGCCAAGTCAAAACCAATCTGTTTAAGCAGGAAGGTGGCTGGAAGTGGGAACAGGCTCCAGAGGGCATCGACCCGACACCAAACCCGAAGTTTCCCGTGGTGTCTGTAGAGAAGGGTGGTAAGCACTACTACGCTATGCAGACAGAATATCCCGAAGGGGTTGAGATGTCTCGTTATCCAGACAAGGACAGCGAACCCCGCCTACGCCCGACGAAGTACAAAGGCGAAGTAGAACTAGGTAAGCAAGTGGGATCACTTCGTACCAACTCTGGTAAGATACATCCTGTTTACGACAAACTAAAAATCTTTGGACCAGCAGGTGCGGCAGTCGGACTAGGACTTTCTGCACTGGGCATGTCCGAGGATGTCTTAGCAGGCGGTGTAGACTTAGACGACTACACACTTGGTGACATACTAGACATGTTAGCCCCTTTGGGGTTTGAGATACCACAAGCTGGTGCGGGATCTGACGTTGTGCCGACGGATGAAGAAGGCGAGCCAGTGTACCCGTTCCTAGACGAAATGGACATGCGTAATAATATGCTGATGCGGAATAGCCTGCTTGACTGAACTCAAAGTAGAGCTACTACCGTGGCAACAAGAAGTATTCGATAGCCCTGTACGTTTTAAGATCGTTGCGGCTGGACGACGTACTGGTAAGTCTCGACTGGCGGCATGGATGCTTATCATCAATGCGCTACAGACTGACCGAGGGCATGTATTCTATGTAGCCCCTACACAGGGACAGGCACGGGATATTATGTGGAACACATTGTTAGAACTAGGCAACCCTGTCGTGGTGTCGTCGCATGTGAACAACATGCAAATAAAGCTCATCAACGGGGCCACCATATCGTTAAAGGGAGCAGACAGACCAGAGACAATGCGGGGTGTATCCCTAAAGTTCCTTGTTCTCGATGAATATGCGGATATGAAGCCTAGTGTGTGGGAAACCGTACTGAGGCCTGCATTGGCTGACCAAAAGGGTCATGCGATGTTTATTGGTACACCTTTAGGTCGTAACCACTTTTACGAGTTGTACAAGTACGGTGAATTATCGGATGATCCCACCTACCAAGCATGGCACTTTACCTCGTACGATAATCCGCTACTTGACCCGGAAGAAATTAACATCGCTAAAAAGTCGATGTCTTCATATGCCTTCCGTCAGGAATTTATGGCATCGTTTGAGGCATTGGGATCTGAAATCTTCAAAGAAGACTGGATTAAGTTTGCTGAAGAAGAACCGGATGATGGCGATTATTATATTGCTGTTGATTTAGCAGGCTTTGCTGATATTGCCGCTAATGCGACAGGCAAGGGTAAAAAGCTAGATAGTACAGCCATTGCCATCGTTAAGGCCAATACGGAGGGCTGGTACGTTGCCGACATAGTACACGGACGCTGGGACATTAAAAAGACAGCACGTAAGATATTTGAAGCTGTAGCGGCCTATGAGCCTATAGCTGTAGGGATTGAGAAGGGAGCGTTACGTAATGCTGTACTGCCCTACCTAACCGATATGATGAAAGCCAATCAGAAGTTCTTCAGAGTGGAAGAGCTAACACATGGTAACAAGAAGAAAACAGATCGTGTTGTTTGGGCGTTACAGGGACGTTTTGAACACGGACAGATTACACTACAGGAAGGGGAATGGACAACAGAGTTCTTAGACGAGCTTTTCCAGTTTCCCAATCCGTTAGTACATGATGACTTGGTTGACGCACTCGCCTACGTTGACCAATTGGCAAAAGTTTCTTACTACGTAGACTACGAAGAAGAACACTTTGAATTTTTAGATCCAATAGCAGGGTATTAAGATGGACTACGAAAATCGCTCAAATGTTTTGTCAGGTTTAGAGAATTGGGTAATTAGCAAGTGCGACCAATGGCGTGACCACTTTGAAGCTAATTACGAACAGAAGTTTGATGAGTATTACAGACTGTGGCGTGGCATCTGGGCCGCTGAAGACACAATGCGTCAGTCGGAGCGTTCTAAAATTATTAGCCCGGCACTCCAGCAAGCTGTTGAGTCTGCTGTTGCAGAGGTAGAGGAAGCAACCTTTGGACGTGGAAAGTGGTTTGATATTAAGGACGACTTAGGCGATCAAAACCCTGTAGACATACAAGCCTTGCGTAGTCAGCTAGATGAAGACTTCCAGAAGACACAGGTGCGTAAAGCTGTTGCTGAATGTATTCTAAACTCTGCTATCTTTGGTACAGGCATGGGCGAGCTAGTGCTAGAAGAAAAGACTGAGATGCGTCCAGCAACACAGCCTGTGATGGATGGTGCTATGCTGTCCTATGGTGTGATGGAAACAGACCGGTTTGTTGTTAAGTTGCGCCCTGTACTGCCACAGAACTTCCTAATCGACCCTGTAGCGACATCTGTCGATGAAGCACTTGGTGTAGCGATTGATGAGTTTGTGCCAAAGCATTTAGTTGAACAGGGCGTAGAAAGCGGCATCTACCGACAGGTGGTATTGGAGTCTACGTATGCAGACACCAACTTAGAAGCCGATAAAGAAATTACAATGTATGACGACGACAAAGTGCGTCTGACAAAGTATTACGGCTTGATTCCAGCAGACTTGTATTTCGATGCCATTACAGACGGTCTGACAGAAGAAGAAATCGAAGAGCTAGAAGAGCCAACGACACAGTATGTCGAGGCTATCGTGGTGATTGCTAACGGCGGGCAGTTGCTGAAAGTTGAAGAAAACCCCTATATGATGAAAGATCGGCCTGTTGTAGCATTCCCTTGGGATGTTGTACCCGGACGCTTCTGGGGACGTGGTATTTGTGAGAAGGGATATAACGCACAGAAAGCACTAGACACTGAACTCCGAGCTAGGATCGATGCACTTGCGCTTACTGTACACCCTATGCTTGCTGTTGATGCTTCACGCCTGCCTCGTGGAACACGCATGGAAATTAGACCCGGCAAGACCATCCTTACGAACGGCAATCCCGCAGAAATCTTACAGCCCTTTAAGTTCGGCAACCTTGATGGTAACACTTTCAATCAAGCGGCTTCCCTGCAACAAATGGTGCAGATGGCAACAGGGGCAATCGATGCGGCAGGCATCCCCGGCTCCATCAACGGTGACAGCACAGCCGCTGGCATCTCAATGAGCCTTGGTGCCATCATCAAGCGTCACAAGCGCACATTGATTAACTTCCAAGAAGCATTCCTACTGCCGTTTGTACAGAAGGCGGCATATCGGTACATGCAGTTTGATCCTGAACTGTATCCCGTACAAGACTACAAGTTTGTAGCCTCAAGCTCACTAGGCATCATTGCTCGTGAATACGAAGTGACACAGCTAGTACAGCTTCTACAAACAATGTCGCCTGATTCGCCTATGTATCCTCTGTTGATTGAGAGCATTGTCGAGAACATGAACCTTGCCAATCGTGAAGAAATCATTGCAGGCCTTCAGCAAGCTAACCAGCCAAATCCACAAGAGGCTGAGATGGCTATGCAAGCCCAGCAGATGCAAATGGCTACACAGCAAGCACAGATGCAGGTTTATGAAGCACAGTCGGCTGAGTCGATGGCACGAGCTAGAAAGCTCTTGACAGAAACACAGTTTGTACCATACGAGAACGAAACAGATCGTTTGAAGGTACTCACCACCAACTTAGAACCGGGCGACCAAGACGAGAAAGAATTTGAGAAGCGTGTCAAGCTGGCAGAGCTACTACTCAAAGAACGAGCCATCAAATCTGATGAGCGTATTGTAGACAAGCAAATGAGGGAAAATAATCTATGATTACCCAAGCTGAACTGAACACAGTGTTAATAGAAATTAACAAAATTTTAACAAAAATTAATGAACGCTTGACAGCCCTAGAAGAACAATCTAGCAAGCCAACAGCACCTGCAAGGAAGAAAGAGCCTGCACAGTCTTGACTTTTGGCATGATTTATGCTAGAATATATTATATAGACAACGCACCAACAAGGAGAATGTGTTGACCTTAGAAGATGAAAAGTATTACGAAGCCTACTTCGACTTATTTATCCATTCGGGTTGGAAGCAACTCGTACAAGAGCTAAAAGAAACCCTTGAGACATATCGAATAGAAGATATTGATAACGAGGGTACGTTGGCTCGTGTGAAAGGCGAACGTAATATGCTTTATAGGCTTGTTAATTTTGAAACAGCCTTGAAAGAAACATATGAATCAATTTTGGAGTCTGAACGTGCTGAAACGGTTTGACTTCAAATGTACAGAATGTAACCACATTGAAGAACAGTGGGTGGACTCTAACGATAAGCTCACCACCTGTTATGAATGTGGACATACCGCAGTGAGGATAATCTCTCCGATCTCTACGAAGTTTAACGGTGTTGGATGGCCCGATGCCGATGATAAGTGGGCAAGAGATCATGAGAGAGCCGCACGTAAATAATCACTTCCATAATGCTTTTTAAGCACGGAGTACAATATGGCAACATTAATTGAGCGTCCTGAAGAAGACGAAAACGAAGAGTATGCAACGCTAGAACAACCTGAAGAAATTTCTGAACAGCCTCAAGCAGAGACACCTGAACCAGAAAACGAACTACCTGACAAGTATCGGAACAAAGACATTAAAGACATTGTTCAGATGCATCAAGAAGCTGAAAAGCTTTTAGGTAAACAGTCTTCAGAAGTTGGAGAGTTGCGAAAAATCGTTGATGATTTCGTCAAAACTCAGACACAACTCAGTCAAGAACAACAAAGCCCACAGGCACAAGATGAGGAAATCGACTTTTTCTACGATCCTCAAGCCGCTATCAATAAAGCGATTGAAAGACATCCTAAAGTCAAGGAAGCGGAGCAGTATACACAACAGGCACGTCATGCGTCTATTGTGAATCAACTTCAGTCGAAACATCCAGACTACAGCGACATTGTTCGTGATGAAGAGTTTGGTAAGTGGATACAAGCTTCCAAGGTACGTACTGAATTGTTCGTACGGGCTGACAAGCAGTTTGACTTTGATAGTGCTGACGAGCTATTGACTCTTTGGAAAGAGCGTCAACAAGCAGTGAACACTACAGAGACAATGCAGAGAGCCGACCGGGACCGTCAAGCTAAAGCCGCTTCTACTGGTAGTGCGAAAGGATCTGGTGAAGCACCTAGTCGTAAGATTTATCGTCGTGCCGACATTATTGAACTCATGCAAAAAGACCAGAAGCGTTATAATGCAATGTCTGATGAGATTATGCGAGCATACGCTGAAGGTCGTGTTAAATAACCTAAAGCATTAAGGAGCTTTAAAATGGCACTTGGTACTAACCACGTCACCAATACAACTGGTGCAACTTTCATCCCAGAAATCTGGTCTGATGAAATCGTAGCGGCATACGAGAAATCACTCGTACTTGCCAATCTTGTAAACCGCATGCCAATGACAGGCAAGAAGGGTGACACTATTCACATCCCTAAGCCTACTCGTGGTGATGCATCTGCAAAGTCTGCTGAAACTCAGGTAACACTGATTGCGGCAACTGAGTCAGAAGTGCAAGTCACTGTAGACAAGCACTACGAATACTCACGCCTAATCGAAGACATCACCGACGTACAGGCTTTGTCTTCACTCCGTCAGTTCTACACTTCTGATGCAGGCTATGCATTGGCGAAGCAAGTGGACACTGATCTGTTTGTATTAGGCAAGCGTTTGGGCGACGACAATGGCTCCGGTAGCGACTGGATTCATTCAAATTCGTTCTACATGGACGCTTCTACAGGCCTCACTGCATATGCGGCTGACACTGTAGTTCCTGCTGACATCTTCTCAGATGCTGGCTTCCGTGCCGCTGTTAAGCAGTTGGACGACAACGACGTTCCTATGGACAATCGTTTCTTAGTCGTTCCTCCTTCAGTCGTACAAACCATTCGTGGTATCGACCGTTACAACTCTTCAGACTTCGTATCTGGACAGCCTGTAGCGAATGGAAACATTGGATCACTCTACGGTATCCAAATCTACGTTTCTACAAACTGCCCTGTCACTGAGACAGCCGCTGAAAACGGTGCTACCGGTGGTGGCGACCTCAAAGCAGGTCTGTTGGGTCACAAAGACGCAATGGTGTTTGCAGAGCAAATGGGTGTTCGCACTCAAACTCAGTACAAGCAAGAGTACCTCGGTGACTTGTTCACTGCCGACACTCTGTACGGCACTCAGGTATTACGCCCTGAATCAGCTTTGGCATTGGTCTTCAACGCCTAAAGCAACTATCGGGGGAGTCTATTCAGGCTCCCCTGTCTTATTTCTAACTGGAGATTTCAATGGCGATCTATCGTGGTACAGGTGGTGCAGGCGATTCAACGACTGACGCTACAGTCACTGAGGTAACTCAACAGGCTGTCAACGCCGCCGCTTCAGCTACTGCCGCCTCATCTTCAGCTACATCAGCCGCTACGTCAGCTACGAATGCGGCAACAAGCGAAACAAACGCCGCTACCTCTGCGTCGAATGCATCCACTAGTGCGACCAACGCCGCTACATCAGCGAGCGAAGCCTCTACATCGGCGACGAATGCGTCCACCAGTGAGACTAATGCGGCTACATCAGAAAGCAACGCTTCTACGTCAGAGACTAATGCGGCAACATCAGCGAGCAATGCCGCAACATCAGAAGCGAATGCGGCTACGAGTGCTACGTCGGCTAGTACGTCTGCTACCAATGCGGCAACGTCAGAGACTAATGCGGCAACATCAGCCTCTAACGCTTCTACAAGCGAAACAAACGCTTCTACGTCTGCTACAGCCGCACAGACTGCACAGACAGCGGCAGAGACTGCACAGGCCGCCGCAGAAGCCGCACAGGAAGCGATTGACGGGCTTTACTTAGGCGCACAAGCCTCTGACCCCACACTCGACAACAACGGCGATCCTATTACGTCTGGGGATTGGTATTACAATACAACCACTGGTGTGACACGGATTTATGACGGTACACAGTGGAACAATGGTGCTGTATCGACTACAGGATTTTTACAGGCTGTCAACAATCTATCAGACCTAAACAATGCCGCCACTGCCCGTACCAACTTAGGGCTAGGCACTGCGGCTACGACAGCCTCTACAGACTATGCGACAGCCGCCCAAGGTACATTAGCTGACTCAGCGTTACAGTCGGGTGATAACATCTCGACGTTGACGAATGATGCAAACTACTCTACCACTACAGGTACAGTGACAAGTGTTGCGGCTACGGTTCCTACAGGACTTGCTGTTTCAGGCTCACCAGTTACAACCACTGGGACAATTGCCATTGCATACGCATCTGGTTATGCTATTCCAACAACAACAAAACAAACGCAATGGGATACAGCATACGGATGGGGCGACCACAGCACTGTAGGATATTTAACGTCATTCACAGAAACGAATGATCTATCTGCGGCAGTGACGTGGGCAAACGTACCAGACGCTAACATCACACAATCATCAGTTACACAGCATCAAGCGGCCTTGTCTATTACAGAATCTCAAATCAGTGACCTTGGGCCATACGATCCCGCAGGCACAGCCCTCGCACTCAGCATTGCACTAGGATAGGAACATGGCGAACGTCTTCAAAAACTACACATCAGCATCTGTCGGCACATCACCTGTCACGGTGTACACAGTACCTTCATCGACGACTGCGGTACTGATCGGTTGCAACATCGCAAACCGCACAGCATCGTCAATTAACGTGGATGTACAGCTAGGGTCTACCTACATCGTAAAAGGCGCACCAGTACCCGCAGGATCAGCCCTAGGCGTATTGGACGGTAAGATCATTGCAGAGACGACAGAGACCATTGTGGTGACATCAGACACTGCATCATCTGCTGACGTAATCTTGAGCGCACTGGAGCAAAGCTAATGGCAGGCTACATTGGTAAGAGTCAAGGCGTTACTCAGGTTGATGGATACACACGATCTGAGACTGACACGCTTCTCAACAATCTAGCATCAACCTTTGATGAGCTTACAGACACCACTGTATCTACATCTGACCCTACTGTTTCAAGCAACCCATCAGCCGTAGGTCATCTTTGGTTAAACAAGACCTCTGGCGAAATGTATGTGTGTACCGATGCGACTGCAGGTGCAAATGTATGGACTAACGTCGGCGATGGCACTGGAAATGTTAGCCCCTCTTATGCGGCAACATATTTAGTCGTTGCAGGCGGAGGCTCTGGAGCATCTGGTGGCGGTGGAGCAGGAGGTTTACTTACAAACTTTTTGTCTTCTACAATTACACTGAACCCCGGTACGGTATATACAGCAACCGTTGGGGCAGGTGGATCTGGAGTTAGCTACTCTAACACAGCAAACGATGGCACAAACTCGTCTTTGTCTGGATCGGATATTTCAACGGTTACGGCAATCGGAGGTGGTGGTGCAGGTCAATTCGGCTCTGCCCTTACTAATGGCCGTAACGGTGGCTCAGGTGGAGGTTCTGGATATGATAACGGTTCTGGTGGAACAGGTGGCTCAGGTACTTCTGGGCAAGGAAACAATGGTGGATCTGGCGGTAATACCCCTAACTATCTAAGTTCTGGCGGTGGTGGAGCCGGAGCCACAGGCGGAGTAGATGATAATAGTTCTAACTCAGGTGCAGGTGGCGCAGGACTACAAGTAAATATTGATAATAATAATTACTACTGGGCCGGAGGAGGCGGTGGTGGCTCGCAAGGTAGCGGCGATCGAGCAGGCGATGGCGGAATAGGCGGCGGCGGAGGTGGCGGAAGCTACAATGGATTAGTTAATTCTAACAATGGCGGAGACTCAGCACTAAATTCCGGTGGCAGTGGGGTTGCATCAAGTACCCAAGGAAATGTTGTTGGTGGTTCTGACACTTTTTATTATGTAAAGCGTATTGATGAAAATACTTTTCAAATTTTTGATTGCAACTCAACAAAAACTTGCTGGGATGATTATTCTAATATTATTTTTCATATTTTTGACACACCTAAAGGGAAGCTTCTTAAATTTAAACAAAGTTCTGAAATTGATGAAGTTCTACTCAACTTTAGCAAAGAGTACCATCAGGTTCAAAATTGATTAAAATAGAAAGTCCCGAAGTTCTTTTCGAAGAGCTTCGGTCTTCTCTGATTATAAGTCAGGAAGCGCAAAGGCTTGAATTTTACTATGTCATCATAGTGTCTGAAAAAAGCTCCGAGGTAGACAAATTTTCACCTGATACAGAAAGTTTGTCAGCTTATTTAGATCGGCCTGTTTATTGTCCACCTAAATAGCATATTAAAACTAAAACAGTAATCACCATGGCCCAAGGCAAAATACGTGTCAGCACAGAAAACATTTTTCCCATTATTTTTATTGTAAAATAATATACTAAATTTAGTAGTGTAATATTTTAATATTTGTACATAGTATCATGAGTAAAAATATTTTGATACAATATACTGACTCAACAAAAGAATCATGTACATTTCTATTAATAGGTATAATAGGTATTTCTATTTATTTGGTACTACATGATAAAATACCTTACTATGTAAATTGGTTAAGTAAGAATACTGTAATAGGTATATTATTATACACAATATACATTATAGTAAAGGCAACAATCCCAATAATAAATGAATTAAAAGCTGATGTTTTAGAAGCTAAATATATATATTTACAACGAACAATTATACAAAATTTTATGTTAGTCGTATCTATATTAGCATTAATGTATTACTTTGTATAGTTATTTGATCATTTTTTTAATTTGTTCTAATGAATTATTGGGTTGTTCTATTTTTTTATTAAATACAATTGAAAATCATAATAACAACAAAACAACTAATTCTGTTTTAAGTGAATTTAAACTTGATAATACATCTGATTTTTTAATTACCAACAATCACCAGAAATGAAGCCAATGACTCATTAAGTTTTTTTAATTTGTATTTATTTTATGCTCCAAAATACCAACATCTTTTCGGCACACGGGGCATTTATA
>ENA-OUOG01004627-OUOG01004627.1-marine-metagenome-genome-assembly--contig:-NODE-4627-length-11718-cov-5.193712_pt1 | contig 11718 bp, 14 predicted proteins | sample MGYA00248635_ERZ508505 | MGnify/ENA primary metagenome ERZ508505 (study PRJEB26176, sample SAMN06267871) | marine metagenome | isolation source: Saanich Inlet, British Columbia, Canada | place: Pacific...
AAGTTTTAAGTATTTCTCTCTAGGAGAAATTGCATTTGTTGAAGACGAGTTTTCAGAAGAACTAATACAAAAGCCAAATGAATTAGCGGTAGATGTTTCTTATGCTTTACGTTTAAGCGATCAGTTTGGTATGGCAGTAGGCATGCGCTACTTACGCTCAGATTTAAAATTAAATTTTGGAGATAACGATGTCACAGCAGCAAGTACATTTGGTGTTGATATTTCAGGATATTACCAAAGTGAAGAGCAAGCATACAACGACTTTAATGGTCGATGGAGAGGTGGTTTTGCGCTACAAAACTTAGGGCCTAAATTTAAGTACGATGAAGGAGGACAAGATAATTTTCAGCCTACCAACTTACGTTTAGGAGGTGGTTTCGATTTTATTTTCGACCAATACAATAAGTTAGGTGTAACAGCAGAGTTTACAAAACTTTTAGTGCCAACTCCTCCAGTTCGAGGGACAAGAACAGAATATATAGATAATAATGGGAATGGGCAATACGACCTTCCAGATAACGATCCAACCACTACTGATGATGAATTTATTAGTACAGAAGAAAACTATATCATAGAAGGACAAAGTCAAGATGTAGATTTCGTTTCAGGGATTTTTCAATCCTTTGGTGATGCACCAGGAGGAGGAAAAGAAGAATTACAGGAATTCACATATGCTGTAGGTTTAGAATACTTATATCAAGACTCTTTTGCATTTAGAGCAGGTTATTTTAACGAACACGAAACAAAAGGCGCACGTAAGTTCTTTGCATTAGGTGCAGGTTTTAAATATAATGTTATTAATGTAGATTTATCTTACTTATTTTCGGCATCAAAAGTACAGAGCCCATTAGAGAGTACATTACGTTTTTCTTTAACGTTTAATCTAGGAGAAGGAGAATATACAGAGTTTTAATGCTACTTTAAAAACATCAAAACAAAAACTATTGCCCAAAGCAATAGTTTTTTTGTCTAAATTAGTTTGTGTTACATTATTCAATACTTATGAAAGAAGTAAAAATAGAATCAAAATTGTATGTTTTTGATAATATAGAAGATACACCTGAGGAGATTCAAAACCTAATGCAACTAGCTATAGAAGCTAGAAAAAATGCTTACGCACCATACTCTAAATTTCATGTTGGAGCAGCTTTATTACTAGATAATGGAGAAATAATTTCTGGAAGTAATCAGGAAAATGCTTCTTATCCTTCTGGTTTATGTGCAGAGCGCACAGCTATTTTTTATGCAGGTGCCAAATACCCAAAAGCAACAATCTTAAAAATGGCAATAACTGCAGCTTCTCAAAATCAAAAAACCAATAAGCCAATACCACCATGTGGAGCTTGCAGACAATCTATTGCAGAGTACGAGTCCAAACAGGACAAAGCCATAGAAATTTATTTTATGGGTGAAATAGGCCATGTAATGAAGTCTAATTCATTGGCAAATTTACTGCCATTTGGTTTCGATTCATCAAATCTATAACGTTTTCGTAAAATAAAAGTGAAAATTGGTGTTATAATAGTCAATTTTCACTTTTGCAATACCAATTCAAAGTGTTACTTTTGTTATTGCAATGTTTTTAAAGACATTAGTTTTTCTAATCAATTCATTACGTATTGCGCAAAATAGAGTCAATTATAAATTGGCATCTTAATATTTAAATGGTTTTAATTTACTGAACAATAAACACCAAAATGCAAAAAATAACCAAAGAAGTTTACCTTAAGTGGTACGAGGATATGTTATTCTGGAGAAAGTTTGAAGACAAACTTGCTGCAGTTTATATTCAACAAAAAGTTAGAGGATTTCTTCACCTTTACAATGGTCAAGAAGCTGTTTTAGCAGGAGCTTTACATGCAATGGATTTAACTAAAGATAAAATGATTACTGCCTATCGTAATCACGTACAGCCTATAGGTATGGGAGTAGATCCTAAGCGCGTTATGGCAGAACTTTATGGAAAAGCAACAGGAACTTCACAAGGTTTAGGTGGTTCTATGCATATTTTTTCAAAAGAACACCGTTTTTACGGTGGACATGGTATTGTAGGAGGTCAAATTCCATTGGGAGCAGGAATTGCTTTTGGAGACAAATACCACGATAAAGATGCTGTAACTATTTGTTGTTTTGGAGATGGTGCAGCCAGACAAGGTTCGTTACATGAAACATTTAACTTAGCAATGCTTTGGAATTTGCCTGTTGTATTCGTGTGTGAAAACAATGGCTATGCTATGGGAACAAGCGTAGAACGTACAGCTAATCACACAGATATTTGGAAATTAGGTAGAGGTTACGAAATGCCTTCAGGACCTGTAGATGGAATGAATCCCATTAAAGTAGCCGAAGCTTTCGATGAGGCTATTACAAGAGCAAGAACAGGAGGAGGACCAACATTTTTAGAAGTAAAGACATATCGTTATAGAGGTCACTCAATGTCTGATGCGCAGCATTACAGAACAAAAGACGAAGTAGAAGAGTACAAGAAAATCGATCCAATTAAGCAAGTAAAAGATATTATTTTAAAAGAGAACTATGCTAGCGAAGAGGATATTAAAGTAATAGATAAACGTGTTAAGGCATTAGTTGCTGAGTGTGAGAAATTTGCAGAAGACTCTCCATATCCTGAGAAAAACGTCATGTACGATGCCGTTTACGAGCAAGAAGATTATCCATTTATCGAGCATAAAATAAAATAAGCTATGGCAGAAGTAATAAATATGCCGCGTTTAAGCGACACTATGGAAGAAGGCACTGTAGCAAGTTGGCTTAAAAAAGTTGGCGATAAAGTAGAGGAAGGCGATATTTTGGCCGAAATTGAAACCGACAAAGCAACAATGGAATTCGAGTCTTTTAACGAAGGGACTCTACTCCATATTGGAATTCAAGAAGGAGAAACAGCAAAAGTAGATACGCTTTTAGCTATTATTGGAGATGAAGGTGAAGATATAAGTGGTTTGTTAAACGGAAATACTTCTCAAACAAAAGAAGCAAAAGAAGAAAAAATTGAAGCCACTACACAAGAAGCTCCTGTTTCATCAAGTACAGAAGAAGTCTTATCAAGTAATTCAGAAGAATTACCTGAAGGTGTTATAGTTGTTACTATGCCACGTTTAAGTGATACTATGGAAGAAGGTACTGTGGCAACATGGTTAAAGAAAACTGGTGATACTGTTGAAGAAGGCGATATTTTGGCCGAAATTGAAACAGATAAAGCCACTATGGAATTCGAATCTTTTCAATCTGGAACCTTATTATATGTAGGGTTAGAAGAAGGAGATTCTGCTAAAGTAGATTCACTCTTAGCAATTATTGGACCAGCTGGAACAGATGTTTCAAGTATTGCAAAAAACTTTAAAATGGAAGGTGCTTCAACTAAAAAAGAAGTAGCGCCAAAACTAGATACTCCAAAAGTAGAAACAAAACCAGAAGCACCAAAGCAACAAGCTCAAACTTCTGTTTCAAATTCAGATTCAACTTCAAATTCTTCTGGAAGACTTTTTGTTTCACCTCTTGCTAAGAAAATGGCAGAGGAAAAAGGCATCCAACTAAATCAAGTAAAAGGTTCTGGTGAAAAAGGACGAATTGTAAAACGAGATATTGAAAACTTCATACCATCTACAACTGCAACAGTTTCAACTGCCAAGTTTGTGCCAACAGGTCAAGAAGATTATGACGAAGTACCAAACTCTAATATGCGCAAAGCGATAGCCAAGAATTTAGCAAAATCGAAATTTACTGCACCACATTATTATTTAAATGTGGAGTTTGATATGGAAAATGCAATAGCATTTAGAGCGCAATACAATTCTATTCCAGATGTAAAAATATCTTATAACGATATGATTATAAAAGCTTGTGCTTTGGCATTACGCGAGCATCCACAAGTCAACTCTCAGTGGTTTGACGATAGAATGCAATTAAACAATCATGTACATATTGGTGTTGCTGTAGCTGTACCAGACGGATTATTAGTGCCAGTTGTTAAATTTGCTAACGAGCAAAGTTTACCGCAAATTGGTGCAGCAGTAAGAGAATATGCAGGAAAAGCAAGAAATAAAAAACTATCTTTAGACGAAATGGAAGGGAGTACCTTTACTATTTCTAATTTAGGAATGTTTGGTATTGAAAGCTTTACTTCAATTATTAATCAGCCAAATTCAGCAATATTATCTGTTGGTGCAATTATAGAAAAGCCTGTAGTTAAAAACGGACAAGTAGTTGCTGGAAACACTATGAAATTAACTTTAGCTTGCGATCACAGAACAGTAGATGGAGCTACCGGAGCACAGTTTTTACAAACATTAAAAGGTTATATTGAAAATCCTGTAACAATGCTTGTATAAATATTTAACTGTTGTTCCAGCGCAGTTAGGAATCCACAATAATGAAAAACCTATTTCATTGAAATGAAGTAGGTTTTTTTATATTTTAACTTAAATAAAAACTACAAAATGAAAAATATTAAATCACTAGTAATAATGTCTTTTCTTACATTATCAATGTTAGTAAGCAATGCTCAAAAAAAGAAAGTAGCTGTAATAACTTTTTATGCAGATAAAACAATAGATTTATCAGCACTAAGTGCTTCGGCAGATTTAATTGCAAAAAACACTAAACTAAGTGATAATCCTGATTTTAATTTAACAGAGCCATTAAAAAAGTTACATCAAGCCTTTTTTGCAGAATACACTAAGAATTTTGATTTCGAAATTATAGATGAAGCAGAAGTATTGTCTAATGAAACTTACAAGACATTTGTACCAACCTACCAAGAAGGGAATACGTTTTTAACTAATGTAGAAACAACAACTTCTATTGAAGGTTATAATGTAATACCAAGTTTCCGAAAGAACGTAAAAGATTTAAAAGAAGTAGCCGAAGCTTTAGGAGTAGATGGTATTATGTTTGTTAATTTATCATTTGGGTTTGTTAAAACAGGGATTGGTAGTATGGGTTATGTAAGTGTTCAAGCTAGATATAGTATGGATTTATTTACAAAAGACAACAATAGTATTTTTCAATTTCGCGAAGTAGCAGGTTCTAAAAAGAAAGCTGTTATGGTAGGTGGATTTCCAGTGATGAGTACAAGTAAAATACAACCAATGTGCGAAAGTGCTGTAGACCAATTAATGAAAGACCTAAATAAAAAAGTAGCGCGTCTTGCAAAAAAGGCAAATAAAAAAATGAAATAAATTTTAAACTATTTTAAATCATATTATAAGCCTGATTCAAGAATTTGATTCAGGTTTTTTTTATCTTTAAACCCAAACAGACAAAGTAAATGAAAACACTAACAATACTTGGTTTTTTAACCTTATTTATAGCTTGCGACTCTACAAAGAAAGCAATTACAGAAACCTCTACATCAACTTCGTCTAATATAGAAACAAAGTCTCATGTTAATACCTTAGATTTTGTGAGTCCAGAAGAGCTAAAAGGGATGGTGTCTTTTTTAGCATCCGATGATTTAAAAGGAAGAGATACAGGAAGTGAAGGTATAAACGAAGCTGCAAATTATATAGAAACACAGTTTAAAGCAAACGGCTTAAAACCATACTTCGAAACTTATCGTGATAATTTTAAAATTGCAGAATTGGATGCTTACAATGTAGTTGGCTACTTAGAAGGTACAGACTCTAAATTAAAAGACGAGTTTATACTTATTGGTGCACATTACGACCATATTGGAACAGCAAAAGATGTAAATGGAGATACTATTGCCAATGGAGCAAACGACAATGCTGCTGGAACAAGTGGTGTATTATCTTTAGCAAAGTATTTTTCTGAAAAAAAATCTAATAAAAGAAGTATTATTTTTGCAACTTTTACTGCTGAGGAAAAAGGATTATTAGGCTCAAAGCATTTAGCTGATAAACTAAAAGAAAAGAACATAAACCTATACACCATGATTAATCTTGAAATGATTGGTGTTCCTTTTGTAGGAAGAGATTACGAAGCCTTTATTACAGGTCATGAATTATCAAATTTAGCAGAGGTAATGAATAACTATGCAGGCGAAAACCTAATTGGAGCTTCAGATGTGGCAAAGAAATACAATTTGTTTAAACGTTCAGATAATTATGCATTTTACCAAGCATTTGGTACACCTTGTCACACAGTGTCGTCTTGCGATTTAACCAACTTCGATTTTTACCACCATGTAGACGATGAGGTCGATAAGTTAGACTATACATTCATGGCAAAACTACTAAATAAATTAGCGCCAGTTTTAGAGCAAATGGCAAATGCACCTACTCAAGATATTAAAATGAATGACCAATAAAATGATAAAAAATATTATAATAACAGGAACAAGTAGAGGTATAGGTTTTGAGTTGGTACATTTATTTGCTAACCAAGGTCACAATGTATTAGCTCTATCAAGGAACGAGCAAAAGGTAAGTAATCTAAATTTTGATAACATAGAGTCTTTTGCTTTTGATTTAGGAAAAAAAGCAGACTATAAAAAAGTAGAAGACTACGTTGCTAAAGAGTGGAAGCAAGTAGATGTTTTAATTAATAATGCTGGAACCTTATTAAATAAGCCATTTTCCGAAACCACATCAGACGATTTTGAATACGTTTATAAAACCAACGTTTTTGGTGTTGCAGAAATGACGCGTTGTGTATTACCTTTCATGAAAAAAAATAGTCACGTTATTACCATTAGCTCAATGGGTGGTGTGCAAGGCAGTGTTAAGTTTCCAGGCTTGTCTGCTTACAGTTCAAGTAAAGGTGCTGTTGTAACGCTTACAGAGCTCTTAGCCGAAGAATATAAAGAAACAGGACCAAGTTTTAATGTACTAGCTTTAGGAGCTGTACAAACAGAAATGCTAGAAGAAGCATTTCCTGGTTATCAAGCACCAACTACTGCACTAGAAATGGCGCAATACATTGCAGATTTTTCTTTAAATGGAAATAAGTATTATAATGGGAAGTTGTTGCAGGTTTCTAATTCTACACCTTAGTTTTTTTAATCATAACTATTTAATAGATTTTTGAGTATTCACCAAAATTAAAAGGGAGTTTGAATTAAGCATCAAACTCCCTTTTTTAATATATTTATTAAAAAGTATAAATATTAACTTCGTGATGGAAATATACCTTGTAGTGCTATTATGTAATTCATGCTTAAAAAAGGATTTCTATTATAAAACTACTGTTGACCTCCTGTATTGTTAATTTGTATTTTAGCGCTATTAAGTGTAGTATTAGATGAGTTACCAACAGAAAGAAATGAGTTGTTACCTTTTGTGAATTCCTCTCCTTCAGTCTCTGAGTCTACCTGAAAACCAGGTATTTGTGATAAAGCACTATGAGTATGACTAGGTAAATTCATAGTCGTTAAAGTTACATATTCTTGACCACCTTTTTGTCCCAGTCTAATATCTGATAAACCAGGACCTCTACCAGCACCAACAATACTCCTACCTCTTAAATCTGGTAAAGCAAAAGTAGTTCTACCATCTCCACCATAAGTAGTTCCTAGTATAGAAAATAATGCTGTATTTCCTGATATGGCTAGTAATTGACCGTTGCAAAGTGCCCATCCACGTGGTGCAAAATTTCCTGTAAATAAGGTAACTTCTCCTATGAAAGGATCCATTGATACCATGTTATCGGTTTCGTTTGTTTTTAATTTTGTTATTTCTTGTTTCATATTATCTAACTCCGCAGATAACTTATCGATTACCTTGCTATTCGATTCTTCTACTGTTGTAGAGGAAATAAGGAATGCACTTACAAGAACAATAGCGATTACAGCAAAAAGTGACGATTTAATAAACTTTTAATTTTTCATTTTATATTGGTTTTGGTTAGTTTAGTGCTTACTCTATTTTATAGTTTTTCAGCATATCACCTAAATTATCTTTAAATATACATTATTTTTTAGTAAATATAAAACCCATAAACAGGCTATATTATTCATGAACCTCTGTTTAAAAAGTTGTAGTTACTTTTCAATTTCTTTATTATTAATATAGATTAGATAGTTGTTTTTTTAAGCCCTTCAATAGTATATTCATATTCAAAATAACAAATACAGTTACAGTATTCCTCTGAATAATTTTCATACCTTAAGTTAAGAATATTCTTTCTCAAAAACCTTTTTTTAAAATCTAAAGATGCAAAAACACTAGCACAACAATTTAATTCTACAGTAATTTTTATTATTAAAGTGTTCTTATCTTCTTTTATAGAAAGTATACTATTTCCAATTCCTTGTTCTTCAGTACAACTAGAAGATTCAAAATTTACTAATCTAATGTCTTGACTAAGACTAGTAGAGGTTGTTAAAATTATAAATACAAATAGTATTTTTTTCATTTTAAATAGTTGTGAATGTGTTAGATAATGTGAAATTGTTTTATAACAGCAGTTTACTTAAACTCTAATATCGTCTATTTTTTCCATAAACCCTAACCTTCAAAACACAAACATTTGGCAAACACACTAATTAAAGTATAAAATAGCACTACCTTTGGTGCATATTAAAAAGGGATAGTCTAAATAAATTAGAGTTTATCTCATAAAATTTATTTATGTCATTCAAATTATTGGGCCTTTCTGAGCCTATACTTAAAGCGATTAGTAAAAAAGGATACGATACACCTTCACCTATACAAGCAAAAGCAATTCCACCTATTTTAGATGGTTACGATGTTCTGGCATCTGCACAAACAGGAACCGGAAAAACAGCAGGTTTCACCTTGCCAATGCTACACATATTAAGCGAGAACCCAAAAGAAAAATTTAGACCTATTCGTGCTTTGGTTTTAACACCAACAAGAGAATTAGCAGCACAAGTGTATGCTAATGTTAAAGAATATAGCGAGTTTTTAAATTTGCGTAGTGCTGTTATTTTTGGTGGTGTAAACCAAAAACCACAAGTTGCACACATTAAAAATGGTGTAGATATTTTAGTAGCAACTCCAGGACGTTTATTGGATTTAAACAATCAAGGATTATTGTCACTTAAACGTGTAGAGATATTTGTTTTAGACGAAGCAGACAGAATGTTAGATATGGGTTTTTTACGCGATATAGAACGTGTTATGAAATTAATGCCAGACAAAAGACAAAACTTAATGTTCTCGGCAACATTTTCAAAAGACATTAAAAAACTAGCGTTTACTATTCTAAGTAATCCAGTGCAAGTAGAGGCAACTCCAGAAAACACTGCTGTTGAAGCTATTTCACAAAAAGTATACCGTGTAGCTAAAGCCCATAAAACAGGTTTAATAATTAAGCTTATTTCTGAAGGGAACTGGAAACAGGTTCTTGTTTTTACACGAACAAAACATGGTGCCAACAACCTAACTAAAAAGTTGATAGGAGCTGGTATTACAGCAGCAGCTATTCATGGTAATAAAAGTCAAGGCGCGAGAACTAAAGCTTTAAAAGGTTTTAAAGATGGAGCTGTTCGCGTAATGGTTGCTACTGACATTGCAGCACGAGGATTAGATATTCCATTATTACCGCACGTTATTAATTTTGAGATTCCAAATATATCTGAAGATTATGTACATAGAATTGGTAGAACAGGAAGAGCAGGTGCAAAAGGAGAAGCCATCTCTTTAGTAAGTGCAGATGAAACTACTTTTTTAAGAGACATACAAAAACTTATAGGCGAAAAACTACCAGTTGAAATTATGGAAGGTTTTGAGCCTGATCCAAATGCGTCAACTACACCAATAAAACCAGGTCAGAATAGACAACCTAGAAATAAAGCTAAAAGTTCTGGAAAAGGTTCTGGAGATAGATCTAAAGGAAATGCGTCTTCTGGAAATGGTGGAAGAAATCGTAACAAGAACAAGAGCAGAGGTTCAAGTAGTGATAGACGCTCGAATACTTCTAGAAGTTAAAATGACTCAAGTATTAAAAGATAAAATAATAGAAGTGTGTAATACTAAAATTGCACAAAAAGGAAATACCGTTGGTCTTTCCTTTTATGCTTTTTTTAAAAATGAAAATGATAATCCTAAGTTATTAATGGAAGCTGCTACTTGGTGGATTGAAACACACCAATTGGATCACTTTGAGAAAGCAGTGAAGATTAAAAACATGATTAAAAACTTATAATGGAATCACAACCAAATAATCCACTCCATGGTATAAAGCTTGAAAAAATCATAACCGATTTACAAGCACATTATGGTTGGGAATATATGGCTTACAATATTAAGATTAAATGCTTTACAGATAATCCGTCTGTGAAATCAAGTTTAAAGTTTTTACGTCGTATGCCTTGGGCTCGCACTAAGGTTGAGATTATGTATTTAGAGTATTTAAAGAAAAACAAACGTTGATAGAATAGTTATTGTAAGTCTAACTGCCTTAAACCCTCATAAACTATAATACTTACAGCATTTGCTAAGTTTAAGCTTCTAACATGCTCACTATACAATGGAATTTTAAAGAGTTTATCAGTGTATTTTTCTGTTATCGTTTTTGGCAGGCCTTCAGATTCTTTTCCGAAGACTAAAAACAAATCGTCTTCAAATGCAATATTCCAATGTTTTTTTTTACCATGACTAGACAGAAACACCATTTTTTTATCTTCATTTTTTCTGAAGAATTCTTCGATACTTTCGTAATAATGTAAGTTCAAGTGTTGCCAATAATCTAAACCTGCTCGTTTTAATCTAGCATCTGTAATTTCAAAACCAAATGGTTTAACTAAATGTAAATTAGAGCCTGAAGCTAAAGCTAATCTACCTATATTTCCGGTATTGTTTGGTATTTCGGGCTCTATTAAAACAATGTTAAGTGGCATCTTTTGAAGTTAATTTTAAAATGATAAGTCTAATTAAAAGTATCCAAGGAAAACCATGCATTAAAACATCAAACCAATCTTGAAGTTGCATGCCATTTGCTCCTCCAATAATCCATTTAAGTTTTCCCCAAAGATGAGGTTCTGGAAAAAAAGGAGCTAAGCCTAAGGTTAAACACAATAGAATAATAAGTCTGTAATCGTTAAATAGTTTCATAAAAAAAATGCCTATTCAAATATACTGAATAGGCATTTAATATCTAATCTAAAATTAGATTAGCTGTTGGTTTTATTTTGTTGTTTTTTAATAGTCGATTTATCTATATCAAAATCATTCGTTTCCATTTTTGTGTTTGCCGTTGGATTAGTAGGATTTGTTTGTTTTACTGTCGTTTTAAATTTCTTTCTATCTTTAATCATTCCCATAGTTTAAATTGTTTTTTTGATTCTTACTTAAAGTATAAAAATATGAGAAAATCTATCACAAGACATCGTTAAATATACTAATCAGTTTGTTAAACTATCTTAAAATGCCAGACACAAATTCATGTATTGTATTGACACCTTTTTTTGATAAATGCTTGATAAATGCACTTCCAATAATTGCTCCTTTTGCAGACAAAGTAGCTTGATTAAAAGTTTCATTACTGTTAATCCCAAAACCAACAATTTGAGGATTTTTTAATTTCATGTTCTTAATGCGTTTAAAATAATTTGTTTGTTCATCACCAAAACCAGAACTGCTTCCTGTAACGCTTGCACTACTAACCATATATATAAATCCGTTTGAAATAGAATCTATAAAATTAATACGCTCAATGCTTGTTTGAGGCGTAATTAAAAACACATTTATTAACCCGTATTTCTCGAAAGTGGCTTTGTATCGCTCGTTATAAACATCTACAGGTAAATCAGGAATAATTAAACCATCGATTCCTGTT
>ENA-OUOG01004629-OUOG01004629.1-marine-metagenome-genome-assembly--contig:-NODE-4629-length-11714-cov-3.624388_pt1 | contig 11714 bp, 8 predicted proteins | sample MGYA00248635_ERZ508505 | MGnify/ENA primary metagenome ERZ508505 (study PRJEB26176, sample SAMN06267871) | marine metagenome | isolation source: Saanich Inlet, British Columbia, Canada | place: Pacific...
TATTTCTTGTTTTTCAACTTCAAACCCCACTATTTCGTAGTCAATAGTGTTGGTGGTTTGTGACCAGTCTTGAAGGTACCAACCCAAATGCATGCCGCTTATTTTTTCTGCCGTTCTAATAATATCGTTGGGAGTAGGATGCGTGAATTGGAAATTTTGATAATACGACTTAATTGTCTCAGATAGCTGCTGATCACCTATTATGTATCCTAGTTGAGACAAGAACACAGAACCTTTAGAGTACGCACCGATGCTGTAGCTGTAATTAAAATTATAACGATCAGAATGGGTGGTAAGCGGCTGTTCATTTCCGGATTTTACGAGGCTGTAATATCCGCGGTAGCTTCCCAGATATGGCTGAGGATTGTTTTGATTCATAATTTCATTCATACATAGGCTTGAAATGTAAGAGGTAAACCCTTCATCCATCCATGCATGTTTACCCTCATTAGTGGCTAAAACATGTTGGAACCACGAGTGTGCGAGTTCGTGCACCATCACACCAACCAAACTTTCAAATTTACGCTCACCGGTAATTAGCGTACCCATTGCATATTCCATGCCGCCGTCACCACCTTGAACAACACTGTATTGTTCATATGGATACGTTCCGACATGTTCATTAAAAAAAGCCATTGCCGCGGCTGTTTTGGGCTGTAATTGTTTCCAATTTTCTGCCAATTCGGGTTGATAGAAAAAGTGCAGTTTCACCCCACTATCTAGAACCAGTGTATCGTGTACATAATCGGGATCGGCCGCCCACATAAAATCATGCACGTTTGGGGCGACAAAATGCCAACTTAGTTTCTCTTGTTTGCGTTTAATTTTTGGTTCATTTAAGCTGTATCCGTGGCCAATTTCATCTGGGTTTTGAAGGTATCCAGTGGCGGCAACGGTATATGATTTATCCAGGGTTAAGGTTACATCAAAGTCACCCCAAACACCGTGAAATTCACGAGCGATATACGGATAGGCGTGCCAACCCTCGAAATCGTATTCCACCATTTTTGGATACCATTGGCTCATAGAGAGCGCAATTCCTTCACTGCTATTTCTTCCAGATCGTCTGATTTGCTCCGGAACTTGTCCGTTGAACTTCATAGATAAAACGGTTGATTCTCCTGGAGCGATGGGATTAGCTAATTGTACAACCAGTATGGTTTCTTCTTCTGAAAGCTCGAGAGCAGCGCTTCCGTCTTGACTTATTTCACTTACGTGTAAATAACCAATTTGATCTGGGGTAAGGCTAGCGATACGGCTTTGTTTGTTTTCAGCAACCATTCGCGAATCGGGATCTGGGATGCTTTGTAATCGAGCGTCCATATCGCTTCCGGGCTGAAACGCATTGAAATAAAGATGAAAAAAGACACGATCTAAGGTGTCGGGCGAGTTGTTGGTATAGGTGACCTCTGAAGTGCCGCTATATCTGTAGGTTGTTACATCAACATCGACATTCATCTTATAGCTGATGTGCTGTTGCCAATATCCTGGATCTTTTTGGGCTATGGTGAATAGGGTAAAAAGAGAAAGACTAAGACTAAGTATAGATTTATTCATATCCTATTGGTTTTGAGCGAGTATTAGTGCGTTGTACAAATTTACGATTCCTCCTGTTTGACTGAATGAGGAAAACAATTCTACATCTTGGGTTGCGGGGTTTATGGCCTTACCCGGAATTCGTAAACTACTATCTTTTAAGATGCTTTTTATTTTAGAGCCGTTAAGTTTAGGGAAATAACCGGCAATCCACGCAGCAACTCCACTAACTACAGGTGCCGCCATTGAGGTGCCGCCTTGGTACTGGTAGGCAGATTGAGGCATGCTTGAGTAAATATCCTCACCCGGTGCGAATACATCGACCTTTTTTTTACCAAAGTTTGAGAAATCTGCGATTAGTGCTTGACTCATAAAAGGTGATAGCGCGCCAACCGAAATAAAGTTGGTAACCAGCTCTGTTGATCCACCTGGCTCATCGTCAGGATAATTGGTGTTTTTAAGTACATCTAAATCTTCAGACTCGTTTCCTGCAGCGTGAACGATAAGAACTCCTTTCTTTTCAGCATAAACAAGAGCCTCTTCAACCCACTCTTTATTTGGGGAAAACGATTTTCCAAAACTGCAATTGATGATTTTAGCGCCATTATCTACTGCATATCGTATAGCAAGAGCAACATCTTTGTCGTACTCGTCTCCGGCAGGAACCGTTCGTAAGACCATTAGCTTAGCAAAAGGGGCGATTTGAGCTACAATTCCGGCCACATGCGTTCCGTGCGACTCTTCGATTTTACGCGGATTCACCTGTGAATTGCCATACCGAAGATCAGAAATATCATACGGGTTATCGCTCACCTCAGCGCGCCCATTGAAATCAACACTCAGGTTGTAGTCGGCTCGTTCGGTGTAATAGTCTACACCAGATTTGAGATCGGTTAATAAGGCGTCTGCCTGATCTCTATAAGTTAAAAACTGTAAGGCAAGTGCTTTTTGTTGAGCGAGATAAGCGGTGGCAGGCGTATAGTTTTTTAGATCAGCAGAAGAGAATGAAGGAGTATTGAGCAGCTGACTTAGCGTGTCTATGGCGGTTTTTGCTAGGCCGTATATGCGCCGGTATTGACGTTTATCTTCGGTGGCTTTCGGCAGTTCTTTTTCTAAAATAATTTTAGCGCGCGCTAAGTCCTTTTCTGTACCGATGTTGCCTGCAATCATCCGAACATATTCAAGCTGCTCGTAATAACTTTCGCCTAAGAAATTATACCCATGTATATCATCGATGTATCCATTTTGATCATCGTCAATTCCGTTGTCAGCCACCTCGTCGGTATTTACCCACAAGCTTGGTTCAATAAGCGGATGAGATAATTCTACCCCAGAATCAATAATTGCGACAACAACCGCGTTTGGTTTTTTATTTCCAACAGCAGCAATCGCCCGAGAGTGAGAAATACCGGGTAGGGTATCTAGTATAGGATCTGTAAGCATCCACTTTTGTTTTTTGCCCTCGGTTAATGCTGAGGATTTTTCATAGACCTGCGTAATTTTTAGCGGAGATTCATCGTTGATAATTTTTGTAGCCGAACATCCGACAAATAACAGGGTAATAAGCAGGTAAAATAGGCTTCTTGCTAGTGGCTTTAGTGTAGTAGCGTTAGAAATATTCATTGAAAGTAAACGAGGCATCCATGCGGACCCCTTTTTCGGTTTGTTTTAAGGATAATAATTCGTTGTGAGCATCGTGTTCGAAGAGCAAAAGATAGTCGTTTTGTACGGCTTCTTCCAAAAACGCCGCCTTTTCTGTTAAGGTAATAAGCGGCCTTGTATCGTAACCCATAACATAGGGCACAGGTAGATGTCCGGCAGTGGCGATGAGGTCGCCTGTATAAAAAATCTTCCGCCCCTTATAGGTTATAAGTGGCAACACTTGCTTTTCGGTGTGCCCATCAAAAAATCGAAGTTCAAATGGAAAATTATGCGGATCGCTAAGAAAGCGTAACTGTCCAGACGCCTCAAGCGGTACTAGATTTTCTTCTAAAAACGAGGCCCGTTCTCGGGCGTTAGGCTGCATCGCCCAGTTCCAATGCGCCTGGTGTGTCCAGTATGTTGCGTTTCTAAAACGTGTTTGATAGTTTCCTTTTGCATCGCGAACTATTGCGCCTCCTACATGATCGAAATGTAAATGAGTTAACAATACATCTGTGATTTGGTCGGGATGAAACCCTGCGGCAAGAATGCTTTTTTCAAGTGTCGCATCACCGTACAAACCATAGTGAGAGAAGAATTTCTCACTTTGTTTATCTCCCATCCCTGTATCAACAAGAATCAGTCTATTACCCGAAGCTATCAGAAGGCAACGGGCAGCTAGGTCTATACGGTTCTGCTCATCTGCAGGGTTTGTCCGTTGCCATATGGTTTTCGGAACAACGCCGAACATGGCTCCGCCGTCTAGTTTAAAGTTTCCGGATTCGATGAGATAGAGTTGCATGGGATAAAGTCTAATAATTCACGGCCAAAGTAGATGAGCGCTTTAATTTCTGTTGGGCTCAAGAGCCGCTCTTTTTTTAGAATGAGCAGCTGATCACCACTAGATTCGATGAGGTATACAGGCTGACTTTCGATAAAAAATATGAGGTCTTCAGTAAAAAACTGCCGAATCCGCTCAGGTTGTGGCCCACTAAGGTGAAACCTTCTATTAAATGCTTTATGTCCCTCGATTGTTAGATCGCCAAATCCAGCAAACGCACTCAGTTTATCTAAAAACCCTTCTTTGTCTAATACAAATGCCGGTATTTCTTGAGATAATTTGATTACTAGCGCGGTTACTTTGACCGATTCGCGAGCGATAAACTCTCCTTCATTGAAGACAATGTCCTGAACAATACCATTTGACTTTGAATCGACAAGCTCATTGTATTGCTGGACTACCCGCTTAGTCTCAAAATAAACAAACGAATCTAGCGAGGTATCAATCGTAGCCTTGGCTGCCGAGAAGGCCCAATGGCACTCTTCGGCCATTTGGCTCAAATTTCGCTGTCGTCTCGTAAAGAAATTTTGAATCGAGTCTAAGGTGTTTTCGGTGGTAAGATTGCGGATAGCAAATGGATGTGTCGATTTTGCTCCGTGCAAGTCTAAGCCTACGGTAGATACGGTTCCTCCCTTTTTCTCGAATGACTCAATGTAGTTCTCAACCCCCTGAAGCGCACTGTGATCTACAAATTTACAGAGCGAAAAATCAATTACAATTGTTTTGGTTGCCCCTATAGCTTCAAGCTTTGCTTTTAACTTATAAAAGTTTAGAAAGGAGCAAAAGTACTTGACACTTACATAATAAGAATCGGTGTCTTTCTCTTTGAAAGCTAGCACATTTGGCTTTAGTGCGTGACCTAAAAACAACAGCGGTTTACGGGTGATCACTATATGCGAAATGAGCGTTATAAGGGTGCCTAAAAAGATACCGGTTATGATGTTCGTACTTAATGTGATTAGAGAGGTGCTTATTAAAATCACGAGCTGCTCTTTGCCTATTTTGGCGGCAGCGACGAGCTTTAAGGGGTGGGCTAATTTATACCCGGTGTATACTAAAATCGCAGCAAGCGCTGAGAGGGGAACCCGGTTAAGTGTGTCTTTGAAAAACACAATAAACAATAGTAAAAATAGCGCGTGAAAGAAATTAGAGGATCGATTGGTAGCCTGCTGAGTAACATTTACCGAGCTGCGTGAAATAACGGTAACCACGTTGAGCCCGCCGAAAAACCCACTAATGGCAGTAGCAAGGCCAAGCGCTTTTAAATCTTTATTTGTGTTTGATCTGCGTCGTTGAGGATCGAGATTGTCCACCGCCTTAATAGACAGTAGCGATTCGACGCTTCCGATTAGTGCTATAGTTATTGCAGTAGACCAAACAGGCCAAGACCCGATGCGATCAAAGTTCGGGTAATAAACCATGCTCTCTAAGGAAGCAGGTAGGGTTATAAAAAGCGAAGGGTCTATCGGGTGTGGCTTTCCGGTGTATTCGAAAAAATAACTCAGGCCAATAGATAGTAGTAGCACCCACATTGGGGCCGGTATTTGCTGGTAGTAACGATTTCGAATCGACGAGTTCAATAGCAAGACCAAAAGCGAAATTACCCCTAGTACTCCAGCAAATAGTATTGAGGGACTACCAGTGTTTTGTACGAATTCGTAGGCAACAAGCGGAAGCTTTGTGAGTTTTACAAGCGCGCTACCTTCTTGCGGATCAAGGCCCAACATAACCGGAAACTGTTTAATCAGCAAACTAAGCCCAATAGCCGCAAGCATTCCTTCAATGGCCGAAGCAGGAAAAAACTCTGCTAGCTTGCCCATTTTTAGAAACCCGAGTAAGGTGGTGAGCGCTCCGGCAATAACAATAGCAGAAAGGGCGTAACGGTATCCGAGAATAAGATCGCCTTCTCCTAGGGTCGTTACTGCGGTAAGTAGTACAACTACAAGACTATATCCTGGTCCTGATATGGTTACGTAAGAACCACCAAAAAGCGCAACTACCACCCCGCCTGCAATGGCCGAAACAATCCCCGCGCTCGCTGGCATTCCGCTCGCTAAGGCCAAACTAAGACCTAAGGGCAACGCTATGAGCGAAACCACAAAGCCCGCAAAGCTATTCTTGGGCAGCCCTTGTATGAATTTGTTTTTTGCGGTCATTCTCGGCAGATAAGTAGGTCTGATGGTAGATCAGATAAAATATATTCGATATCTCGGGTAAATATTCGAGTGATAATAGATGAACTACTTGGTGCTCCCATTACAAGCAGGTCGGCTCGTACAACTTCGGCGTAATGACCGATAGAGTACCCTCGTCTTCCAAAAATGGGTTGATTCACCACAGGTAAATCTTTAGTGAGCAGGGCGGGTAATTGCTCAATAAGTCTTTTTACTCTTCTTCCTTCTTCGGCTTCTAAAGCATTCTTTTTTCGCAAACTTCTCAGAAGACTTCGATCGTCTTCAACGCTAATTTTAACCGTCTTATTTGCAATTTCTTCTACCACGGTTATCTGGTTTGATCCTAAAGATTGAGCCGCATAAAAAGCTTGAAAAAGTGTTGTTGGTGTTTGAGGGGTGTCCATCCCGCTGACCACAACGTGCTTACAGGCCACGCGTTCGATGGCTGGTTTGATCAGTAGTAAGACCGAGCAACTTACTGAGCGTGTTAGTTTTCGTGCGACAGAGCCCAGATAAAAACGAACGATTGATTCGTGTTGCATTGCGCCTAAAACTAGTAAGTTGATGGCTAATGTTGTAGTACTTTCTTTAATGACTTGATAAGGGTCTCCACTGATCCAGTGGTATTCTTTGACGTGCTCGGGGGTAGCAGTCGCAGCCACTATGCGTTCGACTTTGCTTGACTTTTCGTCTGTTTTTTCGCCTACGTGAAGTAAAATAAGCTCGGAACCAAAAAAATGAGCCAGCCGCACCACCTCGTGTAGATTATTCTCGAGACTAGGTGAGAAAGCAAACCCGAAAAGGATGCGCTTAAAAGGGTTGGAATTGTGAAGTGAATCGACTGTTTTCATGGCCCGTTTTAGGGGCCTAGAAGATACTAAATTCTAGGTTAGTCGTTCAGTTTTAACACCGCCATAAAGGCTTGCTGCGGAATTTCTACGTTTCCGATTTGACGCATGCGCTTTTTACCTTTCTTCTGTTTTTCGAGCAGTTTACGTTTTCTCGAAATATCACCTCCGTAACACTTGGCGGTCACGTCTTTACGAAGCGCTTTGATCGTTTCGCGCGAGATCACCTTAGCTCCAATAGCTGCTTGAATTGGAATATCGAACTGCTGACGGGGGATGAGCTCCTTCAGTTTTTCGCACATTCTTTTACCAATATTGTGCGCGTTATCCATATGAATAAGGGCAGAGAGTGCGTCTACAGGCTGTGCGTTAAGTAGAATATCTACACGAACGAGCTTAGAGACTTTCATACCAATTGGGCTGTAGTCAAACGAGGCGTAACCTTTAGAAATGGTTTTTAGACGATCGTAAAAATCGAATACAATCTCAGCAAGTGGCATGTCAAAATTAAGCTCGACGCGCTCGGGTGTGAGGTACGTTTGGTTGGTAATGACGCCTCGCTTTTCGATACAAAGAGACATCACATTTCCTACAAAATCCGATTTGGTAATGATCGATGCCTTGATATAGGGCTCTTCGACGCGATCAAGACCTGATGGGTCTGGAAGATCTGAAGGGTTATTGACGATTATATGGGTGTCGGGGTGTTTTTTGGTAAAGGCGTGGTAGCTTACGTTAGGGACCGTTGTAATTACGGTCATATCAAATTCACGCTCTAGGCGTTCTTGAACGATCTCCATGTGCAGCATGCCTAGGAATCCGCAACGGAATCCAAAGCCTAACGCAGCAGAGCTTTCTGGCACGAATACGAGCGAAGCGTCGTTTAGCTGAAGTTTCTCCATTGAGGCGCGAAGTTCTTCATAGTCTTCGGTATCAACCGGATAAATACCCGCGAAAACCATCGGCTTCACTTCTTCAAATCCTTCAATCGCAGTCGCAGCTTTATTTTCGGTAAGGGTAACGGTGTCCCCCACTTTTACTTCTCGAGCATCTTTAATACCGGTGATCAGGTACCCTACATCGCCAGTTTTAATTTCGTTTTTAGGCTCTTGTTTTAATTTCAACGTGCCAATTTCATCTGCGAAATAGCTTTTTCCCGTAGCCATAAAGGTGATTCGTTCGCCTTTTTTTATAGAACCATTCATGATTCTAAAATAGGTTTCGACCCCTCTAAATGGGTTGTATACTGAATCAAATACAAGTGCTTGGAGCGGCTGGTCTGGATCGCCTTTTGGAGCTGGAATGCGCTCAATAATAGCGGATAAAATTTCTTCGATGCCAATACCCGTTTTGGCACTGGCCGGGATAACATCTTCTGGCGAGCAGCCTAGCAAATTCACGATATCATCAGTGACTTCTTCTGGGCTTGCGCTGGGAAGGTCAATTTTGTTGAGTACCGGAATAATTTCTAAATCATTTTCTAATGCCAGGTACAAATTTGAAATCGTTTGAGCCTGAATACTTTGAGCTGCATCTACGATAAGTAGTGCCCCTTCACAGGCGGCAATCGATCGAGACACTTCGTAAGAAAAATCGACGTGCCCGGGGGTGTCAATGAGATTCAAAACATATTCTTCGCCCTTGTAGGTGTAGCGCATTTGAATCGCATGGCTTTTGATGGTAATCCCACGTTCGCGCTCAAGATCCATATTGTCTAGTAGCTGATCTTGTTTTTCGCGATCAGTTACTGATCCGGTAAAATCGAGCAGGCGATCGGCCAGGGTGCTTTTACCGTGGTCGATATGTGCAATAATGCAAAAATTGCGGATGTTTTTCATAGCCAAGGCAAGCCTACTCGAAAAGAGATGTAGGCAAGCAAAGATAATCCATTATTTTTGCTGTAAAATAGCCGCCCTTTGGTAAAAATTGCAGACATAGAACTACCTGACTTCCCATTATTGCTAGCGCCTATGGAGGATGTAAGCGATCCGCCTTTTCGAGCACTGTGCAAGGAGCAGGGAGCTGATGTGGTTTACACTGAATTTATTTCTTCAGAGGGGTTGATTCGCGACGCTGCCAAGTCGGTCATCAAGCTTGATATATACGAGAAAGAGCGTCCGGTTGGCATTCAGATTTTTGGGGCCGAACTCGATTCAATGCTCGAGGCCGTTGATATTGTAGAGCAATCTAACCCAGACATTATCGACATTAACTTTGGTTGCCCCGTAAAAAAGGTAGTTTGTAAAAATGCTGGGGCCGGAATTCTCAGGGACATTCCGCTAATGGTAAGTCTTACCGAGGCTATTGTAAAGCGCACTAAGCTTCCGGTTACCGTAAAGACTAGGCTAGGTTGGGACAGTGATTCTATAAAAATTGTTGAGGTCGCCGAGCGCCTGCAAGATGTGGGTATTCAAGCCATATCGATACATGGACGCACCCGCGTTCAGATGTACAAAGGCTCTGCAGACTGGGGTCCGATAGCCGAGGTTAAAAACAACCCAAGAATGCATATTCCAGTGTTTGGAAATGGCGATGTAGACACTCCAGAAGCCGCAATTAAAATGAGAGACCAGTACGGTCTTGATGGAGCAATGATCGGAAGAGCCTCAATCGGCTACCCTTGGTTTTTCAAAGAGGTTAAACACTTCATTAATACCGGAACCCATCTTCCGCCTCCGAGTATGGCCGAGCGCGTAGATGCCGCTCGACGCCATCTTCAAATGTCAGTAGATTGGAAGGGCGAAAAACTTGCCGTCTATGAGACAAGAAGACACTACACAAATTATTTTAAAGGCATTCCGAATTTTAAACCGCTGCGCATGACCCTAGTGAGCGCAGAAACGGCTGCTGAGGTGTATCAAACACTAGATCGGGCAGAAAAAGAATTTGCCGACTTTGATTTTTCTACGGCGCAATAGCCTTGCTAGGCTCGGGTAAGCTGCGACTTGAAAGATACGATACCCCCGATCCAAGAATAATAAGCGTTAGTAGCACAAGAATCATATTCGAAAAAGCCAATTCAACCGGATATGCCATAGCCGTTGCAATCTCAATAATTCCTAACCACTGCTGCGCCAAAACCACAAGCACTCCTAGAAATATTCCCAACAGCGCACCTAAAAACGAAACGGAAACCCCGAGAATAAAAAAGACACTGCGTATTTGACTCGGAAGCATTCCGAGCTGGGTAAGAACCGGAAAACTACTGATTTTATCAGCCATAATCAGCCGAATGCTCCCCGCTAAATTAAAAAGCGCTAAGGCCATAATCAAGGTAAAAATGAAGTAGGTAGCGACATATTCGGTGTTCAGGAGCTTAAACAACGATTGGTTTTGATCCGCCCTGCTTTTAATCAAAAACTCACCTGTAATCATAGGGGTCAGCTCCTCAACTAGTCGTTCGAGAGGCAGCTGGGTTTCAACAATTTCAAGGGCATTAAAGCTTCCGTATGCTACTTGTGATAAATAAAGTAAGTCGTCGTAATAAAGTCTCGCTACTATGGTCGATTCGGTTGAAGGATCAGCATAAATTCCGATTGAGCGGAGTGTTGTTTGTGCGATATCAGAACTTCCAAACCCTAGTTGTATCGGACGACTACCCGGTTGTAATACGCTGACACGAACCATTGACTCGTAGTCTTCGCCACCTAAGTCATAGTAAGATGATAGCGAAAACATAAGTTCTCCAGACCCCAGACTGTCCGTACCATATAGCAATTCGGTTGTCAGAGCAGCTCCCTTTGGGTAGAAGGCAACAAGCTGCCCGGCCCTTGAGTACGAGTTTCGTTCTACAAGCCCTAGGGTTTGTAAAGCGGCCCTAACTGGAACACCTTGTTCTGTAGACCAGAGTAGAAGTGCTTCGGTGTCTATTTTAAAATGAGCCGATCGAGTGGGAACAACCAGATATTCAGGGCTATTCTCATAGGCATAAGCAACGCTTAATTGTTTTAGGCCTTCAAACGCCGAAAGCACTATGGTTAATGCCATAGCGGACACTACAATCACCCCAAAGCTCAAATAACTCACTAAGTTCACAAGCGACTGCTTGCTCTTACTGAGCACATAGCGGAAGGCGATATATACCGACGGATTCACTTTTTTTGACGTCGCTCGAGAAGGCTTCTGTCTACAATAGGATTTTCTTCGCCTTTCAGCGATCGCTCTACATTCTCGGCCAATTTTGCGCTCTGGTCAATGAAGAAGAGTAATTCAGGGACACGGCGCATTTGGTTGCGGGTTCGCCGAGCTAATTCGTGGCGGATAAGCGGAGCGTTTGATTTAATACCTTCAAACAGCTCTTCGGCACGGTCTTCTGGAAAGAAACTCAAATACACTTTGGCAATCATAAGATCAACTGTTACCGAGACATCGGTTACCGAAATGAGCTGACCGGGCATACCACCATCTTTCGCCGCTTTCTGCAGTATATCAGCTAAATCGGTTTGCAGTACCCCTCCGATTTTTCGTTGTCTTTCGCTTTCCATAACCGCAAAAATAGCGATAAATGTAACTCTTGCTGTTTTCCGAGTATTTTTAGTCTTGGAACACCGAAAAATTAACTGTAATTTTGGCCCCCGCTTGGTCCTATAGCTCAGTCGGTTAGAGTAGCTGACTCATAATCAGTTGGTCCCTGGTTCGAGCCCAGGTGGGACCACTTAAAGCGCAAGAACCCGC
>ENA-OUOG01004630-OUOG01004630.1-marine-metagenome-genome-assembly--contig:-NODE-4630-length-11711-cov-2.656438_pt1 | contig 11711 bp, 8 predicted proteins | sample MGYA00248635_ERZ508505 | MGnify/ENA primary metagenome ERZ508505 (study PRJEB26176, sample SAMN06267871) | marine metagenome | isolation source: Saanich Inlet, British Columbia, Canada | place: Pacific...
ATCGGTCATTTCAGGAATGGTCACGAGATGTTCCTGCGAAAGCCCCCAGGAAGTGCCTTGACCCAAGGTTTGGATGAGGATTCCTGAGGCGACGGCGAGGAGTGAGCCAGGGACGAGTTTGGCCCAAGCGCTTTGCTTGATCAACGGCAATTCCCACAAGAGCAAAATGGACAACGAGACGGTTGCGATCACCATGGCCAATGGCTCAAAGAGGCTGAATGCATGTCCGAGTTCTGAGAACGTATTGTATCCATCGGATTGTAGGAACTCCAATTCCCCTTCAGGGTCGGCATCATAGCCCACGGCATGAGGCAACTGCTTGAGGAAAATGATGATGCCAATGGCAGTCAGCATGCCTTGGATGACGGCTGAAGGAAAGTAAAGGCCGATGACCCCGGCGCGGAGAATGCCAAGCACGGCTTGGAAGATTCCTGCTACCACGACGGCGCTCAAGAAAATCTCGAACGTGGGCAAGCTGTCAATGCCATTGAGAACGATGACGGTCAAGCCAGCCGCAGGACCGGACACCCCCAAGGGGGACTGAGAAAGGGCGCCGACCACAATGCCACCGATGATTCCAGCAATGATGCCAGACAAGGGCGGCGCTCCAGAAGCCAAGGCAATGCCGAGGCAGAGCGGCAGTGCCACAAAAAACACAACGACGGAGGCAGGAAGGTCTTGTTTCAGATGCTTGAACATGGGATGCGATGGATGGGGCGCGACGAGGCGAGGGATAGAAATGTTTCGGTTGTTGTGGACGGAAAAATGGGCGAGCCTCCGAATGTGGAAACTTGGGTTGTGTCTGTGACGAATTTGGCATGAGGGCAATCCACGAACCCCGCCCTTGAGAGCAAGCAAAAAATGACAGGCGCATGGGCCCATGACTGAATTTGCCGAATCGTGTGGATTGTCTCGCCCAACATTCAGGGGAGGCTTGGCAAGGGCATGGTCAGGTGCTTCGGGGGTGTGCAAAAATTGACCATCCCGGTGTCGACATGATAGACAGCACCTGCGATGGCAATGTCTCCTGCATCCTCCAAGTTCCGAAGTGTTTCGCTCTCTGCGCGGATGCGGCCGATGACGTGGTCAACGTTCGCATGAACGCAAGCATTGATGTTTTCAGCGGAGGGGGCATTGCCCTTCAATGCTTTTGTTGCCGACACAGCCGGTTGCAAGCGTTTCAAGAGTCCAGTGATATGATCGTCTTCGAGCCCATCCCACGCCCCCCTGACTGCACCGCATTGGGTGTGGCCCAGCACCAAAATCACCTTCGCCCCGGCGTACTTGCAAGCGTATTCCAAACTGCCCAGCACATCGTCATTCACAGTATTTCCCGCTAGCCTTGCCACAAACATATCGCCGAAGGCCGCATCGAAGACCTCTTCGACAGGAACGCGGGAGTCGATGCAGCCGAGCACTGCGGCATAGGGGAATTGTCCCATTGCTGCATCTGCCAGCAAATTGCCACGACCCCGGCGATGGGTCATCTGTTGCCGGAAGCGATTGTAGCCGTTGACAAGGAGCCGGAAAGCCTGTTCTGGGGTGAGGTCTGCTTGGAATGCTTGGTCAATGGCGCCTTGAAGGGCCAAATACGCAGGGGTTTTGGGCATGGGTCGTCTGGTCTCGGAGTTCCGAATTTAGACAATTTATCTTGAGTATAAATAATGTTGATGCTGAAGGTTCGGAATTTGAGAACAGATTTGGCCTCCTGTTGTTGCCCAACCATGCAGTTCACCCTTCATCAATTGCGCGTTTTTGTTGCTGTTGCCGAATCAGGCAGCGTGACCCGAGCCGCTGAGGCCTTGCACCTTACCCAGCCCGCGGCCTCTGTGCAATTGCGCAATTTCCAGCAGTGCTTTGATGGACCTCTGGTCGAGTGGGCAGGGCGCACGATGCACTTGACCGATTTGGGGCGGCGCGTGCTGCACAGTGCAAAAGAGATGTTGATGGAGGCCGAGCGCATGCAAGCCCAGACGAACGCCAGTCGCGGCGAATGGACGGGCAAGATCTCCATTGCCTCCGTCTCCACGGGCAAATACCTGTTGCCTCGCTTTCTCCGAGATTTCAACGCGCAACACCCGCACGTTGCTTTTGAATTGGAAGTCACGAATCGTCAAAAAGTCCTTGCGGCCTTGGCCGCTGGCCAAATTGATTACGCCTTTGTCAGTTTGCCACCAGATCGGCTGCAGGTTCACTCGGTCAAACTTTTGCCGAATCGTCTGCATTGGGTGGCGCCCGCGGACTGGCAAATGCCCACGGACGACGGGGAGGCACTCACCTCTTGGCTTGCAGATTCTGCTTTGATTTTTCGGGAGTCAGGATCTGGGACGAGGCACGTGATGGGGAATGCCTTGCGGGCGAGGGGAATCGCCACGCAGCCACTGCTCGAGTTGGCCACAAATGAAGCCGTCAAGCAGGCCGTTGTCGCGGGAATGGGCATCAGTTTGATGGCGGAGGCCGGCTTTCAATCCGAATTGAGGTTGGGCCTGTTGCAATCCAGGCCGATTGCTTGGGATGGCGTTTCGCAATGGCAATTGATTCGTTTGGAAACCAAACCCTTGACGCCCTTGCGAGATCGGTTCGAGTCACAGTTGTCCGCGCGTGCGCACCTCTTGGCACAACGGTATTTTCCGTTCGCTTCATCGATGCGCCCCATCGGTGACGAACCTGAAGGAAGCTTCAGCCCAAAATGATGGACCAATACAGCGGGAATCCCAAAGTGATGTTGACCGGAAAGGTGACCGCCAACGCCATGGGGATGTAGAGCCCCGGGGTCGCCTTTGGGGCCGCCAGCCGCATGGCGGCAGGAACCGCAATGTAGGAAGCGCTGGCCCCCAAAATGGCAAACAAAAAGCGGTCACCGGGGCTTTCCGTGATGAAAGATGACAGAAAGGACACCACCGTGCCGTTGAACAACGGAAGGACAAGGGCCAGTCCCGGAGCTGAGATGCCGTGCTTGACAAAAGCCTTGAGCTCTCGGCCGCTCACGATGCCCATGTCGAGCAGGAAAATCGCGAGGAAGCCCTTGAAAATGTCGGTGGTGAAGGGTTTGATGCCTTCGGCCTGTGCATCGCTGGCGAGCATGCCGATCACCAAACTGCCGATGATGATCACGACGCTTCCATTTGTCAAGGCATGGTGCAGGACTTTCCGGATGTGGCTTGGCGATGACCCCGCTCGTGGCTCGGAGGAAAAACGCTCCTTGAGGAGAACGCCCACGACAATCGCTGGCGCTTCCATCAGGGCCATGACCGCGACAAGATGGCCGTGAAAGGGCTCGTTTTGAATTTCGAGGAAGGCTGTTGCCGTCACAAAGGTCACGGCGCTGATGGAGCCATAGGCCGCAGCGATGGCGCCAGCGTTTTCGGAGCCGAATTTGGCCCGCGCAATGGGAAACACCATCAATGGAATGCCCATCGCCAGTGAAATCCCAAAGGCCATGCCCAGGAACATTTCCCGATCCATCTCGCCATGGACCATCTCCTGCCCACCTTCAAATCCTATGGAAAACAGGAGATACAGCGCGATGAACTTCGATGAAGTCTTGGGAATTTCCAGGTCACTTCGGAGTTGGACGGCGAGGATGCCCAGCAGGAAAAAGAGGAGGGCTGGGTTCGTGAGGTTCTCCAGGAGAAGGTCGAGGTTCATGGCGTCGGAATTCGCTGGCTGGCCCGTTGGATGCGTTCGTTGAGTGCAATGCCAATGCCACGGTGGGGGAATGGCTGAATGCGAATGCACTCCAGCCCCAGGCCGTCCAAAACAATCATGGCGTCATACAGCTCGCGGGCGGCGTCTTCGAGGCGATTGCGGGTGGAAATCGGCCGGTGAATGGTTTGGGGAGGGATGGCCAAATCCAACCCCCGCCACGTCACCCATCCTTCCCGAGCGGATGCGTGGGCGCTTTCGAACCCCCCAATCGCGACGGGCGTATGCGGGGCGTAGTGATGAGGGAGCATGCCAGGGGCAACAGGGGCTGCCCCCGAGGCGATGGGGGTCAAAGGGGCATCGAGCACCCGTTCGATGGCAGTGGCGGCGATGGCTCCGGGCCGATAGAGTCGCCATGTTCCGTCTTCTTCCCATCCCACAATCGTGGACTCGATGCCCACCTCGCAAGGGCCGCCATCGAAGACATAGGCCAATTCTTCACCGTACGCGTTCGCCACATGGCCCGCTTGGGTAGGGCTGACATATCCGGAGCGGTTGGCGCTTGGGGCGGCCAAGGGGACCCCCGTGCTTTTGATGATTTTCCGAAAGACGGGATGGGCTGGCACGCGCACGCCCACACGGGGCAAATTTGCAGCAACCGCGGGGGAGGCCTTGGGTCCTCTGGGGAGCAAGAGGGTGAGGGGGCCTGGCCAAAATGATTTGGCCAATCGCTCAGCCTCCTCTGGCATCCGGGCCACCCAACCCCGCATGGACGACAATTCGTCGAAATGCAGGATCAGCGGGTTGTTCGATGGGCGTCCCTTGATTCGGTAAATTTCTTCGATGGCTTGGGGGTCGTCAGCACGCGCTGCCAACCCATAAACGGTCTCCGTCGGCAGCGCAACGCAGCGTCCTGCCTTCAAAAGCGCCACTGCAGTCCGAACATCATTGCCGCATGCTGCCATGGGTCAAAGTTCCGGCCCTGTCCACCTTTTCGATGATTGAATGGCTCAATCCTTGCCATAAAGGGAGTTTATCGAATCGATGGGCACCAGCCAGCCAGGGTGCCACTCAGAACACCGCTCGGGCGATGCTTGCTGTCGGTTCCGCCCGCCCCATGGTGTAGAAGTGAAGCGCGGGGACTTCAGCCGCTTTCAATTCTTTTGCCTGTTGGATGCACCATTCGATGCCGATGGCCTTGACGGCGTCGTTGTCTTTTGCGGCATCGACTGCCTGAACCAACTCATCGGGCAGGTTCACGTGGAAATTCTGCGGGAGCAATTGCAATTGGGACTTTGTGGTCAGCGGCTTGAGCCCTGGAATGATGGGCACCATGATCCCTTCTGCCCGACAGGCGGCGACAAACCGAAAAAATGCTTGGTTGTCGAAGAACATTTGGGTCACAACATATTCTGCCCCGTCTTCGACTTTTCGCTTGAGCCAGCGGAGGTCACTGGCCAAATTCGGCGCTTCAAAATGCTTCTCAGGATACCCCGCCACGCCGATGCAGAAATCCGTGGCGTTCGTGTTGCGCAAATCTGGGTCGAGGTAGCGGCCGCGGTTCATGTCGGCGATTTGGTTCAACAAATCAATCGCATACGCGTGCCCATCGGCCTCTGCCTTGAACCGGCCCTCCGACCGAATCGGATCCCCGCGAAGCACCAGCACGTTGTCGACCCCCACAAAATCGAGGTCAATCAATGCATTCTCCGTCTCCTCCTTCGTGAACCCGCCGCAAATGATGTGCGGCACAGCATCGAGGTTGTATTTGTGGCTGATGGCCGAGCAAATCCCCACGGTTCCCGGCCGTTTGCGCACCGTTCGCTTTTCGAGCAACCCGGCTTTCACCTCGCGGTAGACGTATTCCTCTCGGTGGTAGGTCACGTCGACAAAGGATGGGGAAAACTCCAGCAGCCGTTCGACAGTGGCGTGGATTTGGCCGATGTTTTCGCCCTTCAGGGGCGGCAAGAGTTCGAAGCTGAACAAGGTGTCCTTGGCTTCGGCGAGGTGTTGTGTGATTTTCATGATTTTCTGTCCAAAAGGGAAGTGGCCAACCACCGCGCGTCCTCTTCCCGGGACATGCCGCGTCGCTGGGCGTGGTCCGTGAGTTGGTCTTCGTCGATGAGCCCCACGGCCATGTAGCGGGCTTCGGGGTGGGCGAAGTAGTAGCCTGAGACGGCTGCGGCGGGTTGAATGGCAAAGGACTCGGTCAACGTCGCGCCGGTGCGCTTTTCTGCATCAAGCATTTGCCAAATCAATTTTTTGTCCAAATGGTCCGGACAAGCGGGGTAGCCCGGTGCAGGCCGAATCCCCCGGTACTTTTCCTGAATCAGTTCATGGTTCGAGAACTGCTCGTCTGCGGCATACCCCCAGTGGGTTTTGCGCACCTGTTCGTGCAGCCATTCCGCCAGGGCCTCCGCGAGTCGATCCCCGATCGCTTTCACCAGAATGGCATCGTAGTCGTTGCCTTCGTCCGTGTGCCGTTGGGCCCATTCGTCAATGCCGTGGATGGTCACGGCAAAGCACCCGATGTGGTCCGCGGGTCGCCCGTCTGTTCTGGGGGGCGCGATGAAGTCGGCCAAGGACCGTTGGATTCCATTTCGCTGTTCGGTTTGCTGGCGCAGGAATTCAAATCGGCCGAGCGTCGCAATGCTTTGTGCTTCGAACAAGGTCACGGTTTCGGGGGCGGTGCGTGCGGCGGGAAAAATGCCCCAAACCCCGCGCGGCCGAATCCGCCCGGGTTGCCGCATCATCGATTCGAGCAAGGCCTCGGCATCGTCATGGAGTTTCCGGGCTTCGGCCCCGACAACCTCGTCGGCCAAAATCCTGGGGTAAGCCCCTGCCAGTCCCCACGATCGGAAAAACGGCGACCAGTCGATGTATGGCCGCAGATCAGCGACGGTGACGGGTCCGATTTCATGCACCCCGAGGCGATTGGGCACCCCGAGTCCGGTGCTGAAATCGAGTTCTGGCGCTCGGCGTCTGGCTTCATCAAGGCTAAGCAGCTGCTTGGCGGCCCGGTCCCGTTCGTATTGTCCTCGGACTTTTTCGTAGTCCGCAGCGACGCTGGCGGCAAAGTCGTCGCGCTGCTCCCGCGAGATGAGGGCTGCGGCCACGGGCACGGCCCGGGAAGCGTCGTTGACGTGCACCACGGGGCCACCGGCAAGCGGCGAGATTTTCACTGCGGTGTGGACGCGAGACGTCGTTGCGCCTCCGATCAGCAGCGGTGTGGTCAAGCCGCGTGCCTTCATTTCAGCGGCCACATCCCGCATTTCTTCGAGCGAAGGGGTGATCAGGCCGCTCAGCCCGATGACATCTGCGCCCACCCGAACAGCCTCATCGAGGATTTTTTCTTTCGGGATCATCACCCCGAGGTCGACCACCTCGAATCCGTTGCAGGCCAAAACGACCCCGACGATGTTCTTGCCGATGTCGTGAACATCGCCCTTGACGGTGGCGAGCAAGATGGTTCCGGCTCCCCCGGCCGCTTGCCGACCCTGTCGCTTCTCTTCTTCCATAAACGGCGTCAAGTACCCCACCGCCCGCTTCATCACCCGGGCGCTCTTGACGACTTGGGGCAGGAACATTTTGCCCTCCCCAAACAAGTCGCCGACGATGTTCATGCCTGCCATCAATGGCCCTTCAATCACTGCAAGCGGTCGCCCAAGCGCCAGTCGGGCCTCTTCCGCATCGGCCTCGATGAAATCGGTGATGCCTTTGATCAAGGCATGGCTGATGCGTTCTTCCAGCGGCTGGTCTCGCCAGACCAAATCCGCCACATTCCCCTTCCGCTCTTGCCCCTTGACTTGCTCCGCAAAGCTCAGCAACCGCTCCGTGGCGTCCGCCCGGCGATCGAGCAAGACATCCTCGACATGGGCCAAGAGGTCTGGCCCGATGTCATCGTACACTTCGAGCATTGTCGGGTTGACGATGCCCATGTCCATGCCGGCCTGAATCGCATGATACAGAAAAGCAGAGTGCATGGCCTCACGCACAACATTGTTCCCTCGGAAACTGAAACTGACATTGGACACGCCGCCAGAGACGTGCGCGCCGGGCAGGTGCGTCCGAATCCACTGGGCAGCTTCGAAGAAGTCCAGGGCATTCCGGCGGTGCTCCTCCATGCCGGTGGCCACCGGGAAAATGTTTGGGTCGAAAATGATGTCCTCGGCCGGGAATTTGGCCTTTTCTGTCAGGAGTTTGTAGGCCCTTGCGCAAATGTCGATTCGGCGCTGATAACTGTCGGCTTGTCCGGCTTCGTCGAAGGCCATCACCACCGTCGCAGCACCGTAGCGTCGGATGAGCTGGGCTTGGTGCAAAAACGCCTCCTCACCCTCTTTGAGCGAAATGGAATTGACGACGGACTTGCCTTGCACCACCTGCAAACCCGCCTCAATGATGGACCATTTCGACGAATCAATCATCACGGGTATCCGGGCGATATCCGGTTCAGCGGCCAGCAGGTTCAAGAACGTGACCATGGCGTGTTCCCCATCGATCATCCCTTCGTCCATGTTGACATCGAGGATTTGAGCGCCGCCATCCACTTGCTCTCGGGCAATGGCCAGCGCCTCCTCATAACGTTCTTCCCGAATGAGTCGGGCGAATCTTCGGCTGCCCGTGACGTTCGTCCGTTCGCCGATGTTGACGAAGTTCGACTCGGATGTCACAATCAGCGGCTCCAGACCGGACAGGCGTAGGGTGGCGTGTTGGCGCTGGCTCATGCAAGGGTGCTTTGGGGGAGGGGACGTGGGGCGTGCGCGGCGGCAACGGCGGCAATGGCAGCGATGTGTTCGGGCGTGGTGCCACAGCACCCACCGATGATGTTGACCCATTGCTTTGCACAGAATGGCGTCACCGCTGAAGCCATGGCTTCAGGCGATTGATCGTACTCCCCCATTTCGTTGGGGAGACCGGCATTGGGATAGGCGCTCACGTGGCATTCAGCTTCCCTGCCCAGCACTTCCAAGAAAGGCGTCAATTGTTGGGCACCGAGCGCGCAATTCAGCCCGATGCTCAGCAGCGGCGCGTGGGACATGGAAATGAGGAAGGCTTCGGTGGTTTGGCCTGATAGCGTGCGACCCGAGGCATCGGTGATGGTTCCTGAAACCATGATGGGCAAGCGGAAGCCGGCTTCGTCGAACGCATCCTCCAAAGCAAAAAGTGCGGCCTTTGCATTGAGCGTATCGAAAACGGTTTCCACAAGCAGGATGTCTGCCCCACCTGCCATCAGCCCCAGTGCCTGCTCCTTGTAAGCCGCCGCCAATTGCTCAAATGTCACGGCCCGATAGCCGGGGTTGTTCACGTCGGGGGAGAGGGAAGCGGTTCGGTTTGTCGGACCCAAAGCCCCAGCGACAAATCGTGGCCAGGCCGACGTCTCCACCGCCTCCACCGCCGACCGGGCCACTGTCGCAGCGGCCTGGTTCAGGTCAAACGCTGCCGCCGAAAGGTCGTAGTCGGCTTGGGCAATGCTCGTGGAGCTGAAGGTGTTGGTTTCCAGGATGTCTGCTCCTGCCATGAGGTAGGCCTCGTGAATTTCCCGGATGATGTCTGGACGCGTCAGCGACAACAGGTCGTTGTTGCCTTTCAGAGGCTTGTGATGGTCGCTGTACAAATGGCCACGGAAGTCGTTTTCTCCCAAGGCATACCGCTGGATCATGGTGCCCATGGCGCCATCCAGCACGAGGATGCGCTCGGCCAGTGCGGCCTGCAGTGCGCGGGTGCGTTGCTCAGCGCGAACGCCCAGCCCTTTCCATTCTGAATCTGTTGTCTTCAAAGCTCTCGCGGTTTTCAGCAATTCCAAGGCCCGAACACGTTGCTCGAAACCTTCTCACATTGCTTTCCCGAAAGCCGGACGCATGCAGCGCCTTGCCGTTTGCTCATCTTTCCGTTCGCGTCATTGGCGGACGGTAGGATGTGGCACCCGGCCTGTTTCCCGGGTTGCCAAGACTTCACAGGGCCTGTTCCCTCCGTCTTTCGCGATAAGCCCTGCAAAGGTAATGTGCATGCATCGGACTTGTGTACTTTTGCCCCCAGCATGAGTTACTTTTTTACCTCCGAGTCCGTCAGCGAAGGACATCCAGATAAAGTTGCAGACCAAATCAGCGACGCCCTCATCGACAATTTCCTCGCCTTCGATCCTCAGTCGAAAGTCGCCTGCGAGACCTTGGTGACAACGGGGCAGGTCATTCTCGCCGGGGAAGTCAAATCCCAAGCATATTTGGACGTTCAAACCATCGCGCGAAAGGTCATTGAGCGGATCGGATACACGAAGAGCGAGTACATGTTCGAGGCGAATTCCTGCGGCGTTCTGAGTGCGATTCACGAGCAGTCCAGCGACATCAATCAGGGTGTGGAGCGCCAAAACCCAGAAGACCAAGGGGCCGGTGACCAAGGGATGATGTTTGGCTACGCCTCACGGGAGACGGAGAACTTCATGCCACTCCCACTGGAGTTGTCGCACCGGTTGCTGCGGGAGCTGGCAGCGATTCGCCGAGAATCGCCGAGCCCGATGCCTTACCTGCGGCCGGATGCGAAATCTCAGGTCACGATTCAATATGCTGACGACAATTCCCCCGAGCGAATCGAGGCGATTGTGTTGTCCACACAGCATGACGAATTCGGCAGCGAAGAGGAGATGTTGTCAAAAATCAAAGCGGATGTTGAATCCGTCCTGATTCCTCGGGTCAAGGCGAGCATGAGTGCCAAGGTTCAGGCGCTCTTCGGCGATGACATCAAGTTGCATGTCAATCCGACGGGCAAGTTTGTCATCGGGGGGCCGCATGGGGACACGGGGCTGACGGGCCGGAAAATCATCGTTGACACTTATGGTGGCCGCGGCGCCCATGGCGGTGGGGCCTTCAGCGGCAAGGACCCTTCGAAGGTGGACCGTTCGGCTGCATATGCGGCACGGTACATTGCGAAAAATCTCGTGGCGGCAGGCATTTGTGACGAGGCCTTGGTGCAGCTCGCCTACGCCATCGGTGTCGCCGATCCTGTGGGCTTCTACATCAATACCTACGGAACGGCGAAGGTGGCGTTGACGGATGGGGAGATTGCCGAGCGCATCGTGGACATTTTCCCGACCAAGCCGTACTTCATTGAAGAGCATTTCAAGTTGCGGACGCCGATTTACGAAGAGACGGCTGCCTACGGGCACATGGGCCGCACCCCCAGAACCGTCACGAAGACATTCACGAGTCCTGAGGGCCAGGTGTGTACGTGCGAGGTGGAGTTGTTCCCTTGGGAGAAGACGGACAAGGTGGAGGCGGTGAGGGAAGCGGTTGGATTGAACAATTGAGGGAGGAACCAAGGAGTGACTAGGGAGACCAGGGGGACTAGGGAGACTAGGGGGGAGGGTGACTAGGGAGACTAGGGAGACGAGGGAGAACAGGGGCGGTGAACAGGAGGGGCGTTCAGGTGTTTGATTGGAGGAATCGGTTTTGGACCTACACTCGATGACTGCCATGCGCAACATATCCCACGTGACCACAGCGGTGAGCGAGCCGATTGCAGACCTGCAGACTTTTCGAGCATTTCCGACTCAGGAGGTGCCCAACGTGAACCCATTTTTGTTTTTGAACCACCATGGCTTCCAGGTGTATCCACCGAACAACAACGGCCTTCCGTTTGGTCCGCACCCACACAAGGGCTTCGAGACGTTGACCTTTGTTTTTGATGGCGAAGTGGCCCACACGGATTCCACTGGTGAGACATTTGTGACAGGGCCGGGCGGGGTGCAGTGGATGACGGCGGGCAGCGGCATTGTGCATGCGGAGGTGTCCCCGGACGGGTTTCGGCAAACCGGTGGGCCATTGGAAATTATCCAAATTTGGATGAATCTGCCAGCTGCATTGAAACGATCCAAGCCTTGGTACCAGGGATTGGAGGCGGATGGGCTGGCGACCGAAGAGGCCGAGGGATGGCAGTGGGTTGTGGTCTCTGGCGAAACGCCGGGCGGGACAAAGGGTCCTGTGGATTCGATGACGGGTTTGTTCATGTCCAGGCTGGACTTGTCGGATGGCGCCTGTTTTGAGACGTCGGTGCCGGCGGGCCGGGCCTTGATG
>ENA-OUOG01004631-OUOG01004631.1-marine-metagenome-genome-assembly--contig:-NODE-4631-length-11707-cov-5.350387_pt1 | contig 11707 bp, 3 predicted proteins | sample MGYA00248635_ERZ508505 | MGnify/ENA primary metagenome ERZ508505 (study PRJEB26176, sample SAMN06267871) | marine metagenome | isolation source: Saanich Inlet, British Columbia, Canada | place: Pacific...
CATGCTCGTGATGTAGAAGATTTAGCTAAGTTAACTAGACGATGTTTTGTTAGTATGTATTCTGGTATGGACTTATTTGTAGACATTGCAGAAAATATATTAAGCAGCACAGATAACTTTGATAAAGAGTTACCTGTAAGTGGTAATCTTGATATCAATCAAGTATTACAATCAGAATACTTCTTTTGTTAAGGAAATAAAATGGAAAAAGAAAGTAAAAATTGGATGGCGCAAACAGGATATGCAGAAGTAGATGACATGGAAATTGTTCGTGCTTTAGATTTAGATCCTAATGTCGCTTATAGTAATGCTATTAATCGTGTAGCAATTGTTGCTGCTGAAAAACAAGCTTATAATGGTTACATTGCTACTGGCCATAATAAAGATCAAGCAAAACGTTTATCTCAAGCAGATAGCAGACATGCTGTAGAGTTAATTAGAGAAGCAGAAAAAGCTTCTGGAAAAACATTACTGTAAAAAAAAAAAAAATGCCCCCTTGAGATTTCTCTCTTGGGGGCAATCTTATTATTATTTTTTATTTATTATTATTAACCTGAGTTCTGACTATTAATAACAGCATTACCTCGTTCATAAGCCTGAACCATTTGTTTCATTCCATCTTTCATAAGATCAATTCGAGTTGCAATATTACCATTATGCTTTTTACCACTTGGTTTATAAATATGATTATCATATCCATAAGCATACAACTCAAAAGCTAAATCAATTAGCTCATCAAAAGCTTCAGGAGAAACAACTTGTTCTTTTCTTTTAGCTAAGATTTCTTCAGATGTCATACTCTTTAACATCTTATTATATTTAGAGTGAGAGTTATCTAATGGAATCCAACCTAATTTAGCAGCTCGATTTAAGACATTTACAATATCTTCACTTCTTTTAGAAGAAAAATCTTGAACAACTTTTCCTGTCTTATCTGCTTGTTCGGATGGCTTATTATACTTCCACATATAATCAAACAAATGCATTAATGAACGATGTTTTCCTAAAGGATTATCACCGATAAAAATATCTTGTTTGTTTTTCTTAGCTAAAGCTACTTCTTCTTTTAATTTCTTACGAACAGTAGTAGCCTTTTTATAAATAGTTTCTAACAATGGCTCTTCTTTTAAAAGAGCAGGTATAGCAACCATATTATAAGATACCCAATGTTGTAAATAACCTACACCATTAACTTTATTAGCATCATGAATAGGGATATTTGGTAAAGCTATATCACGATATTTATTCTGAGTTAATAAAGCAATTTTTTCAAGTGCAGCATCAACAGTATGAGTCATAATAGCTGCAATGCCATCGGCCATTCTAAATCCAGGTAATTTAGAAACGTCTTTAACGTTCTTACCACCTTCAGTATAAATAAAACGACTATCTGCATCTGCTGTTGTTTTATTACGACCTAAAATAGAATGTAATTTACCATCCTTTCCACGGCGCATTTGAGGCTCATGTTTCCCAATCAAAGAAGATAATTGGGGATCAACAGTTTGAGATGAAGTTACACTCAATTCATTAACTTGCAATTGAGCATAAGCACCCGTAATTGTTTTTAATTTAGGATCAAAGTCACCATCTAATGAAATCAAAGCACCTAGATATTTAGCATCTTTAGAAATAGAAATACTGCCAAGGATACTATTAAAGTTAGCACCTTGTATTTTCACTATATCATCAAGCATATCATCTATAGTTTTATAACCACCTATAGCCATAGCTTTATCTGCTTGTTCTTGGAACATAATAGTAAGATCTTTAGCAGAGCGCATATTTACAGAGGGATGTAAACCATAAAATCCTGCAACAACAAGATCACGAGTCATATCTTTAATATTACTACGTTTATCAATTACACCTAAGAAAAATTCTTGCATTGCTTTAGAACGCTTTTCATCAGAAAATTGTTTAGGAATAATACTACTATAGTTGTCTGCTAACTTAATATAGAAGCTATCTGGATTTTCAGTTGGACCACCTACAAAAGCTTGTTTTGTTGTATCCATCCATCTAGATAGTTCATTACTATTTAAATCAAATGCAATACCAAGTATTTTAGCTGATTGAAGATCACCACCCATAACAGATTGAATAGCAATATTCGAGTTATTAGCATCTAATTCAATAATACCATTCATTTGAATGCGTTGCCTTGAAGTAATAACTCCTGATTTAATACCATCAGATGCTTGTTTATATGCAAGTGCGTCTAGAATATTAGTTACATGATAACCTAATTCTCCACGCTCAAGTGTTTTAGCTTGCCATGATCCTTTATTGAAAGAAGAAAGAGGAGGTAAGCCATCTGGTTTTACCCATTCTTTTACTTCTTGTCCCATTTGCTGTAAAGTATTAAGGATAGATTCAGAATTATCAGCATAATATTTAAGTAATTCATCTGGAGTCATACGCTTAATATTAGGATCGTTAGTAACATCTCCATTATAATACGTATGGGGTAAAGGATCTCCTGTTAACTTCAAGTAAGTAATAGCCCACATAATTTTTGTGTTCATTTCTTGAAGTGTTTCATTACCTAAATTAATTAAGTCTTCAAATGCTTTCTCACCGTTTTTAGATCTTAATGAAGAAAAGAATAAAACATTATGCAAATCTTTAGCTAATTGTTTATCATTAATTTTCTTTTGTGGATCTAAAGTAAGAACAGCTTTTTCTGCAAAACCATCAATCATCCTAATAGTAGCTTTTTGAGAAGATTGCCCATCACGAGATGATTCTTGAATACGATTATTAACTCTTGATATTAACCATTCAGCAAACTTCATTTTTTGTTTGCCAGTTAAATCTGTATCATTAAGTCTTTTATTAAGTAATCCTAGTTCATTAGATATCATTTGCATACTAACTGCTCTAGAATTTTCGGATTCATTTAAAGCTTCATCATGTGCTTTCTTTGTGGCTGTTTCTTCATTATCACCTGCTTCTAAAAATTTAAATAAATTTCTTTCAAAAGCATTCCGATAAGTAGATTCTAAATCTGTACTAGTTAATTTAAAATATTCTCTAGCTAATTTAGTATCTCCTTGTTTAAAGATATTGACTATTAAATTTAACATATCAGGATTAACAATACGAGCTACACCGCCTAACAAAGATAAAACAGCTTCATCAATAGAAATATCTTCTTCAGAACCTTTTTTATTTACTCTTTGTTTTCCAGGCTTCCACTTAGAAGCATCAATACGTCCTCTAGCACTTGTAGGTACATTAGACATTAAGTTAACCATTTCTGCTGTAGGATCAAAGGCATAAGCCATTTCATAACCTACTTCTGCATTAGTAGTCATACCTTTATCAGGAGGAATTATATCAATATAGTATTTCTTTCTTTTAGTTTTAACATCTCTATAGCTATAAACACCTGCTTCACCTCGGTCAATCATAGCTTTTAAGATTAACTCACCTAAAATAGCATCACGGCCATAATTATCTTCTTCTTCAGGAATCATTTCCTTAGAATAAAGTTTTCTAGCTTGCTTTACAATACTAGTAGCTTGATTATAGATATGCTCATACTGATCAATATCTCTCTTTCCTGATTGAACTGACTCAAGAACTTGTTCGTTAGTAATACCCTTTAAAAGAGTACCTCTATTTCTTTGTTGAGCATTTTTACTTTCTCTAGCCAGTTGAAGAAAAGTCATACCTTCAGTAGAGGCTTCATTATATTCTTCTTTTGCATTAACACTATCAATATCTTGGTTAAACAAACCTTGTTTAGCAGTATTAAAAACAGTACTATATCCAGCTAAAGTTAAAGCTAAAGAAACATTTTGAAGTTCATTAATAGTATTTTTTGCAGTCTTTATTGAAGGAAAAGTTTCTTCAAATAAATCACCGTATTCTCTAACAGTACCTAACTCATCAACTACAACTTGTTCATTATAAACAGGCATAATTCTACTTACATTATTATAAGCCGCAGAAGTAATATTAGAAACATCACCATTATTTAAGCGTTGTTTAGCTCTATCATATTCATTTTTATATTTTTGATCTTGAAAATAATTAATATTATTTCTTAATTGATTAACAGGTTGTATTAAAGAAGCTGGATTATTACCTGCTGAAAATCTAGCAAGCCTTCTTTCTTCTGAAAGTTGAGTAACACTAGAAGAAAAAGGATTAGTTGCCCGTCCTTCTTCTTCAGGATTAAATGCTACCCCTTCTTCTCCAAGAACTTCTTGTAAAGAAACAGGCTCTATTCCTTGAGTTGCTTCTCTTTGAGCTTGAATATCTTGAGCAGTAACATTTCTAGAACCGCCTGTTTGAGGGTCTAAAATTTTTCTATTAAGAAGTTCTTGTTCTGCTTTTAATCCACGTATTTCTTGGACTTTTAAACCTTCAGTATCCCGATCTAACTCAATAGGCTCTATTAAATTAGGAATAGCTTGAGAACTAGTTTGAAGATCTTGTAACAATTCTGAAGCAGGACTTAAAGTAGTAGGCGTAATATTAGAATCTTCTTGAAGCTTTTCTTTTTGAGCTTTAGCAGCTGCTTGTTCTTCTTCTAAAGTCGGCATACCTTTCGGTGCAACTTGTTTTGCACCATAAGGAATACCCCCTAATTGTTTAGCCATTACTCTTTCTCCTCAATTAAATAATTAAATAGTTTCATTGTAGCTGAATCTTCTCTAGTTAAATCTCCAAAAGGTAAAGCTCTTTGGGCTGCTTCAGCATATTCGCCTTTACCAATATCTTTTGCCACTCTAGTTAAATGGCTTACTGACGGTGCATTTAACATATAATCAAATATTCCTTCAGATTTAAAACCATAAGCATTACCAACAATAGCATCAAAACCTTCTTGTCCAAATCCAGTTAACCCAGAATATTGAATAGCTCTTTGAATAGCACCAGTATCTTCATCTAGTTTAGGGTTTAATTCACCTCGTACTAATAAGTCTTTTAAGTATTGAGATACATAAGCAATCATAATAGCTGTCATCATTACTTTAAAAGTATTATAAGCAATAGGTGCAGCCGCATCTTTTAAATATGTTTGATAATATCTAGGTAATTGATTAGCATGAAAATGAGATATAAAAGACATATACTGAGATAAGAAAGGTAATCCAAATCTTTGATCTTCAAATATAGAAGCCCTAGATCCCGGTTTAATCCTTACAATAGTTTCATCAATAAATTTAGGTAGAGCTACCTTCATCATTTCAATATAAGTAGATTGAAGTGCTTCAGGTATACTATTTATATCTTTAATATTAGATCCTAATCTATAAAGAGAAATTAACTCTGGTACATTAATACCGTAATGAGTTAATCTTTCATATAATTTAGCTTGACCGACAGTCATATGATCTAAATCAGCATCAACTAATTGTTCGGCCATTTGATGGATAACATCTTGAGCTAATACCATTTGTGAAATACGCCCAGCATCTGTCATCTGTTCAAGACCTACCATCTTATAAAACTTTTGCTGTAATTGTCTAAGTACTTTATTATCTAAGTTAGCACCTTGTTGTTGAATAAGTTCTAAAGGATTATAACCTAATTCATTACGTAAAAAATCATGTTCATCATATTTACCTTTTTCCTGTCTAGCTTTAGCTATTCCCGGAATACTGTTTTTAAATGATAACACAAATCCTTTTGATAATGCACCAACACTTTTAGTTAACCCTTGATTTCTTCCAATAAAAGCAAGAACAGTTTCTGCTGGTTGAGAGAAAACAACTAAATCCATTAAACCAAAAGAAGTAGCAGTACGCATTAAATCTTGAACAAGAGATAAAGTTTTATTTTTAAGACGACCAAAGGCATTTGCATGTTTAGATATTTGATCTAATAAGTCTGATGCAAATCTATCAGCTTCCTTTTGAGTCATATACCCTTCTTTAACAGCCTTCTTAAGCATATTCGCATATATAGAGTTATTAACACCTCTATATTGTGTTCGAACAGCATATTTAGTGTCTCTAAAAACTCTTTCTAAAGCTCGATCAACCATATTTTCAGAAAAATATTGATTGAATTCAGGGCTAGAAGTTACTCCCATTCTTTGAAGATCATCAGCAGTACCTCCAGTATCACCATCGAATAATTCTTTAGTAATTCTTTCTGCTTCTTTTTTCCCTAGTTTATGACCAGGTTCTTTTCCTCTATAATGAACAGGTAATTCAACCTCAGATAATTTAGAAACAAAATCTTGGTAATTATCTGAAATTTTTTGTATATCAGGTAACATACTTTCAAATAAAATACCAATACCTTTACGATACTTTTCTGCTACTTCAGGCAATCTTGCTTTAACAAATTGATCAGCCATTATACCTCGAAGTTCACGGCTATCTTCATTAATTTTATTTAAGATAATACGTTCTTTATCATTAAAATCACTGATATCATAGCTGTTAGCTTTCCACCGAACAATTAAATTACTTAATTCGTTTTTAGTAATTCCAAAAACTTTTTCTGGTTCATGTAACCAAGTATATTTTATAAGTGGACTTAAACGTTTTTGTTCTGCGTTATAAAGAGAGTCACCTGAAATAATATTAAAAGCCCCTTCAACTGTAGCAATATATGCAGTATAAGGGTTTATTCTACCGTTTTCATCGTAAATATAACCTCTTACCATATTTTTTACAGCAGAAGATAAAGGAATTAATTTTCCTTCAACAAATTTTTGTGCTCCTCGAAGGAAATAACCTCCTCCTTTTCCTCTTTCACCTAATTGTTCTAATGTTTCTTTAGGTTCTGTATTAAATTCTGCTATATCTGCAATATCTTCTACGTTTTTAACTGCTCCGCTTGCTTCCTCTTGCCAAGCCTTTTTAGCTTCTATTACTGTACGAACATGTTTAGGTGCTTGAGATAAATCTTCGTTAATATCTTCTCTAAGAGATTCAATTCTATTTCTCTCAATTAAGCTTTGATTAATATTATAAACACCACCTACTGCAAAACCAGCAGCAGTTGCATCTGCTAATCTCCAACCAAAACGTTCCCATTCTTCAGCAGTTTCTGGTGCGCCATTAACAGCTAAAGCCTGAATACCTTCCTGAACAAATTCTGTTGCACCTTCTTCAGAAGCTTTTCTAAGCATACGTCTAGCTAAGCCTAAAGCAGCTTGGCGTTTAGAAATAAGATCAGCAGTTTTAATACCTAAATTAGAAGCAGTTTCTGTTATACCTTGTTTAACTTGATTGGTAATATGTTCTTTAGCTTCTTTAGTACTAATTTCTATTCCTTCTTCTCTAGACTTTTGTTTTACTACTTCAACAGCTTTATCTAAACCATCTTTAGTTAAAAAATCATCTGGTTTAAGAATACCTTTTGCCCCAAGCCTATCAATAGCAGTAATAACACCGCCAATAGCCCAAGCACTTTGATCAACATCACCAGATACTTCATATTGTTCTGCTGCAACATTACCTGTAGATTTAAGGTAAATATAACCTGTTCCTAAAGCAGCTAAAGACAAACCAATAGGATTAGACATTACTAAAGGAGCAGCTGCAGTACCTGCCATAATAGCATAGTCTGGACCTTGAGTAATTACAGCTCCCTCTAACCATTTAAAGAATGTAGGGATATCTTCAATTTGTTCAATAGAAATAATTGCTCGAGGATCAATTTCTTCTTGCATTTCTAATTGAACATTTTCTAAATTCTTATAAGCTTTTTGTCGTTCCTCATCAGAGCCACTAATAAGCGCATCAATACCATGAAGCGAACTAAGATTCTGATAATACCATAATTCAAGAGAATCTCCTGCTTGGTCTATAAACCCATAATCTGATTTAAATTTTAAAGCATCAGGAGAAAATAAACTTTTTGGTAATTGTAATTCTTCATAAGAAGTTAACTCCCCTAATGAAGGAACAGAACTAGTATAAATATCTTGTTCTAGTTTTCTCCACTCAGGAAGTTGTTCTCTTCCTTTAATTAAACTTTCTAAATTAGCATAGGTAACAGCAGTTTGCTGTGCATCATCTGAAAGACTATAACGAGAAGGATCAATTAAACCACGTTGAATAAGGCTAGTAGCCATATCAAAACCTGCTGGAGATTGTACATCTGCAAGTGTGCGATCATATACATCTTTTTCTCCAGTAGGAATTACTTGATCAAATCCACCTTTTTCAATTTCTTCAGTAATTAAATCTCTTTGATCTTCTGAAAACAAACCATAAGTTAAACCATATAGAGGATCTATAGAAGGCATTTCTGCGGCATCTATTCCCGTAAAGCGATACTTCTTACTTTGATCCTGATTATAATCAGATATGTAAGAAGGATCAGGAATAGTAGTATCTGCATCATACAAATATTCTTCTTTACCATTAAGTGTTACCTTTGGTAATGGAGTACCTGTAATATCAGGTGCTACAAATTTATTTTCCATAGATACCTCTATATCTTATAGTTAATTTTTACTGTTAATCCAAGCAGAAAGGAAAGACATTTCAGGAGATAAACCTTTTATCTTAGTTCCTTTTGTTTTAAAATCACTAATGAATTTTTCTACTTCTTTAATTTTATCTGGAGTAAAATCAGCAGGATTATAAAGATTAGTATTATCTTTAATATAACTAGCTACATCATCTACTTGATAAAGATCAAGAATCCTTTGTGCTTGTTGACCAGATGTTAATTGAGAACCTTTACTTTGCATTTCTTTAGTATATTTGTCTAATGGTGCAAGTACTTTATCATTAGCTAATTTAAGATCAGTAGGTTTTTTATTTGTTTTAGGATCTTCAAACATTGCATAATTATAATCCATATCTATTAAACCTGCATCCACCATTCGGAAAAATCCTTCAAAGTTTCTAATTGGTGTTCCAGTTTTATCATAATAATTAACTGCTTGTCTTCCTAAAGCATGTAACCTAGCTTGACCTTCATCTGTTAATAAATAATTTCTTGAACGATCTCCAAACTTTTTATCTAAATAAGAAGCAAAATTTGCAGTCATTGCTTGAGCATTAAATTTATTTCCTTTCTCTACTGTCTTTTGTCCAGTAGAATCTAATCCATAAATCTTGTATTCTCTTCCGAGACCATCTGCTACACTAGATGAAATACCTCTTACAACTTCATTAAATTGAGAAACATCTTCAGAAAATTTATTATACTTATTTCTATTTAATTTACGTTCTTGTCCGGATTTATCTTTATAAAACCATCCATCGCCTTTTTGATATGCTTCAACAAACGTAGGTCCAGTTTCATTATTATTAAAAGGATCTACTCTAAAGAAAGTTTGAAGTTTTTTATCTTCCTCTTTACTAGTTTTACGAGTAAAACCTTCTTGTGGTTGAGATACACCACTAACGTTAAATCCATACTTAGGTCCAACTATTGCTAAAGCTTGGTCAATTCCCATGTTCTCATATTCTTTCATAAGATCAATAGCATCAGCCATAACTTTATCTTGTTGATCTAATAAATACTCTTGAACATCAAGATTTTGAGCTTTAGCATTTATACGTAATTGACGTTCATTAATAGAGAATTGTTTATTTTTAATAAGCGCATCTAATGTATTTTTAGCAGTATCTCTACGATCTTTTCCGGCTTCTTTTAAACGTTCACGAGAATCTAAACGGTCTTGAAGATATTTTTCTTTCTTCATTTCTAAAGAAAATTCAGCAGCCCTTGATTTAGCTTCAGCTTCAGCTTTTTGTTTAGTTTGTAATCCATTAACATAAAACTTTGAAGCAAATGCTCCAGAATCTTCATGCCCATATCCAAACAATCTAGAACCTAAATACATTACTGCTGCATTAGCAATAAGCTTTTTATCAATAACTCCTGAATCTGCTACAACTTCTAATGCATCTGCACCTAATTTACCAAAGAAAGCAGCAGGATCTTTTGATGCACCTGAAAAATAATCTTTAACTTTTTCCCAAGCAGTAGGATCCTTTTTAATTAATTCAGAACCTTTATCCCAAACAAGTTTAAATGGCTCTCCACCTGGAAGTTTTTCTTCTGGAGAAATAACTGGAGATACAATTTCTCCTGAGCTATCTTTTAAATCTTCTTCAGAAATAATAAGATCATCTCCAATAGCTACTTTTTCATCTGTTCCAAATGGTTCTGCAACAGCATCTTCTTCATCTTGTTGCGCCATTAGTTGCGTCATTGCATCTACACGTTCTTGATAATTATCAGGAACATCTTTTGATGGCTCTCCAAATGGATATGGTTCAGGTATTGTTTCATCTTGTTGATTAACAAGATTAGTCATAGCATCAATACGATCTTGATTATCCGTTACTTCTGATTTGCGTAATTGTCTTAATCCTTCATCTTCATAGAAAGGAATATCTCTATTAACAGGAGGTATATTATCTTCTTGCCCAAATAAAGCATTATCTATTTCAGTAGTTAAAGGAACTTCTTGAGGTGTAGTTAAATATTCCCAAGCAGAAGAAACACCCTCTTTAATTTTAGGAATAGTTTCTACAATTTTCTCATCAACAATTTCAGGGAATGGACGATCACCCGGTACAGTTAATGGCTTAACAGCTTCAATTGCTTGATTAGCCCCACGAACAATTGCTTCATCAACAACTTGAGGGAATGGAATAGGTTCACCTGATCCAAATTCTTTTAATACTTTTTGGCCATAATCAATAGTTTCTTGTTCTAAAGGTTTAGTTCCAGTACCTGCTATATCTTTGCGAACTCTATTTTCGCCTGCATTATACATTTGAAGAATTTGTTCTGGACTAAGTTCTGGATTACGAGCTTGTAATGCTGCAAGATAATTCATAGCAAATTCACGAGATTTTTTCTCATCAGTTAAATCTTCTTGAGCAATAGGAGCTAAACCATATCCAGGGTTTGCTGCCGTTGCTGGCATAATTTGATAAGGTCCAATAGCACCTGCTTTAGAGATTGCATTAGGGTCACCTCCTGATTCTACTTGGCGAATTGCATCTAACATACGTGGATCATAAAACCATTCATCTGGTCTTCCACCACCTTGAAGATATACAGGACCACCATTTGATTTATAATCAGGAGGAATTTCTTTATAACGACGAGACTCATATTGATCTACAGGTCTGTCTGTATATCCTTCTCTAAACCAATAAGGTACATTATCTTCATCAATAGTCCCACCTCCAGATAAAATGTCTCTAATATAATTAGCAGCTTGCATAGGATAAGATTCAAATAAATATTTAAAAGCATTATCTATTTGAGCCTGTTCATAATCTAAAGCACTAGGTTTACGAGTAACTTTTTCTCCTTCAGCTGCATAAACAGTACGTGAACATTCAGGACAATCACAAGAAGTTTTACTACCTTTAGCAGAATACTTTACTTTACAACCACCAGCAGCATATTCAGGAATGGTTCCACCTTGTGCAGCTTGTACAGCCCTTCCTGCTTCATTCATAGCATAAAGTTCAGGGCCAAACATACGTTCAGCTTCAGCATTCATTACACGTTCACCGGGAGTTAACCATGCAGGTACAGTATCTGTTCCTTTAGGTTTACCTGGATGAGGAATATCTTGCATAGGAGGTATATCAAATTCAACAGAAAATGAATTACCATATCTATCTGCTTGAGATAGCTTTTTAATATTTTTCATATTCTTTATTTTTCCCCCAATGCTGTAACTGTTATCCATAGAATCAACATCTTCTTCACTCATAGACTGAGACACATTACCTTCGTTATCAGA
>ENA-OUOG01004634-OUOG01004634.1-marine-metagenome-genome-assembly--contig:-NODE-4634-length-11706-cov-3.360478_pt1 | contig 11706 bp, 19 predicted proteins | sample MGYA00248635_ERZ508505 | MGnify/ENA primary metagenome ERZ508505 (study PRJEB26176, sample SAMN06267871) | marine metagenome | isolation source: Saanich Inlet, British Columbia, Canada | place: Pacific...
AGACTTAAAGGAGAGTTCAAAATGACGATGAAAAGTAAAAAGATATGCCCATCATGTGGGGAGCCCGTGAGCCAGCCATACGGCGAGCGCTGCACGACTACGCGGATGCACAAGGCCAAGGGCGTATTCAATGGCGACATTGAGCGGCTGAGCTTTGAGGAGCGTTGGGCGGAGATAGAGCCGCTGTACTACCTGACAGGCGACGAGCGCCTCACCCTGACGCAGATTGGCCATAAGCTAGGCATTGGCGCGTCACAAGTGAGCCGTGTGGCTAGGGAGGCGCGGGATCGCGGGCTAGTGGACCGCAGGAACGCAGCGCCGAGACGAAGCCCTTACAAGGGCATCAGCTACGGCTCCATGCCAGCAGCCATGCTGCCGACAGCGCAGGCGAACCCTGAATTTCGCAACTGGATTATCGTGCAGACGGCAACGTCAGGCGTAACCGTCTGCGAGCTGGCCATCTCGGCCCTTCTGGACACGTACTACGAGGAGACGCAGACGGATTAGAGCATCAATTCAAAATGGGGACCGTCGATAAATGGTCGGCGTCCCTGCGAGCGGCGAAGATCAACGTAAGCATTCATCGCCTCTTCCATCGTGCCATCCCATTCTCGAATGTCTGGGATGTGCCACGCTGCACCCCATCGCACAGGCACACCAACCTCAATCGCAGCTTCCTTCACGGCATCCGCAATATCATCGTACAGATTTAATTCCCACGATCCGCGCGATCCAATGTACGCCATAAGGTCAACGGCATTGCCATCGATGTGCTTGGACTTCATCGTCTTGCTGGCACCCTTGGCTACGAGCTTGCGCTGCTCTTCGATGGTGCGCAGGCCGCAGATTACTCCGAAGTCTGTCTTGGTGTGGCCGATAGCTGACTTAACGACAGCGACTAGACGCTCATCGACGCCTTCCAACTTGCTCAAGCTGCGCCCTGAAAGTTTAAATGTCATTTCTTCTTCCTCTCCATAAAGCCTTCAGCAGCACCAGCGCCGAAGTAGAAGCCAAGAATAACAATCATGGCCCAGCCAATTTGAAAGTCTTCAAGCACTTGCTGAACCTTGGCTGCATCAGATACGCGGTCCATCAAGGTAAAGCCCAAGACCATAGCAAAGCAGCTAAGATAAACGCCAGTAAAAGAGAACGCGATGACACGTTGCGCTAGTTTAAACGGGGCATACGCGCCCATAATATCGACCTTGGCCTTGGTCTTAGCCGCGACCTCTTCCTCTGTGGACGTGTGAAAGCTGTCGATCAAATCAATGCCTGATTTAATTACGTCACCCGATCCAAATAGTTTTCCAAGCAGTCCTGCCATTACCATTTCCCCTGTGCTTTTCCGATCCACCAAGACAATAAGCCTAAACCAGCGAGACCAGCAAGTGTTGCGAGTGTGCCCACCGTCCAAGCAAGCAACGCTTCTTTGATTTCTGCTTGCCGATAGGCAGTTTTCTTGCGCTGCGCGCGCACCTTACGGAGCAAATCCTTGTATTCGTCTAAGCCTTTTTGCCCATGATAAACGCGCAGGATTGTTTCCAAGTCTTTCCTTAGCTGAGCCGCTTTCTTTTGTGCAGCAAATATCTCAATAGCTTCTGCCTCTGCTGAACCAGTCATGCTCTTCCATATCGACGGGTTCTTTGCCTTCTCAGCAGCGTAGTTCACATCGCTGATAGCCCCAGCGAACTTGCTTAAAGCAGACGTGGCGTCTCTACCCGCAGCTAATAGCTGCTTAGCATTGCTTACAGCCGACGCGGCAACAGACAGGGCTGTGATTGGGTCTATCATTTCGCCCCTAAGCTCCCCGCAACGAGCTTCATGCTGTCAAGCCCCAGAACCATCTCACGTCTTCCGCTCCACAAGGCGGTCAATCTTCTCTTCTATACGGTCAAACCGTTGCACGATCTGAGCCAGCGTGGCGGTGCTGTCGGCGCGCGTCACGTACTCTTTCGCCATGTCTTCGCGCGTCTTGTTTAGCAGTATCTGCACGCGCCTGACCTCGTCGGATTGCGACTTAATCCACCATGCGATAAGCCCTACAATAGCTGTGAGTACCGCATTCCAAAGCGCGTCCATTTCCATAAGTGTGACCCCAACTTAACGTCACCGCATCATAGCACACACATTCCGCTTGTGCTACCATCCGACACCTGTTAACAGATTGTTAAAAGGAGAGCTAAAATGCGAAAGACACGACAAATCGGGCCTCGGATTGACGAGCGCATCTATAAGGATCTCAAGGAGTACTGCGGCGAGAGCGGCCTAAGCATGTCGCTTGCTGTTGAGTTTGCCCTGAAGGAATACCTTCACGGGCAGATTGACGACAAATGATCGTTGTCGGCATCGACTGCGGATACCGCACGGGCGGCGTCGCGCTGCTTGGTGACGACGGGTGGGCCGAGGTTCACGATCTTCCGACGTACTCTGAGGGCGGCGTTGACGTCAACGCGCTCATGGACATCATCACGTCTGCCGGCGACGTTGGCCACATATACGTTGAGAAGCAGCAGGCCATGCCGAAGCAGGGCGTGTCCAGCACGTTCAAGCTGGGGCTTGGGTACGGCCAGATCATCGGAACCTGCGCGCTGGCAAGGGCTCCCTACTCGCTGATCACTCCGGCGAGCTGGAAGCGGTCAATGAATTTGCCAAAGGATAAGGACGCCGCGCGGCGGCAGGCGCAGCAGTGGTTCCCAGACTTGACGGATAGGCTGAAACGAAAGAAGGATGAGCATCGCGCGGAGGCTTTGCTGATCGCAATGTATGGAAAAGGAAGGTAAGTAAGAATGGATGAGAAGCGAAAAGAGTATGAAGAGAAGGCGATGAAAGCTGTAGCCAATGAGGCCCAGCGGCAAGTGATTAATATGCGCAACGCTGGCTGCACGTATGCAGAGATTGGTCAGAGGCTTGGCATGTCGTCAGGAAATGCGTCAGCCTTATTTCATAAATACAGTAAAAAGGTTGATAACTTTGCGCGCGTCCTAGAGCTGGCTGACGAGCTTGGGGGCGCGCTAAACGTCTCCATATCAGAGCTGCGGCACATCTCCCCGAATTACGGATTTAGGTTTTCTCGCGCCGCCAACAAATATCTTATGACGGGCTTAACGCTCAGGCAGGTCGTAGCCTCAGACCCGAAGTATTTCGCAAAGCAGGGGGGTATTGGGCCAAAAACTATCATAGGCTTTATGGATGACGTTAAGAGGCACTTCCGCAGAGACAAAAGTGTCTTCAAGATGACGCGTTACTACGTCAGTAGAATTGATTACACTGTTAAGTCGCCCATCCCGCACCAAGTCATGGAAGCCATCAAGACCATTCGACGGTACGGCTACAGCGTAACAGTTAAGAGTAAGTACGATGAGAAATACAACAAAGCGCTTGAGGCGCGCAGCGAGGCCCTTAAATGCCGGTAAAAGAAAACATCTCCAACGAGGAATACCACCTCAACCCAGCGCTTAGCGCAAGCGGAGCTAAGACGATTGCCATGCAATCTCTGGCTCACTTCAAGTACGCAAAGCGCAAGGTGACGACCGCGTTTGATATAGGCACAGCCGTGCATACGCTGGTGCTGGAGCCACACCTGAAGGGAACCGTCTGGTGTGGCCCTGAGACGCGTCGCGGCAAGGAGTGGAAGGAGAGATATGCGGAAGCTCAGGAAGCGGGTGCCGTATTGCTAACGGAGGCCGACTACCAGCAGGCCGTTGACATGGCGACATCCGTGCGCTCGAACGCAGCCGCGATGGAGCTTCTTGGCGGGGATCTGCTTGTCGAGGCGAGCGTGTTCAGCCACGACGCTGAGCACGGCGTTGACATGCGCTGCCGGCCAGACGGCTGGCGCAAAGACATCGCGGCGGTGGTCGACCTGAAGACGACAATCGACCCGTCGCCGCAGGGGTTTGCCAAGCAGTGCGCAAATTTCGGCTACCACCTGCAAGATCAATTTTACCGACGCACTATGCTGAACGACGGCCATGAGGTTGACCGCTTCGTCTTCATAGCAGTCGGAAAGGACGCCCCATATCCAGTGGGCGTTTACGAATTGGACTACAGCTCGCTCGACGAAGGAGCGGCTGGCGTCCAGTATGCGCTGGGCAAATACGCCCAAGCGCAGGAACGGAACGTGTGGGACTACGGATACGGAGATCTGCAAACGATCTCTATTCCGCCCTACTCGTTCAACTTTACTCAGGCAAACTAAGTCAGGAGACACACATGCCAATTTCATTCGGATCAAACGACAGCAGCGGCGCGAGCAACTTTATCCGCGCAAACCTGCCCCAAAACCGCTGGTGGGCAAAGACAGAAGCGGGGGACGAGCCCATCGACATGGATCGAGGCTTCGCAGTCGACATTTCGAACGTTACCTTCGGTTGGCTCATGATCGACACCGGCGTTCGAGACTGGCAACCGTGGCCGAGCCCATCGCAGGGGACGCCACGCCCAAGCGAGAACCACAAAAACGGCTTCGAGGTTGACTGCTGGCTCAGCGATGGTCGCCCCGCCACTTTCAGCGGCAACAGCTACGGCTTGGGCCAGTTTATCGCCAAGCTGTACAATAAGGCTGAGACGATGCCTGAGTTTGCCGAGGGCAAGGTGCCGGTCGTGCAAGTGACGTCGAGCACGCCAATCTTGGTTGGCCGCGGTACTTCATACGACGTCGGCTTCGAAATCCGAACGTGGATCGACCGTCCGTCTGGCGATGCAGCGCCCGCAGCGGCACCCGCAGCCGCTCCAGCTCCAGCAGCAACTGCTCCAGCAGCACCTGCGGCTGGCGGGAACGATTTCGGCTTCTAAGACTTTGGGCGTGGCGGTGGGGATCGCCGCGCCCTTAACAAATTAAAAAAGGAATGAGTAAAAATGAGTGAGGCGTACTTCGCAAAGGTTTTACAGGGCGCGGTCGACGATGTCGTGTCGTCTGGAAAGGGTGGCCGCAATGAGGGCTTGAACAAGGCCGCATTCTCTATCGGTCGGCACGCGCACCTCGCGCCCGCCAACATCGACGACGCGATCTTCTCGCTGCACACGGCGGCGAAACAGGTCGGCCTGAACGACATGGAGATCAAGGCGACCATCGGGTCAGGCTTCAAGCGTGGCGGCGACAACCCAAAGGAATTGGAGAACTCAGACGCGACGCCCTACGTGGCAAGCGAGATGGACCGCCTGATCTCTCGCCTCGCGCAGAAAGATCTCATCATGCGCGACGACGAGACGCGCGCAGACAAGATACGCAAAGCCAAGGACGCGTGGGAGCGGGCCGTGCCGATCACGCGTGAGAACGTGGACGCAGTGCGGCCCGCGCTGCTGTACCTCAACTCTCGCAGCCTGCGCGCGTCCACGGCTGACGGCGTGGCTAAGTTTAGCCCGAATGTGTACGACGGCCCAGCGATCATCTTCGCGGCGACAACGCCAGAGGGTGAGGTCGAGGGCGTGCAGAGCGTCCTGCTCACGCCTGACGGAAAGAAGCGCGAGGTCAACGGGATCAGCAAGTACAGCCGAGGCGTTATCGCTGGCAACGTCATGCAGGTTGGGGCGCTGGGCGACGACAGGCCAATCATCTTGGCTGAGGGGCCAGAGGATGCGCTGAGCGTGCGTCAGGCTGTAGGCGATGACGCGACTGTGGTCTGCACATTCGGCAAGGCGGGCATGGCGACGTACAGCCCACCGCGCGCGAGCGACGTGACGATCTGCGCGGACCCAGACCTCGACGTTCAGAAGTGTGCGGACGTGCTGCGTGGCGACGGGTCGACGGCTGTGTATGTCGTGCGCTTTGACGCGCTCGGCGTTGAGAACGTCAAGGACGCAAACGACTTTCTGCGCGAGGTGGGCGCGGAGAGGCTGCGTGAGGCGCTGGCAGGGGCCAAGCCGTATGCGGTGGTCGTGCAGGAGCAGATCGAGAGCGAGCGCCAGTGGCCGACGGCCTACACGCCAATCGACCCCGAAAAGATACCGAAGCGGCGCTGGATCTATGACACGGCCTACATTCGCTCGTACATATCTGTGCTCGCGTCTGCGGGCGGCGTGGGCAAGACGTCCATGCAGATCGTTGAGGCGCTGGCCATTGCGTCAGGAAAGCCGCTGCTCGGTGAGACAGTCCACGAGCGCGCCAGCGTGTGGATGGTTAACCTCGAAGACCCCATGGAGGAGGCGCAGCGGCGTATCGCGGCGGCGATGAAGCACTACAACGTGAAGCCCGAAGACATCGAGGGGCGCTTCTTCGTTGACGCTGGCCGCGAGGTGCAGATCAAGTTTGCGACGCAGACGCGGGAGGGCGTGCTGGCGAATGATGAGCTGGTCCAATATATGAGCCAGAAAATCATCCAGCATGGCATTGGCATGGTGTTCATCGACCCGTGGGTAGGCGCGAACGACATCAACGAGAACGACAACGTGGCAATGAACGCTGCGGTGGCTGCGGCCCGCTGGGTCTGCGATAAGACGGACTGCGGCATGGTGTTGACGCACCACATCCGCAAGGGCAATGGCGACGACGCCACAGTGGACAGCGTGCGAGGTGCGGGGTCTCTCATCGGCGCAGCGCGCGCCGCCCGCGTGATCAACAAGGTGACGCAGGAGGACGCGATGAAGCTGGGGCTGTCTGAGCTGGAGGCGCTTGGCATCTTCCGCGTTGACGATGGCAAAGCCAATCTAGCGCCACCGGCAGCGAAGGCCGTGTACCGCCGCATGGAGGGCGTGGAGCTGCCGAACGGCGAGTGGGTCGGCGTTGCCGTGCCGTTCAAGATGCCAGATCTATTTGACGGGGTCACCGCAAAGCACGCGCAGCAGGTTCAGCGCTTAATCGGGGCGGCGGAGGAGCGCCAGCAGCCGATGCGCTCGAGCATGCAGGCGAAGTCGTGGGCGGGCAACGCGGTGGCTGTCGTGCTGGATCTCGACTTGGATAAGCCAAACGAAAAGACGCGAGCCAAGGCTATCTTGGCGAAGTGGATCGAGACGAACGTGCTGAGGGTCGAGGACTTCCCCGACAAGCGCGCTGGGCGCGACGTGAAAATCGTCGCGGTCGGGGAGTGGATCACAGGGGAGGAAGCTGGAAACTGAACTGCCTAAAAATCAAGATGACCAACAAAACAAAGGAAATGAACATGGATACTATTAACATCGCAATCTCGTACATCCACGAAAAGGGCTACGCGTTTGGCGTCGTCCCAGAGACGGGTGAGCAGTGCTTTATACCGCCACACGTTTTAGACGGCGCTGGAGCCCACCGAGGTGACGTGGTTGAGGCTCACGTCGTGACGAACCCCAACGAAATGCTGCGGCAGAACACGCGGTGGTGCGCGCTCAGATTAATCGGGGATGCGCCTGCCGCCGAGGCTGAGGCAAAGCCGGCACCTGAGCTTATGTCCGTGGCTGACTTAGACGCGGCGGTCTTTGCCGAGCTGACGCTGTCCGCATACCTGTCGACGGGCGAGATAGCGCAGGCGATGGGCGTCGACACAACCACGGCGAACAATAGCGCCACGCGCCTCTTCAACGCGGGTCGGATCTCCAAGGCGGAGGTGTACTCAAGGCCAGACCAGTCGCGGGCCTCTTTCCTGCTCTGGGCGAAAGTGGCGTCAGACTTCCTCGACGTGGACGACCGATGAGCCGGCCCCTGTACGAGAGCCAGACCGACAGAGACAACGAGCAGCGTCTGGCCGAGCTGATACAGTCAAAGCATAGCTGCGTGCTGCACAAGTTGCCGATCAAGCTGTCGCTCGACTACATGGCGACCAGAGACGGAAAGGCGGTGGCGTTCTTCGAGATGCGGCAGCGCAAAAACAAGATGCACGCCTACCCGACGTACATGATCTCGCTCTACAAGGTGATGATGGCCAACAATCTGACGCTGACGACGGGCTTGCCGTGCTTTCTCGCTGTGCAGTGGCGCGATGCGGCTGGCGTGTGCAATCTGCCGCAGGAATACGACGAGCAATACGTTCAGATGGGCGGGCTAACCTCGCGAGGCGATCCGCAGGACATCGAGCCGATGGTGCACTTTGCCATGGATAAATTCATGAGCTTGGGGGCGTGATTATGGTTAGCAAAGTGTTAACCACACCTGCGTTTTCAAGGTGTGGAAGTGGTGTGGAAGGTGTGGAAAAAGAGGCCCATTTTCACTCCACCACACCACTACGGTATATATACCGTGGTGTGGTGGAAGTGTGGGACGTTGCGAAAATAAGGTGTGGAGGATTTAGGGTGTGGAAGAGCGAAGGAGAGGGGGAGCAGTGTCATGGCTAAGTTGAGGGCGAAGGGGAAGCTGGATCACAGGGACGTGAAGGCGAGGGGGAGTTTGAACAATGGCGAGGGGATTATCAGCGCTGGCGTCTGGGGTCAGCTAAGGCCGCTCGATGAGAAGGCGCGCAAGAAGATCGCGAAGTGGGGCGACACGCTGCCCGACTTGGTGTCGCCAGAGTTGGCCGGCAGATTTGAGGCAGCGTATGAGGCGCTGGGCGTGAAGGTGGCAGAGGGAGATGTCGTTGGCACCAATCAGATCGTGTCGCAGCTTCTGAGGGCGTGGGACGTCTTGGAGGCGCAGGCCGAGGCTGCGGGACACGCGCCGCTGCCGCCCGATGCGTACTGCGTTGACTTGAAGGGGCAAATTGTGTGCATCGCCGTGTCTGGCGTGTTAGAGTTGCGCAACAAGTATCCAGAGTGGACAGTGTATAGCTTTGAGGACGCGGCGAGGATATTGAGGCACGACTGGTCGGAGACGTTTCTGAGGGACGCGTTCAAGGCGTTCCCAGAGGCGAGAGTGACGAAGGTCACGCGCGAGCCGACGGTCCCCGTTAACTGGGATCTCGGAGGAGACGAGATACCGTTTTAAAGGAGATGAGGATGAACAGGAAAGAGTTGCTCGAAGAGGCGGGCCGAACAATCGCAGGTCAGCGTCAGGAGGAGTATGGGGACGCGAGGCAGTCGTTTGAGCGCATAGCGGCCCTCTGGAGCGCGTATACGGGCGCTAGGATAACAGGGCCGGACGTTGCTGGCATGATGGTGCTCTTGAAGGTCAGCAGGGCGCGTACGTCGCCTGAGAAGCTCGATAGCTGGCTCGACATGGCTGGGTATGCGGCACTCGCAGCAGAGATGGTGTCAGATGGCTAGGTCGGCACTCGCAAAACAGAAACTCGCCGAGCTCGATGCGCTTGGCGAGGATGAGATCTTCGACCGCATTGCGTCGGGCATCAGCATGCGACGCGTCACGCGCGATCTGGGTATCGGGCACAAGCTTTGGTACAAGTGGATCGACGCCGTGAGCGGTAGGCGCGGTCGCTATGAGGCGTCACTCATGGAGGCTGCGCACTTTTACGCTGACAGGGCTGTGGAGACGGCGCAGAAGTCAGAGCCGTCGACGGCTAACGTCGACCGCCTGAGAGTGGACACTGACAAGTGGTACGCGAGCAAGCTCAACCAGCAATACGATACGCGGCAGCGCGACGTGGCGATCAACATCAGCGTGAGCGACTTGCACGCGCAGGCAGCGCAGTTGCTTGGCGACGTCGTTGACGCTGAGGCTGAGGACGTGACTGACGATGATGCGTGAGGGGGCGAAAACGCACATTGGCGCACTTTCGCCCGTGCGTGCGCGCGTACCATCGTCGTCGCGTCTGTCAATGAATAACAAGTATTATGTTGTCTTTCGGGGGCGAAATCACTTTGCCGATAGGTCCAGTTTCACGAAACCCCTTATTTATATGACGCCTACATTTAACATAATGCGCATTATCGGCGTTCGTTGTATGTTCCGCCGCACTTTCGGGGTCGATTTGCCGCGTTTTCGCGATTTGACCCCCCCCTCTTTATTTTCGCGGCGGGCGCAAATGCATATGACCTCCCCACGCACCCCCAGCCCCCACGCCCCCAGACGCAGGTGTTAACATGACCACGCAAAAAAAATCCCAAGATAACCCGTTCCTCAAGTTGATGGCACGCTACCACAGCGACCCCGTCGCCTTCGCTCAGGAGGTTATCGGCATTGAGCCTGACGAGTGGCAGGTTGAGCTGCTCGACGCCATCGCGGCCCCAGCGGAGCGGCGCATATCCGTTCGCTCTGGCCACGGCGTCGGCAAGTCCACGGGCGTCGCGATGGCTGCCATTTGGCACGTCCTGATGCGCGTCCCGAGCAAGACGGTCGTGACGGCCCCCACGAGCTCGCAGTTGTTTGATGCGTGTTTCGCTGAGATGAAGAGCGTCGCCAAGCGGCTGAAGCCCCCGTTCAAGGATCTGCTGGAGATCAAGTCTGACCGCATTGAGTTGAAGAGCCAGCCTGAGAGCACGTTTATTTCGTGCAGGACGTCCCGCGCCGAGCAGCCAGAGGCTCTGGCGGGTGTCCACAGCGAGAATGTGTTGCTGATTGCCGACGAGGCGAGCGGCGTCCCGAATGCGGTGTTCGAGGCCGCGTCGGGGTCGATGTCTGGCCACAGCGCCACGACAGTGCTCACAGGGAACCCGACGCGGAACACGGGCTTCTTCTATGACACGCACAATCGCCTGCGTGAGGACTGGTACACGATGCACGTGAGCTGCGTATCCAGCCCCCGCGTCAGCGACGACTTCGTCGAGGATATGAAGAAGCGCTACGGCGAGGACAGCCCCGCGTATCACGTCCGCGTTCTGGGCAACTTTCCGCCCTCTGAGGAGGACACGGTGATCCCCGTGTCGCTGATCGAGCACGCCATGGCCAACGACATCAAGATTGACGCCGACACGCCCGCGATTTGGGGCGTTGACGTCGCGCGGCAGGGAAACGACAGCTCGGTTCTGTGCAAGCGTCAGGGTCCGGTCATCTACCCGCTGACTGTGTGGCGCAACTTGGATTTGATGCAGCTCACGGGCGCGATTAAGGCGGAATATGACGGGCTGGCCCCGTCCAAGCGCCCCGTGGAGATCATCGTTGACAGCAACGGCTTCGGCGCTGGCGTTCTGGATCGCCTGCGCGAGCTGGATCTGCCGGCGCGCGGCTTGAACGTGTCCGAGCGCAGCTCACAGAAGGACACGTACCTGAACTTGCGCGCTGAGCTGTGGTTCAGGTGCAAGCAGTGGCTTGAGGGGATGGACGTGAAACTTCCGAGGGACGACGGGCTGTATTCGGACCTCGCGGCCCCTCGGTATCACTTTACGTCGTCTGGGAAGATACAGGTGGAGAGTAAGCAGGCGATGAAGAAGCGCGGCGTCAACTCTCCAGACCGCGCCGACGCCGTGTGCCTAGCCTTGGCTAATGATCACACGACGATGGCCTTTGGTAAGAGCTCAGCGGGGTCTTGGAGCAAGCCGCTGAGGCGCTCGATACGTGGCGTGACTTAGGCGTACTGCGCCTCGTACTCGACGGCGGCCTGCGCGGCCATCTTGCAGTGCTCGACGTCCTTGCTGGACATGCTCGCGGCGATGTTTTTGGCGTATTCGAGCGCCTCCTGCGAGTTTTCCTCTGTGGGAGCCTGAATTGCCAGCTTGAGCGCGAGTGTGAGTGCTTCGGTATTTGTCATGATTTTTCCTTCTTTTCGTTAAGGGGTGCTAACTTCGGGAAGTCGGCACCCTGTTAACACTATGTTAACACATACCCATACGCAAGCAAAAAATTGCGCAAAATCGAAAATAATGTTATCAGTACCCAGTCGGCGCTATTTTCTCCCCTCTAAGGGTGGGCCTCCCAGCTCCCTTATTGGCCCGACCAAAGCCCCCGCGCCTCCTCACCTGCGCGGGGGTTTATTT
>ENA-OUOG01004640-OUOG01004640.1-marine-metagenome-genome-assembly--contig:-NODE-4640-length-11693-cov-7.861398_pt1 | contig 11693 bp, 9 predicted proteins | sample MGYA00248635_ERZ508505 | MGnify/ENA primary metagenome ERZ508505 (study PRJEB26176, sample SAMN06267871) | marine metagenome | isolation source: Saanich Inlet, British Columbia, Canada | place: Pacific...
AAAGTTTGCTGAGCCGATAATTATTGGTTTTCATTTGCCATTTCTGGGATTAGGGTTTTTCTCATTGCGGCGGCGCCATCTTTGCGCCTTGGCAAATCCAGCGATGGGTGACCTGACAAGTTTGAAAAGCCAGAAGAAGATTAAGGGCCATCCTTTTTCAGTCGGAGAGAAAATGAGCGAGCGTATTATTTATTTGAATGGTGATTATCTTGCTGAAAGCGAGGCGAAATTGCCTGTTCTTGATCGCGGTCTGCTATTTGCCGATGCGGTTTATGAAGGCTTTGGCATTCTCGATGGGCAAATTGTTGATTTCATTTATCATATGCAGCGTCTTGAACGCTCGCTTGGTGAATTAGCAATCCCGATGACATTCAGTATTGATGAAATGTTTCATGCTTTGATGGGACTAATCAAAAAGAATAATGCGCAATCGGGTTTTCTGTATCTTCACGTCACGCGTGGTGCAGGGGATCGGGCATTCCATTACCATGACCAATATGTGCCAAATATCTTTGCCTTTACCCAAGGCGAAAAATTTGCCGCTGATGATGCGCCGCCAGCAATCGAATTGCTGACCTATCCTGATTTGCGCTGGGCGCGACGCGATATTAAATCAACCAATCTTTTGGCGCAGGTCATGGCAAAACAAGCTGCCAATCAATCGGGTGCTTATGAGGCATTAATGGTTGATGCGAATGGGTTGGTGACCGAGGCCGGATCATCCAGTTTTTTCTTTATCAAGGATAATGCGCTTTATGTGCGGCCGGTCAGCCAAGAGATTCTGCATGGGATAACCCGCCAGACAATGCTTCGCGTGGCTCAAGATCGTGGTATTTCGCTAATTGAGCGTACCTATAGCCTTGATGAAGCTTTGGCCGCTGATGAGGCACTGATTACCGCATCGTCAATCTATGTTCTGCCTGTTGGAAAGATTGACGGAAATGTGATTGGTGATGGCACGGCAGGCGCTTTCACGCTTGCGCTTCGTGAGGGGTATCTTGCCAAGGCTCGTGCTGAATTTTACACAACGAAGGCGTCATAAATGATCGCTGATCCGCGCTAGGCGCTGGACAATAAAAGGGGGAGGGTTTTGTCATGTCAAAAACATTGCCTTATGCGGATATGTCGGCAACTACGCTGGCGGCTCTAAAGGAGCTTGCCGCGAAACCATTGGCATCGGCAACGGCAATGCCGAAAGATATGTATGTGTCCCCCAGTATCTTTCAGCTTGAAATTGAAAGATTGTTCCACGGAGAGTGGATTTGCGCCGGGCGTAGTGACGAAATTCCCAATAGTGGCGATTATATGAGCTTTGATCTTTGCGATCAGCCCTTGATCCTTGTTCGTGGCAAGGATGGTGATGTTCACGCCATGTCAAATGTTTGTCGTCATCGGATGATGCGGCTTGTCGACGGCATTGGAAACACCAAGAAATTTACCTGTCCCTATCACGCATGGACATATGATATCAGTGGCAATCTTGTTGCCGCCCCTTATATGGATCACACCGACTGTTTTGATAAAAAAGCCATCACTTTGCCGCATGTTCGTTGCGAGCAGTTTGAGGGCTGGCTCTATGTGTCACTTAATCAAGACATCGCGCCGGTTGCTGATATGCTGGCACCATTGAGCGAGATGACCGCGTCCTATGCGCAAAAAGATTATATCACCATCTTTACCGAACAGCATGACTGGGATTGTAACTGGAAATGCCTGACGGAAAATTTTATGGAGAGCTATCATTTGCCTGTTGCGCATAAGGCAACGGTTGGCGCGCATTATGTGGTGAAAGACACCAGCTTTGACCGCCGTGGGCATTTCGAACATTTTACCTATCAGCTATTTACCAAATCGGATGGGGCACCCGTCGGTAATGCGCATCCCGACAACAAAACCCTTATTGGCAAATGGCGCAATATTTCGGTAATGCCGACAGTATTTCCCGGCCATATGTATGTTTTGGCACCAGATCATCTTTGGTATCTGTGTTTACAACCAAATGGGCATAATAAAGTGTCAATCAAATATGGCGCTGCAATTGCGCCAGAAGTGTTGAACGCACAAACCGACAAACAAGCCTTCATCGCGAAAACCAAGGCGTTTTTGGATATTGTTCAGGTTGAAGATCGGGGCGTTGTCGAAGGCATTTATCAAGGGGCTTTATCGCCGCTTGGCACGCCCGGGCCGCTAAGCTGGCTTGAGCGCGAAAATCATGAATTTACCCAATATTTAGCGCGCCGCCTTTGTGATTAGGACTGTTTTTCCGTCGCGCTGCTATGGCGGGTGACAAGATAAACCCCTGCCGATGCCATGAAAAAGCCGCTGACCGTAACCGGGGTCAATGGCTCGCCAAAGATGAAAAAGGCGATGATTGCGGTAACAGGCGGCACCAGAAATAGCAACGATGTTGTCGCGGCAACGCTGTCGCGTTTGATCAAAATCATCAAAATCACATAGGCACCAGTTGAAACAGCCAACACTTGCCATGCAAGCGCAATCAAAAAGGGTTCATTCCAAGTGATATGCGGCGTTTCAACAGTTGCAATCAGCATCATGAAAAACAGGCTAGCGGCGCTTGCCTGAATGATATTGCTTTTCAATAACCCAATCGAGGCACCAATATGTTTTTGCAACAAAGTGCCGGTGGTAATCGCAAGCAAACCAAAAACACAAGATGTGATCGCAATCACCGGCGCATTGATCCCAAGCGACGGCGAAATCACGACGACGACGCCCGCAAAGCCGATGAAAATGCCAATCCATTGAGTAAGGCGCGGTTTTTCACCAAATAGGAAAATCGCCAATGCTGTTGTCAGCAATGGCTGGGTTGATACAATCAAGGCCGCCAGCGCCGCGCCAAGGCCATTGGCCATCGCAAAAAAAGTGCTGCCAAGATAGGCGCCATGGATCAGCACACCAACAAGGGCGGTTTGCAAAATCGGATCATTTGACCGGTCTTTTACGCCAATGGCTTTTTTTGCCGTGCTTTTGCTTCGCCAGATCCAGAACCCAACAGCAACGGCCATGAAAATCAGCGCAACAATCGAAAACCGGACTGCCAGAAAGGCAAATGGTGTTGCATGCTGCACGCCTGCCTTGCCAGCAACAAAAGCTGATGACCACAGAACAACAAAAATAATGGGTAAAAGAAATTGTGCCATTGATGTCTGGTTCCGTTCATCACGAAAGGCATAAACGCCGCAAAGCTGCGGCCGATAGCTGCTTGGTTTCAAGGTTGGATTAGTTAAATCACAAAATGAATGGTTTTGCTGAATTTAATATGAGCAAAACCCTGCCTTTGCGCAAATGCTAACGCATGATTGCCTGTCGCTTTATGTCAGGCCGCCACCCTGCATATTGGCAAACCGACCAAAGCGGTATTTCAAAAACAGCCAGATCACCCCATAACAGACGAGCGGGATCAAAAGCTGCAGCATGGCGGCAACGCCTGCTGGCCCGCGACTGCCATTCGCAGCAAGGCTGACCGCCTCGACTGTGATCGTAGCGATGCGACCACCACCAACAAAAACAGTCGGTAGATAAAGCGCGATGGAAACAGCAAAACCGATGAATAGCGCCGCGCCAATCGGCATGGCCAAAAGCGGCAAATGAACGCGCAAAAATCGCCTGAATGGGCCAAGACCAAGGCTGTTGGCCACATGGTCATGCCGCCAGTCCATCTGCGCAAAGGCCGGTGCCATAACAAGCCATGTATAGGGCAGGATGAAAATCATATGAATATAGATCAGCGCAGGCCAACGACCGTCAATGCCAGCCCAGCTAAGTCCGATTTGCAGACCAAATAAAAAGCTGATTTGCGGCACAAGAAGGGGCAGATAAATGGCCGCTTGCAGTAACCGGTTTCGCCGGATTAGATCTTGGCCGTGATAAAGCCATAAAAACACCACCCCAAGCGCCAAAAACGCCGCGCTGATGGCCAATAACCCGCTATTGATAACAAGCGGAAGATAGCTTGTCACATCTTGCCAGTGAAGCCAGCTAGCGCTTGCTGGCAACGCCGCCGGAAAGAACCAGCCCTTTGCAAATGACCATAAAAGCGCGGCAACAAGCCCCATCACGCCAATCAGCATTGGCACAATAGCAAACAGCGATAAAAACCCTAACCAAGGGTCGGCCGATTGCCCGCGCCAACCGCGCCAGCGGCAAAATCTGACAGCCGCACCAACCAGCCTTTCACCGATCCACCAAAGCAAAAGCGCAGCCAGAACAAGACCGATTTGCCAGATGGCGCCAAATGAGGCTGGCAGGCGGGCGGCAAGGTCGGCATCATGAAAGCCGTTCAGCACCAGAATGGCCAATGGCGGTGGCAGGCTTGGTGCTAGTAACAAGGCCATATCGACAACCGACAGGCTAAAGACCAGAACCGCAATAATGGGAAGCCTGATCTGGCGATATATCAACGGCAATACAAGAAAAACCCAGCTGGCAAAGCGGCCATAGCCAAGCCCGGCACCAATAGCTAGAAGGCGCGACAAAGGCATGCTTGCCGAAGCTGACAGGCTAAGAAGCAGCAAAAAAGGCAGTTCTTTTGCCACCAGTCCTAAAATCAGCGCAAAGCCATAGGGATCGGGTACCAGCCCCCAGGTTGGTGGCTGGTCAAGGCCGGTCAAGGCTGGCGAGACAAGGCGCATGAGCCAGCCAGACGGGGCAAGCAGAAATACCAAGCCAACGGCAATCGTGCTATGTGGTATTGCCACCAACGGCCCAAGCAAGCGGCGCAGCCAAACCATCATGCGACTGCCGGAAAAAGCCATCAGAATGACAAAACAGCCCCCAAGCGAAACAGCGCTTGCCAATAGTCCGGTTTTCAAAGACAGCCAGCTGGCAAGCCCAAGGCCGGGTGTTGCCAGAAAGTGACGTGCCGCATCATTGGAAAAGCCGGTCTGCCCTAGCGCCGGAAAATAGCCTGATGCCGGCAAAATAATGCCAATCAAGCCAAGCAGCACGGGCAATCCAAAAAGCAGGGCCGTCAGCGTGGTCAGGCCAGTGATTGCGATATGTTGCCGGTTTCGGATGGCGGGCCTGCTATTCGCCGCTGGCATAGCGTTTGATCCATGCCGTCTCAAGACGCGGAACCCAGCTTGGATGTGGTTCGGCAAGGGTGCGACCGAGGTCGGCATCGCTTAATGTGGCGATGCCACGCGGAAGCTTGGTAAAGGCCATGCGCTGACTGTCGGTTAATTTGGGCATGGACAGAACTGTGGGATCGCCCCAAATGGCTGTATCTGCCTTTTTCACCTGCGCCTCGGGCGATAGCATGAAATTGGCAACAAGCTTAGCCGCTTCGGGTGCCGAGGCATTGAACGGAATGGCCAGAAAATGGACATTGGCAAGCGTGCCGCTATCATGAATATAGGTGCGAACGCTATTCGGCAATTCGCCGCGTGAAATGGCAGCCGAGGCATCAGCAGGGTTAAAAGCAATGGCAATGTCAATTTCCCCATCACCAAGAAGCTGGCGCAGCACCGGATAATTTGCCGGATAGGCATTGCCAGCACGCCATAGGTTGGGTTTTGCCTTATCTAACCAACGCCATAAAGGCGCGGTAACAGCGTCAAAATTAGCGTCATCCACGGGCCGATAAAGCGCCGGATCGCCATTGCTAAGTTCAATCAAAACCTGTTTTAGAAAGGACATGCCAATAAAATCTGGTGGCTGTGGAAAGGCAAAGCGCCCCGGATTCGCGGCAATATAGTCAGCCAGTGCCGCCGCTGATTTTGGTGGGGTTTGCAGCCTTGCACTATCATAGGAAAAGACCAGTTGCGCGCGGCCCCAGGGGCTTTCCTTGCCATTGGTCGGTTCGGCAAAATCTGACAGGATCGCAGGCAAGGCCTTGCTGTCGGTATAGCGCCAATTTGGCAAGGATGTTACCCAAGGCCGGTCTTGTAACAGACCAGCCCGCTTCATCGCGGCAAAATTTTCGCCATTCACCCATAAAAGATCAATCGAGCCGCCATGATTGCGTCCGGCCGTCTTTTCGGCAAGGATTCGCGAAACGGCGCTTGCGGTGTCAGTCAATTTGACATGAACAAGGGTTATATCATGCCGATCAGACAGGGTTTTTCCGGCCCAGCTGATATAGCTGTTAATTTTGGCATCGCCGCCCCATGCGTTGAAATAGACGGTTTGTCCTTTTGCTGCCTTTTGCAAATCGGTAAAATCACCTGCGTTGGCAGACGTGGCAGCAAGCGCGAGGCATAATCCCGCAAAAATACAACGCACGGCATCGTAAATGCGATTTTTCTGCATGGTTTTGTTCCTCATTGGCTTTTTGCATTTCGATCGTTACCGGATCGCTGATAGCATTGTCGGTTCTGTTCTGTCACATTGCAATCATCTGTTCGATTCATTTTTTAACGAACTGGAAAATCAGGTTTTGACCGCAAATGCTAGAAGTTAACGCGCTTGAATTTGGATTTGATAGGCCACTTGTCACAGGTCTATCCTTTTCTGTGCCAAAGGGCCAGATTAGACTGCTGCATGGCGCAAGCGGTTGCGGCAAATCAACCTTGCTGGCACTGATATCGGGAACGCCAATTGCCAAGGTGAATTGGACTGGTGACATCAGGCTTGATGGCGTTGATATTGGCGCTTTGCCAGCGCATCAACGCCAAGTCGGGTTAATGTATCAGGACGCGTTGCTATTTCCGCATTTAACCGTTGGTGAAAATCTGGCTTTTGGACTGGCCCCCTCAATTCGGGGCAAAGCCCGCTATGCGGCGGTACAGGACGCATTGGCAGCGGCCAGCCTTGATGGGTTTGGCCAACGTGATCCGGCCAGTCTATCGGGCGGGCAGGCGGCGCGAATTGCCCTGATGCGCGCTTTGTTGGCGGCGCCAAAGGCATTATTGATGGATGAGGCCTTTTCCAGCCTTGATCCCGCCCTGCGCCGCCAATTTGGTCAATTTGTGGCAGCCCAAATCAAGTTACGGCAGATACCGGCGCTTCTTGTCAGCCATGATGTGGCTGATCAGGAATTTGCCACTGATCCGGTGCTGCAATTTCCGCAAGGGTGAGGTTTCAAAAAATGCCAATTGATAACACCCGTAACAAAGATGACATTATGAAGATGATGCATGGCTTTCCGCCAGCCGCCAATCATCAGGTGCTACTCGCCAATTGGCGTGAACCAGATATTGCCCGTTGGTCGTTTAATCATTTGCGGCAATTGCTACCAACGGCACCAATGCGACCTGCCGACCCGCCAACCGCCCTGGCCGAAGCGCGCCAAGATTTGCATGATTTGTCTTTTCTGGATGCGCGCGGGGATCGCCAACAACTCGCCAATTTTTTGGCGGCCAGCCAAAGTGACTGCTTTGCCGTGATGAAGGATGGCAAGCTTATCTATGACTGGTTTGGCGGGTTTGGTTCGCCAGACCGCCAGCATATCGTTTTTTCCATCACAAAATCGATGGCGTCGCTTCTTGCCGGTGTTCTTTTCGGCAAAGGCCTTATTGACCTTCAGCAGCCGATCACGGATTACCTGCCTGAACTTGGCAATAGTGCCTATGCGGGGGCGACGATGCGCCATCTATTGGATATGCAGATTGCGTCGGGCTTTCGTGAGGATTATCTGGACACAGACGGCGTTTTCATGGCCTATCGCCGGGCTTCGGCATGGAACCCGATCGAAGAAGGCGACCGCAATGACGGTTTGCGCGACTTCCTGATCAAAATGCCAGTATCAGATGCGGCGCATGGAACGCGTCATCACTATTGTTCGCCGCATAGTGATGTTCTTGGCTGGGTGATTGAACGAAGCGGCGGTGCCAGCTTTGCCGAATTATTTTCACGCCATATATTGGCACCTTGCGGCGCTGTCCATGAGGCCTATATCAGTTTGGATACATTTGGCGCACCGCGTGTTTCAGGTGGGTTATGCATTACGATCCATGATCTTCTTCGCATTGGCCAAATGGTTTGTGATGGCGGCCGTTTTGCTGGCAAACAGATTGTGCCACAAAGCTGGATTGATGATATTTATCACCAGCATGACAATCATATCTGGTTGCAACAGCAAGATGGCCAAGGGCCGCGGCTTTTTGTGAATGGTAATTACCGGTCGCAATGGTACCGCCCCGATCAGACCCGGCAAATTGCCTGTGCGATCGGGATTCATGGGCAATGGTTGTGGGTTGACCGCGCTGCAGGGCTGGTGATGGTCAAGATGGCGTCAAATGGCACGGTGGTTGATACGGATACCGACCGGACGCTGCTGGCCGCGTTTCGCGCGATTGAGGCAGCACTTGACTAGATGGCATGGGTTAGAATAAACCAACGGCGATAAGTCGCCCACCCATGATCAAAAACGCCCATAAAACGATCCGGCGAAATGAATCCTGCTGAACATGGCCGCGAAGCCATTCGCCAACGCGAAAGCCTACTAGAACGACAATCAATCCCATCAGGGAATGAAGAACCGTGTCGATATTCAGAACGCCAGCAAAAGTCAGGCCAGCGGCAAGTGGAATTGATCCAGCCAAAAACAGGAAACCAGTTGCGCCGATAAATTCGGCCTTTGAGACATTATGCGCCAGCAAATACATGGCAACAGGCGGTGACCAGATCGAACTTAGCCCACCAAGAACGCCAGAAAAAAGGCCAACCCCAACATGCCATTTCCGCCCATGACCAAGTGGAATTTTGGCGCCAAACATCTGGGTTAGTGAAAAGGCAATCATCGCAAAGCCAATTGAAACCGTCAGCACCGCCTTTGGGAAAGACATGATAAACAGCGATGTCAGAAAAATGCTCGACATGATGGCAAGGCCAAAAAGCCAATATTTTCGGGCAATTTCACGCCGGTTCTCGCTTCGCGTATATTGCGCGATATTGGTAAAGATAATCGGCAAGGTCAGCAAGGATATGGCGATGGTTGGTTCCATCACAAGCGTCAGCAATGCCATCGCTGCTGCAGGCAGGCCAATTCCAAGAAAACCCTTCACAATCCCCGACAGGAAAAACACACCCAAGACAGCCAATGTAATGGCAATGTCTTGGGAGGGTAGAAGTGATGTTGTGATGAACTCGTTCAAGGCCGCCTTGTTCTATTCCTGATTTGCGCTAGCGCGATTTGACGCCAATGCTTTGTAAACACCGGCACCAAGTGTGATGGCACCAGCAATAATCAAAATCGTGCAAATCGGGCGGGAGAAATAGGTCAATAGATCGTAATGCACCATCTGCATGCCTTGGGCAAAATTCTGTTCGCCAATCTTGCCAAGGATAATACCAAGAACGATCCCCGGAATTGAATAGCCTGACCGCCGCAATAAAAAGCCTAAAATGCCCGCGCCAAACATCACAATCACGTCTAGGACAAGCCCGCGCCCAATATATGATCCAATGCTGGCAAGAAGCAGAATCATCGGGGCAAGGAAGTGAAACGGAATTTTCAGCAAATATAGAATTGTTTTTGTTTCAATAAGGCCAATGAATAAAATTGACACATTGGCATAAAACATCGCGGCAAATACAACCCAGATCAGATCTGGTGAATTGTAAAACACCAATGGCCCTGGTTCCATATCATGCATCTGGAAGACGGCAACCATCATCGCTGTTAGGGCACCGCCCGGCAAACCAAGCGCTAAAAGCGGGATCATTGCCGCACCCGTGGCCGCATTATTGGCGGTTTCAGATGAGATAACGCCTTCAAGATTGCCTTTACCAAATGACTTTTTGTCTTTTGACCAGCGCACCGCTTCGCCATAGCCCATAAAGGCGGCAAGTGTTGCGCCAATACCCGGCAGGATACCGCAGAAAAAGCCGACAAAAACTGACCGCACAACGGCAATTTTATAGCGCCATAATTCCCTGATCGTTGGAAAATCGACGTTGAATTTTGGCGCGGTATGTTTTCCAAACGCCCTTTTTTCCGCCTGAATAAAGATCTCTGACACCGCAAAGAAACCAAGAATAGCGGGAACAAAGGCAATGCCAGCAGCCAAATCGGACAGGCCGAAATTATAGCGGTTGATACCGCCAACAGGATCTTGGCCAATTGTGGCAATCAGCAAGCCGAGAAGAACCGACATCCAGCCTTTCCAGATGGTGTTGCCGCCAACCGACGAAGCCACGGCTAGGCCAAAGAAAACAAGCGCGAAAATTTCGGGTGGCCCAATATTACGAATGGCCCATTGCGCCAAAGGCTCGGTCGCTGCCATCATCACCAATGCCGACGCGGTGCCGCCAATGGCCGAACATAAAACAGCGGCGCCAACAGCCTTGCCAGCCAGGCCTTTTCGGGTCATCGGATAGCCGTCAAAGGCGGTGGGGGCGTTTTCCGGCGCTCCTGGAATGTTAAACAGAATCGCGGTAATCGCGCCGCCATATGTGCCGGTGCAATAGATAACCGCAAAAAGCATCACACCTTGAGATGCCTCAAGCCCAGCCGTAAAGGGAAGAAGGATCGCAGCAAGTGTAAGCATGCTGACCCCAGGGATGGCGCCAAATAACATGCCGCCAATAACACCAAAGACAAAAATGGCTATGGTGAAAGGGTCACCAAAAAGTGCAGCGGTTCCGGCAAGAAAATTTTCAATCATGAGAACAAATCCAAATTCTAGAACATGTGTTGCAGCTGGTTGTTCATGCGAAGCATGAAAGCGCTGTAATCATAGAATGGTGAGACCGTGCCTTGCGGCAAGGGTGCGTTCAGCACAACCATAAAAAGACCAATAAGAATGGCGTAGATCAATGCGGAAATGCCGATGATCCATTTGATGCGCCGCTCGCCAAGCAAAACAATCACAAGGGCGGCAAAAATGGGCGTCGCGGCGTAAAAGCCGACTGGCTTGAGTGACCAGGCATAGATCAGTGGCAAAAGAACAAAGGCGACAATATTCAAAATCGATGAAGCCGATTTATCGACGCCGTCCAATTCATCATCGGTAACGCCAACACGGCCATCTTGGGCACTGGATCCATGTGTTCTTTGGTGGAAAATATTGCCAATAACAACCAGCACAAGCATCAAAATGACCCCACGGGGCCAGCCCGTCGCACCAAATTTATAGATTTCAATGCCCTGATTGAATTCAAATGAAAAAACAAAAAATATGATCGCTATGGACGCCCATATTGTGGCCTCCAAAATATGAAATTTAGACAAATTACCCATGGTCAAAATCCTATAATGCCCTGTGGTAATGCTACCACAGGGCATGGGTTTCGTTAGATATCACTGAAATGCCTATTTAAGAGCCATTCCCATTTGCTTGTAGACTTCACGATACTGGTCGATTGACTGATTGATCAGTTTTTTCGCGCCATCGGTATCGCGATAGCTGTCGATAACGGTCATGAACTTTGACTCGTTATATTTCTGATAGCTGTCCTGACAATAGCCACGCTGGAATGCCCACTGAAGCCATTTTACGCGGTCTGCAGGTGCCTTGGCATTGACATAAAAGCCACGGAAACGAAGCAGAGGCTCGAAATTCATACCCATTTCAACATGCGTTGGAACATCGGCAAATGCCTTTGGACGCTCACCAAACACAGTCAGGATTGGCTTGAAATTACCTGCATCAAGGAACTTCTTGACGTCGCCTGGCTGCTCAAACAAAGCGTCAACCTGACCACCAAGAAGCGCGCCGTAACGAGGGGCGCCCTTGTCAAAGGAAATTTGCTGAATTTCCATGCCGGTTGCGTCAGTGATAAACTTCATA
>ENA-OUOG01004642-OUOG01004642.1-marine-metagenome-genome-assembly--contig:-NODE-4642-length-11691-cov-6.664715_pt1 | contig 11691 bp, 7 predicted proteins | sample MGYA00248635_ERZ508505 | MGnify/ENA primary metagenome ERZ508505 (study PRJEB26176, sample SAMN06267871) | marine metagenome | isolation source: Saanich Inlet, British Columbia, Canada | place: Pacific...
CCGCAGCCAGTCGATATTTTGATCTGTCCGCCCGCGACCTTGCTGGGTGCGCTTGCCGCACAGTGCCGCGACAGCGCCATCGCGCTTGGGGGGCAATATTGCCATACCGCAACGGCAGGGGCACATACGGGCGATCTTTCCGCGCCCATGCTGAAGGATGCAGGGGCGGATTATGTGATTGTGGGCCATTCCGAGCGGCGCGCTAATCACGGCGAAACCAACGCCCAAGTGCGCGCGCAGGCAGAAGCGGCATTGGCGGCGGGGCTGACTCCCATTATCTGCTTAGGTGAAAGCGAGGCAGAACGGCGCGCGGGCCATGCCCGCACGGTTGTTGAAGCACAGCTTGACGCCTCACTCCCCGATGAAGGCGCGTTTGTGATAGCCTATGAACCGATTTGGGCGATTGGCACAGGGCTTGTTCCTGAACTGGGTGATATTGCCGAAATCCATGATGCCATGCGCGCTAATCTGGCTGCGCGCTACGGCGCGGATGCCGCAAAAAGCGTGCCGCTGCTCTATGGCGGGTCAGTCAAGCCAGGCAATGCCGCCGAGATTTTCGCATTGGAAAATGTCGATGGCGCTTTGGTGGGGGGGGCCTCTCTGAAGGCGCAGGATTTTGGCCCCATCATCACGGCCTTGGCCGCATCAGACGGGGCCTGAACGCGCTTAATTGGCCGCCACAAAGCGCTGGATCACCAGACGCACCATGCCTGCGCTGTTATCATATTGCCGCAAGCCCACCAAATAGCTGCCCCCGCCAAGAGGCTGCGCGATTTGGCTGTCATATCCAGACCCGCTATCGTCATTATAGGCAAGCTCACGGCCCACTGGATCGTAAAGGGCCAGAATTGGGTCAGAATTGCCCATGCCAACCGCATCAATCAGCAAAAGCCCATCCTCTGGCATAGACACGAGGAACCATTGCGCCTTGCCTGACACGCTGACATCGCGCACGAACTGCCCCGAAATTGCGCCCAAATCCGTGATAGGATAGCTGCCACCGATGGGGGGGCTGGCCTCTAGCGCCTCATACATCTGCTGCATGGCACGCATTGGGTCATAATCGCGCAAGGTCACTGTCACAGGCGCGTTTTGATCCGACAAGGCGCGCATCGCGATACAATAGCTGCCTGCAGGCAGCGGGTCAGCCATGTCAATCTGGCTATCAAGACCCATATGGTCGTCATTTTCCGCCAAGAGCCGCCCATCTGGCCCATAGAGATAGATATAGGGATCAGCCGCACTGTTTTCGGCTTGAATGGTCACCGCCGTTGGGGCCGAAAGGCCAAAGCGATAATAGGGTGTGCTTGCCACGCTGCCTGTTTGGCTGATACCTGCGCTCAGCTCAGCTTGGCTCAAGGCCCCCGCCCCCAAAACCGAGGCGGGCGTATCCGCCGTGCAGGGCGTAACCCCTGCAAAGCTGCCTGTGCCTGCATCCAAACCCATCGTCAGCGCAGGATCGCGATCACTGAGGCCAATACGCAGGTCAACCGCGCCAGCGGTTCCACTAAAATCGCGCACCGCAACGCAATAGCGCCCCGCCGCCAAGTTGATCTCACCGCGCGCAGCAAGGTTTCCGCCGCTATCGTCATCATTCAAGATCAAACGGCCCGTTTCGTCATAAAGGTCTAAAACGGGATCAACCCCACCCTGCCCCACCGCCTCAACGCGCAGATTTGCAGATTGCGATAATGTGAACAGCCCGACCGCCTGATTGCCCGCAGACAGGCCAAGACCCGTCAGATCAAAGGCCGTGCTTGATTGGCTGAGGTCAGAGGCGGCCTCGGTGCCATTGGCCCAAAGACCCATGGCCCCCATTCCCCCACAAAAATCCTGCGCAAAGGCAGGGCTGCTTGCCGCAAACAGCCCCAGTGACAAGGCAAAAGACATACGTGCCGACATTGGTTAACCCCTATTCATGCTTCATCCGTCACGCCAAGCTTAGACACAATCAGTGCCGAACGGGGAAAAATTTGCGTGAAGGGGCAAATCTATTGCGCAGCCGTGACGCGGGCCGCGGACAGCATCGGGGCCAAATAGCGCCCTGTATGCGATGCGGCAACGCCCGCGACATCCTCGGGCGTGCCTGTCGCCACGACCTGCCCCCCGCCATCACCGCCTTCGGGGCCAATGTCGATCAGCCAATCGGCGGTTTTGATCACATCAAGATTATGCTCAATCACCACGACTGAGTTGCCCTGATCAACCAATTCATGCAGCACTTCCAACAATTTGCGCACATCTTCGAAATGCAGGCCCGTGGTGGGTTCATCCAGAATATAGAGGGTGCGGCCCGTGGCGCGTTTGCTCAATTCCTTGGACAGTTTTACACGCTGCGCCTCGCCACCCGACAAGGTGGTCGCTTGCTGGCCCACCTTGATATAGCCGAGCCCCACGCGCATCAGCGCGTCCATCTTCTCGCGAATGGATGGCACCGCTTTGAAAAACTCCTGCGCGTCTTCGACAGTCATGTCCAAAACATCGGCAATGCTTTTACCTTTGAACGTCACCTCAAGGGTTTCGCGGTTATAGCGCTTTCCTTTGCAGGTTTCACATTCCACATAAACATCGGGCAAGAAATGCATCTCGATCTTGATCACCCCATCGCCTTGGCAGGCCTCGCAGCGCCCGCCTTTGACGTTAAAGCTGAAGCGCCCAGGCTTGTAGCCGCGCGCCTTGGCCTCGGGCAGGCCTGCGAACCAATCACGGATTGGGGTAAAGGCGCCTGTATAGGTCGCAGGGTTCGAGCGGGGCGTGCGCCCAATTGGGCGTTGGTCAATATCGATCACCTTATCGAGATGCTCTAGCCCTTTGATCGTCTCGCAAGGCGCAGGTGTCTGGCGCGCCCCATTCAGCCGCGCTGAGGCTGTTTTGAACAGGGTTTCAATCGTCAGGGTGGATTTGCCCCCCCCCGAAACACCCGTGACGCAGACAAATTTCCCGAGCGGGAAATCCACTGTCACCCCCTGCAGGTTGTTGCCTGTCGCATTGACCACGGTAACGGACTTGCCGCCCTTTTTGCCCTTGCGCCGCTCTTGGGGCACAGCAATCTCGCGGCTGCCCGACAGATATTGCCCCGTGATTGAAGGGGGGGTTTCCATGATCTCACGCGGCGTGCCAGAGGCCACAACTTGGCCGCCATGCACCCCTGCACCTGGGCCAATATCCAGAACGTAATCCGCCTCGCGAATGGCTTCCTCGTCATGCTCAACAACGATGACGGTATTGCCCTGATCGCGCAGGTTTTTTAGCGTATCCAGAAGGCGGGAATTGTCGCGCTGATGCAAACCAATCGAGGGTTCATCAAGAACATAAAGCACCCCCGTGAGGCCCGAGCCGATCTGGCTGGCCAAACGGATGCGTTGGCTTTCACCACCTGACAAGGTGCCTGCATTGCGTGACAGCGTCAGGTAATCCAACCCCACATTGTTCAAAAACCCGAGGCGTTCGCGGATCTCTTTCAGGATCGCGCGGGCGATTTCATTTTTTTGCGCACTCAAGGCCGCTGGCACAGTGTCGATCCAATCATAGGCCTGACGGATGGACATTTGCACCACCTCGCCCACATGGAGGCCGCCGATTTTCACCGCTAATGCCTCAGCCCGCAGGCGGTGCCCCCCACAAGCACCACAGGGGCGATTGTTCTGATAGCGTTCAAATTCTTCGCGAATCCACGCGCTATCGGTTTCGCGATAGCGGCGTTCCATATTGGGGATCACCCCCTCAAACACGCGGGAAACCTGATAAACCCGCCCGCCCTCGTCATACCGAAAGGCGATTTCTTCCTCGCCAGAGCCGCGCAAGAACACATCTTGCACCGCCTGAGGCAGGTCTTTCCATTGCGCCTTAGGATCAAAGCCGTAGTGACGGGCGATCGCTTCGATGGTTTGCAGGAAATAGGGTGATTTCCCCTTGCGCCATGGCGCAATGGCCCCATCGGCAAGGCTAAGCGTGACATCAGGCACCATCAGCCGTTCATCAAAAAACAGCTCATGCCCCAACCCATCACAAGACGGGCACGCCCCAAAGGGCGCGTTGAAAGAGAACAAGCGCGGCTCAATTTCGGGAATGGTAAAGCCCGAAACAGGACAGGCGAAATTCTCAGAAAACGTAATCCGCTCGGGATCGCCGTCCTTTGGTGCAGTCTCCAGAATGGCAATCCCATCGGCCAGATCAAGCGCCGTGCGCAAACTATCGGCCAGACGCGTTTCACTGCCCGCACGCACCACAATGCGATCCACCACAACGTCAATATCGTGGCGAAATTTCTTGTCCAAGCTTGGCGGGGTTTCTAATTCGTAAAACGCCCCATCTACCTTGACCCTTTGAAACCCCTGCTTGCGCAGCTCCAGCATTTCTTTGCGATATTCGCCTTTGCGGTCGCGCACAATCGGGGCCAAGAGATAGGCGCGGGTTCCCTCCTCCATGCCCATAATGCGGTCGACCATGTCCTGAACCTGCTGCGCCTCAATGGGCAGACCTGTTGCGGGGCTATAGGGCGTGCCCACGCGCGCAAACAACAAGCGCATATAATCGTAAATTTCGGTCACGGTTCCCACGGTCGAGCGCGGGTTTTTCGAAGTGGTTTTCTGCTCAATTGAAATCGCTGGCGACAGCCCCGAGATGTGATCCATGTCAGGCTTTTGCATCATGTCAAGGAATTGCCGCGCATAGGCGCTGAGGCTTTCAACATAGCGGCGCTGCCCTTCGGCATAGATCGTGTCAAAGGCCAGTGACGATTTTCCTGATCCCGATAGGCCCGTGATCACGGTCAGTTGGTCGCGGGGAATATCGACATCGATATTCTTCAAATTATGCTCGCGTGCGCCGCGCACTTCGATTTTCTTTAATTCCGCCATCTGACCGCCCGATCCTATATTGATGCGCCACAAGCTAGGGCGATCCTGTGCCTGCGCCAGTGCCACAAAGCAAGAGTCAGGATGGCGAGAACAAAACCGAAACGCGCAAACCTGTCAAGCATGGCGCTAGAACGGCAAAAGGGGCAAGGTTGCCCCTGCCCCAATAAGCCAGACACCTGAGACGCGCGCCCTCTAGATATGGATCGCCCGCCCATAGGCATCAAGAACCGCCTCATGCATCATCTCTGACAAGGTTGGATGCGGGAAAACGGTCTCCATCAGGTCTTCTTCAGTGGTTTCCAGCTTGCGCCCCACCACATAGCCTTGGATCAGTTCGGTCACTTCCGCGCCCACCATATGCGCGCCCAAAAGCTCGCCCGTTTTGGCATCAAACACGGTTTTGATAAGCCCTTCAGGCTCGCCCAAGGCGATGGCCTTGCCATTGCCAATAAAGGGGAAGCGGCCCACTTTTACGGCATAGCCTGCGGCTTTTGCCTTTTCTTCGGTCAAACCGACCGAGGCGATTTGCGGGTGGCAATAGGTGCAGCCTGCAATGCTTTCAGGTTTCACCGCGTGAACCTTGCGCCCTGCAATCATCTCGGCGACCATCACGCCTTCATGGCTGGCCTTATGCGCAAGCCACGGCGCGCCTGCAACATCGCCAATCGCGTAAAGCCCGTCCACGCCCGTGCGGCAATATTCATCCGTCACAACATGGGTGCGGTCAATTTTGACCCCAAGCGCCTCTAGGCCCAAGCCCTCGACATTGCCGACGATACCAACGGCAGAAATGACTGTGTCGAATTCTTGCGTCTCAACCTTGCCGCCCATTTCGATATGCGCTGTGACCTTATCAGCCGCACGATCCAGTTTCTTGACCACAGCCTTTTGCAGAATTTTCATCCCCTGCTTTTCAAAGGCCTTTTTGGCAAAGGCGGAAATCTCAGCATCTTCCACGGGCAGGATGCGATCCATCACCTCAACAACTGTCGTCTCAGCGCCCAGCGTGTTGTAGAAACTTGCGAATTCAATCCCAATCGCGCCCGACCCAATGACAAGCAATTTCTTAGGCATATGCGGGGGGGTCAGTGCCGATTTATAGGCCCATACGCGCTTGCCATCCGCCTCTAGGCCCGGCAGTTCGCGGGCGCGGGCGCCTGTGGCCAGAATGATGTGTTTGGCGGTCATGGTTTTCACGCCATCCTCCGCCTTCACCTCGACCTTGCCTTTCGCGGGAATTGTGGCCGCGCCCATCACGACTGTGACCTTGTTCTTCTTCATCAAATGGCCCACGCCCGAATTCAGCTGTTTGGCCACATTGCGCGAGCGTTTCACGACCGCATCCAAATCATAGGAAATCCCATCTGCAGACAGACCGAATTCTTTAGCGCGGTGCATCAAGTGGAAAACTTCGGACGAGCGCAGCATGGCCTTGGTTGGGATACAGCCCCAGTTGAGACAAATCCCGCCCATATGCTCCCGCTCGACAATCGCAACTTTCAGCCCCAATTGGCTGGCGCGGATCGCGGCCACATAGCCCCCGGGGCCTGCACCGATGACGATTACATCGAAATCTTGGTTGGACATGGCAGTTCTCCTGCAATTCGGGCCACGCAGGGGCGGCGGGATTCGGAATTGTTCAACGTTAAACTATCTCTAAACCATCTCTGATCGCGCTGCAATCTATCTAAGATTCCTGCAGACTGCGCAGCACAGAACCATAACCGCCCGCGTCTAGAAACGCCTGTTCTTCTGCGGTCATATCCCGCCCTAAATCCGCGTTTCGATAGGGAAAACGGCCAAATCGGCGGATAATTTCAGCATGGGCGCGGGCATGGATCACATTGCCCTGCCCCGTCTGCGGCATCCGCGTTTCGATCAACTCAATCGCGCGGGTTTGATCTGCCAAATCCTCGGAATGCATGAAGGGCAGGTAGAAAAACTGACGTTCAGGCTCTGGGACGCTCAGATCATGGCCCATTTCTAGCGCGTCCTTGGCCAATCCCAAAACCTTTGCATCGGTGGCAAAGGCCCGCGGGTCGGCGCGAAACATATTGCGCGGGAATTGATCCAACAGGATCATCAGCGCCAAGGCGGTCGGGGCGGCATTGATCCAATGATCCATCGCGCCTGCTGCCGCCCTCTGCCATGCCGTGCCAAAACGGGCGCGAATTTCAGCGTCAAAATCATCATCGCGGCGATACCACGCCTCGGGCCCTGCCCCGATCCAGAACTCTGTGATTTCTTGCGCCAGTGGGTCTGTCATCCGATCTTCCCCCTTTAGACCATTGTCAAAGAGAGACTGCCACGATCACGCGGCAGGAGGAAGCGTTCCTTGCGCGTCATCGCCATCATCGGAGGCCGCATCCGCGAAAACCTCTTGCGCCAAGCCCACCACAACGGGCGAGGCTGAGGGCAAAACAGGCGCATAGCTGCCTGTATCTTCCACTGTGGGTGCAGGGCGCACCGTCATACGATAGGCCGCATAAAGCGCCAAAACCGTGACCAAGCCGCCGATGAAATAGAAATACCCCAAGGGGCCAATGGCCTGCATCATGCCGCCCACGACAATCGGGCCGAAAATCGCCCCGACCCCGTTCACAAACAACAGACGCCCCCCTGCGGCGGGCATTTGTTCAACCTCAAGAAAGTCGTTCACATAGGCAATCAACAACGCATAAAGGGGGTTGGCCATGCCGCCTATGAAGAAGGCCGAAATCACCAAGATCGAAAAGATGCCAGAACTGAGCGAACCCAACAGGCCCGCTGCGCCACAAATGGCCGCCAAGATCATGATCAACAGACGGCGATCCATCCGATCAGAAATCCATCCGATGGGGAATTGCAGAACCAAGCCGCCCACATAAAAGGCCGATACAAAAATGGACAATTGCGCAATTGGCAGCCCTGCCTGCGTGGCGAAAACGGCCGCCATGCCGAACATGGCCGAATAGACACCGCCCATAAGGAATGTGCCAATCACACCCAGTGGCGAGATTTTCAAGACCTCCATCAGGCTCATCGGCTTGGCGGTTTCAAATGCCGGCGTTGGGGTGACCGACAGCAAAATCGGCGCGAAACTTAGCGAAACCAGAACCGACAGCACCACAAAGAGGAAATAGTCGGACGGATCCCCAAGGTTCAGCAGCATTTGCGCGGCAACAATGCCGACCATCTGCACCACCAGATAGACCGATAGGGTCTGACCACGGGTTTCATTGGTCGCGGCATTGTTCAGCCAAGATTCCGCCGTGACATAGACGGCTGCAAAACAGGCCCCAATAATCAGGCGCAACACTGTCCATGCAATAGGATCTGTCAGCACAGGATAAAGGATCAGCACCGCCGATATGACCGAGCCTAGCGCAGCAAAGGTGCGGATATGGCCCACGCGGCGGATCATTTCTGACCCCATACGCGAGCCGATCAGAAACCCCGCAAAATAGGCAGACATCACCACGGAGATCTCAAAGGTTGAAAAACCCTCAATTTCGCCGCGCACACCCAAAAGCGTGCCCTGAAGGCCATTCCCGACCATCAGAAGCATGATACCCAAAAGCAAGGCCCATGAATTTCGCAACACCAATAACATGCGCGATCCTTACGCTGCACGGCACCAAACTAATGCCGCGTTCACGCCCTATCCTGTCACGTCTGCGACCCGATTAATAGCGAAGCATCCCCGTAGGAGAAAAAACGATAGTTCTGCGTGATTGCATGGTCATAGATCGTCCGAATTTGATCTGCCCCCATCAGGGCCGACACCAACATCATCAGGGTCGATTTGGGCAAGTGGAAATTGGTCATCAACCCATCGGTGATTTTAAAGCGATACCCGGGGTAGATGAAAATATCGGTATCCCCCTCAAAGGGGCGCATCTCGCCAGTTTCGCTTGCCGCAGTTTCAATCAAACGCAATGCTGTTGTGCCCACGGGGATAATCCGCCCGCCTGCGGCGCGGGTGGCGTTGATTTCATCCGCCGCGCTTTGCGAAACCTCGCCCCATTCGGCATGCATTTTATGGGTGGTGACATCTTCCACCGTCACGGGCAGAAACGTGCCTGCACCAACGTGCAAGGTGACAAAGCTGAACGTCACCCCATGGGCGCGCAAATCTGCCATCAGCCCCTCATCAAAATGCAGGCTTGCGGTTGGGGCGGCCACCGCCCCTTGGCGCTTGGCCCAAATGGTTTGGTAATCTTCCCGATCTTGGGCATCGGAGGGGCGCCTGGCCTCAATATAGGGCGGCAGGGGCATCGCGCCTGCGGCGTTCAACGCCGCATCAAAATCATCCCCCCCAAGGTTGAAGCGCAGACGCAGCCCCCCTTCAAGGCTTGCCACCTCGGCGTGAAAATCGGGGGTGAACTCCACCACCTCGCCCAAGGCCAGTTTCCGCATCGGCTTGGCAAGGGCCGACCATGTGCCATCGGCCTGTGGCTCGAGAAGGGTCACCTCAATCTTTGCGCTCACGCGGCCTTGCGCGCTGTCACGCCACCTCTGGCCGCGCAGACGGGCGGGAATGACGCGGGTGTCGTTCAGGATCAACCGATCCCCCTTGCGCAAGAATTGCGGCAGATCGCGCACAATCGCATCGGTGATCTGCCGGCCTTGCGCATGTAGCAGCCGCGCCGAAGAGCGCGGCTTTGCCGGACGGGTCGCAATAAGGGTTTCGGGAAGGTGAAAATCGAAATCATCAAGACGCATCGTAAACCTGACAGAAACGGGCCACCGCAAAGAAACGGGCGGATTATTGGGAATTTGTGTCAAGCTGCGGGCGCATCAAGTCGCGCAGAATGCCTGGCACAAGTATGGAGAGAGGATTGACCCGCACCTGCGGCGTATCGGGCGGGCCGTTCAGAGTAAAATTAAATCCAAACAACCCCTCATCGCGCCGTGCAAACAGCCGCCCGACAACGCCGTTGAGCGCATAAATCGGCGTCAGCACACCGCGAAAGTCCAAATTCCGCGCAGATGTATTATAGACCCCATCCATGCTGATCCCCAAAGACGGGCCAATGGCGGTGCCTTGATGCACAGTGATCTTTGACGGATCGAGCGTGAAGCGCGCATTTACCTCGCCCATATTAATCCCGTCCCCCGACAGTTGTTCAATCAATCCAATCACGGAGACGGCGTTGAGCAATTCGGCCATAACGGGCGCATCGCGCAGTCTGGGGTTGGTGATTTGCAACTGGCCCTCATAGCTGCGCGCGCCAGTCGCGCCCTGCAATTGCAGGGTCAGCGCGCCACCATAGAGGTTGCGCATGATGCCCGCGCTGCGCATGGCGGCCCCGCCATCATCAGCCTGAAGGCGAATATCAATGCCCCCGCCCTCAAGCGGGGCAATCGCGCCCTCTAGCGGAACGGCGCCGTTAAGATTGCCGCGAAACGCCCCTGCCAACCCGCCACCGCCAGAACTGAGATCCGCGCGCAGATCGCTGAGGGCAATCGTGGCGCCAATGCGCAGCTCGTCCAAATTGACAGACAGGGGGGCGCGTGCCGTTTGCGCTTGTGCGCCGCCCTGCGGCAGGCCCCGCAAATCCAACCGCCCCGAAGCAATCCCAAGTGCAGGTGCCAAACCCTCCCCACGCGGCGTCAGCGTGCCTGTCACATCTAGCCAGTCATCAATGGTAAAGCCTTCTATGCGCAACAGCTCAAGACGGCCTTCGGGGCTGAGGTCCCCAGAACCCTGTGCAGATAGGCCCGCCCCTGATAGGCGGAATGCGCGCAGGCTTGGGTCAGGCCCAAGGATCAGGGTGACGTCTAAATCCCCCGCTGCCTCTGCGGGTTTCGTCCACCCCAACGCGGCGAGGGACAGCGCAACGCCCTCAAGTGGTGATGTGAGACGCAACTCTGGGGCTGCACCGCGCCCTGCAAGATCAAGCCGCAAATCCAGTGCTGCATCGCCCTGCACCATGCCATCAGGCAAAATGACACCAAAGGCCGCAAGGGTTTCAGGGGTCAAACGCGCCTGCCCTTCGACATAAGATTGCGGGGCATCACGGTTAAGATCAGGCCGAACCCAACGGCCCGTGAGGGGCTGACCTGACATTGTGGCAGCGCCAGAAATCATCACGCCTGCCTCGGAGGTAATCGCCAAATCAAGCGCCTCTGCACGCAGATCGCGATTGGGAACCAGTGTGTCTGAGCGCACATCTATCAGACGGCCCGTGATATCGAGGCTCATCTCACCAATGGGTTGACGTTGCACCAAATTCAGACCGATCTGACCCGACAACTCTGCCTGACCTGTGGCCAATGTGGCAGGGTCAAGGCGCCCGTCTTCGGGAAATAGGTTTAGGGGCGGCCCTGCAAATAGGGTCAAAAGATCAGGGATTTCTCCAGACACATCCAAATCAAGGGTGGCAGCAGGGCCGCGCATTACCACATTGGGCACAATGAACCTGCCTTGATGCATCACGATATCTTGGCCCGTTGGCGCGCGCATCAGACCATCTTGCGCCACAATGGTTAGCCGCGCCCCCTCTAGGCGCAGTTGGCCCTGCAGATCCCGCACAGGCGGCATATCGCGAATGGGGCTAAGCGCGAGCGCGGTAAAATCAAACCCCAAGGCCGCCTGCGCACGGGCATCTTGCGGCGCCTTACGCAGGCTCAGAACGAGGTTTTGCGCCTGCCCTTCGTGCAGATTGCGATCAATCCAGTCACGCGTTTTAGAGACAAACTCATTTGGCCAATAAATCAGGGCATCGCGCAGCACCATTTGCGCAATACTCCCATCAATCGCCAATTCCGTGCCATCAGAGCGCGCCACCCCATAGCCTGAAAGGGTCAACTCAAACGCATCTGTGCGGATCAAAACACGATCAAGATC
>ENA-OUOG01004643-OUOG01004643.1-marine-metagenome-genome-assembly--contig:-NODE-4643-length-11691-cov-6.438436_pt1 | contig 11691 bp, 14 predicted proteins | sample MGYA00248635_ERZ508505 | MGnify/ENA primary metagenome ERZ508505 (study PRJEB26176, sample SAMN06267871) | marine metagenome | isolation source: Saanich Inlet, British Columbia, Canada | place: Pacific...
GGAAACAAGTCATTCTGGTTGAAAGCTAGTATGTCATCTGGTGCTGATAACCTCTCACCAGTAATTGATCTTGAGCGTACATCTATTGTAACAATTGCTAACCGAATTGACAACCCTCAGTTGTTCTCTGGTACTGAATCAGGTAAGAATAATGTTGTTGAGTTTGTAGCTGAAACAGAGTCTAGTGGTGGTTCAGCTTTGGCTAAATACATTACACGTAAGATTACTTTGGCGCAAGAGTCACTGGGTCTGCGAATTGTATTTGCAGCTAACCGTCCTGATGGATCGTTCATCGAAGTGTACTACAAGACCCAGGAAGCTGGTTCTGAAACACCTTTCGAAGATCTGAATTGGACACAAGCTGTTATTGATGATGCGGTTGCTACAACAGATGATCCAACACAGTTTAACGATTATGAATATACAATCGATAACATTACACCAAACTTCACAGCGTTTGCTGTCAAGATTGTATTCAAATCTCAATCGTCTAATAAAGTGCCACGTATCAAAGACTTTAGAACAATCGCTCTGGGTACATAATGAAGGTTAAGGTATTAGATCATGAGAATCTGATTAAGGACACGGTCTCTAAGGCCGTGATCAATACAGATTCGTATGCACTTGACAAGGCACGTAGACGACAAGCATTAGCTGCTGAAAAAACAAATGAGATTGAACAACTAAAAGATGATGTGGCTGAAATTAAGTCGCTTCTTAAACAACTACTGGATAGGTAACAATGGCAATCATTAATGTAACACTAGCAGATACATTTGATCAGTGGAGACAGAAGACAAACGACCTCGGTGTTGTTGTTGGAGATCTTAGCAATCTCAGTGGTTATTCTGCAACAGATGTGATTAGCTCTCTTAACGAGATTAAGGCTAACGCATCATTCAATAACCAGATCAATATCAACGATCAGTCTAATGACAATACTACAGTACTATCAACTAATGCAGATAGCATGTTGATTCGCGTTGATGGAAGTGATACACTTACTATTACTGATCTTGGTGATCTAACAGTTGCAAATGATCTACTGGTTAACGGAAGCATTAACAGCGCTGATCTAACAACTACTAATAACATTAACGTTGGTGCTGGTCTTAATGTTACTGGCAACACTGTAATGACCGGATCTTTGGATCTCAATAATGCGATTGATGTTCAGGGGACTGCTACCCTTCAAGGTGCATTGAATGTTGCTGGAGCTACTGCTCTATCAAGTACGCTAAGCGTGACTGGTGTCACGAACATGACGACAGCTGCGGTTTCTTCTTCTCTTGCAGTATCAGGTACAACTACTGTAACAGGAACTCTAACTGCTCAGAACGGTTTTGTTGTAAACGGTAACACATCATTCGAAGGTAATGTTACTCTTGGTAACGCTGCATCAGATACAATCACAGCAACAGGATCATTCAATACTGGTTTGATGCCATTAAGTGATAACAACCGAAATGTTGGTAGCTCATCTCTTCGTTGGGCTAATATGTATGCAGTTACTTTCCATGGTAATGCAACCACTGCTAACTACGCTGACTTGGCGGAGAAATATTTGGCAGATGGTAACTATGAGGCTGGTACAGTAATGTCGGTGGGTGGTGATAAAGAAGTTACTCCTACTACAGAAGAAACAGCTCATTCAATCCTTGGTGTCGTTTCAGCATTCCCTGCTTACCTAATGAACGGTAATCAAGAAGATGGAACGCCAATTGCTCTAAAGGGTCGTGTACCAGTTCGAGTTAAAGGTGATGTTAAGAAAGGTGATCGATTGACTATCTCTGATGAGGCTGGTGTGGCAGAAGCCAACAACGCTAATGGGGTATGGTCATTTGCAATTGCTCTTGAAGATGGCACCAACCTAATCGAAGCTGTTATTCTTTAATCGTCCATATACAAACACAGATCTACAGGGACACTAATCCTAAATTGATCTGATTGTCTCACCGTATGATATATGAAGCTGGGGAACACCAATAGGTCCCCAGCTTTTGGTGTATGCACTCTTGGTGCAAAGTTTGGTCTAAAGGTTTTATCGTATCCACGCGCTGCAAAGAATCTCGGATCATGGAAAACTATATCTCCACCCTTTGCTACCAAATAAAATATTGCGCTAAGATGATCACCATGATGTGAATGGTATTCCATCTCTGTATTGTCATAACGGTTGACCCATGATGTAAGTTTGTGACTCTTATACACCGACCATGGAACATCAAGGACCTCGTTAAGGTATGTTTTAAACTGGTTGATTGCAATCTCATGGATAGATTCGTGAACCTCTCCAATCATGGCTTTATTGATCATTTCACTTTCTACTTCAAAAGTAGAGCTACTAATTACAGAAGGCCAGCAGTTATTATAACCCGCACTCAGCCTGATAGTATTTTCTGACATCTGGTACCATCCCTTTTGTCTCATCAAAATCCCAACCAACACGTTGTAGTATCATCATATAGGTGGGTGCATCTTCTTCGTAAGTTTTAAAGTATGGATCATTCCCATATAAAAGAGAATGATCGTTGAGATATTCTAATGGTCTATCACCATAATCTTCTGCCAACCACCGAGCGTAGCATATAGCGACGAAGTAGGATTTAGATGGATAGATCCACTCATCAACTTTACTGTTGAAATGTCGGACTGCATGGGCTACAATATCATAGCCCTCTACAAGTTTAATATCTACATTATTCAGATCATCATCATGGTCAGTGTGTAGTCGATGATAGATCTCCTGCTTCAACTTCCAATCTGCTTTCATACCAATCCAATAATCCTTTATACCCGTTGCAACTGTTATCAAGGTCCTGTACATATCTATAATGTTCTGTCATACAGTGTCCATAATAAGGACATGCTTTACAGATAGGACTCATAGTGAGCTTTTCTTTATCACACCACTTCAGGTAATCATCAAATGAATCAAGCTCAAGAAAATACTCGTTGTCATTAGCATCAAACTCTAATACAGCAAACTGTCCTGCAGGGGTGATATAAACATGGTCATCAGAGAAAGCATTATAATACTTCTCATAGCTCTCAACCAGCTTCATCTTGTTAATAAAATCAAAGTTCTTTTTAACCTTAGAATTCATCCACTTGATAACAAACTCTTCAAACTGGCGATGAGTAACATGATGCTGGTTAGCTTGGTTAGATGAATAAGGTTTGATCTCAACAGAATCTACGTTCTTGCAAAGGTTCAGCATATTGATCATATAGTCAACATCCATCTCAATAACCTTAGGAGATGCAAGAATTAGAACAGCCATAGGAACTTCTGACTTCATCATATTTGCAAATACAGTTTCGCTCTTCTCCCGTGCCTCGAAGTCATATGATACAGAGAGATAAACATCATCATCAAAGAAGTAATCTTGTATCATCGAAAGGTTAGTGATGATATTAATCTCACCATCGTAATACTTACGGATAACTTTCTTATAATCGTAGAACACCTCAGGACGGAGGACACCAATCTCACCACCATACAGATCAAGATATTTGATCTCAGGGATCTCAGACATTCTTTTGTCTAGCTTTTCTAGCGACATACGTCTGCGATCAGACAGCTGCTCTTCAGTTAGATAGCAGAAGTCACATCTGAAGTTACAATGGTAACTAGGATTTATAGATAATGTCACTGCTTTCGTTGACATATGGTGTTACCTCAAGATCAAGATCATTTGCAGCGATAATATCTGGTGCAATAGACTTCATTAATTTACAATGTTCCTCTACCATGTTATGTCTCTTCTGATCCTTAACAGTCTTCTTACAACCGTTGCAGATCTGAAACATTGGACATGAATAGCAAGACTGTTTCATAGAGTTTAGCTCAAAACTATCTCGCAGTGGTGTAGAGAAACCTCCATTCATTTCATATTCAAAATCGATAGGCTTTTCCATATCATCACCAAACGCTCCACATGAATAGTAATCACCAGATGGTTGTAGTGTTCTGATATTACTATCACAGTCTCGTGTCTGTGGACATATGGTACTTTCGCCCCGTAGCCTTTTCATCATCTGTTGGGTATTATGTTCCCAATCAGATAGACCTGCCTTCCAGATCTCAACATACTTCTGATAGATCTTGGATAGCATATATGGCTTATCCTGAACACCAGAAGACATTGCATAATTCACCTTACATATTACACCCATTTGGCGGGCAAGGTCAACAGTTTTTATTATACTATCTTCATTATCTTCTGTAATCACAGCAATGAATGATGGCCTGTATCCAATCAGATCAAAGAACTTATTTGATACGTTCCAGAAGTCTTGTTCAGTGAACGGCGTGAAGTCTCCTTTGAGTCGTCCATCACCATACTGGAACGATGTTGCAATACCCACACGAGGATGTCTAAACAGCTCTGTCCACTTCTCTGGCTTCTTATAGAATGGCCATAGGTTTGTCGTCAGTGAAAGAGTTGCAGGATAGTCATGCTGATCGAGATGTTCGATAATATCCCAATAATACTTTGGATCCAACATAAGCGGATCTCCACCATTAACAATAATAGTTTTTGTATCTGGGTATCGCTCAAGGAAACGATAGATGTATTCAAGATCTAGCTGCGCAGACTTATCCTCTGTGATATGTGTAGAGGAACAGAAGGTGCATTTAAAATTGCACAGCTCAGTTGGTTTAATTATTAAGTCCATTACAATAACGCTGGTATCAAATACTCAAAACTCAGTACTCTTCGCACTCCACTCTTATGTGTTGCTCTATGCTTAAAACATTTCTTCTGATTCAGCCAGACAAAATCTCTACGTTTTGGATGAAGTATATTGATAAAGTCTGTTGTTGATACCTGAATGTTATTACCGTTCTCTAATGTATTATCATCTAGGTATACAAGGATATTTGAGTTGAACGAATCCCCATCCTCATAATCATTATGCCATTCACGTGATCCTTCATCTACACCAGACCACATAGCACATTCCTTCATCTCAAACTCTCCAAAGATCTTGGAGATGTAGTGTTCAGCAAAATATTGATGAATGTAGTCGAGATGGTCCTTAGCGTTTTCATCTAACCATAACTCCTCTGGCTGATTGCAATCTTTAAACTCAAATGTATCAAAGATCGATATATCTACCTCATCAGGTAGTGTATCATGAATATATCCATCTACAAAAAATAGCTCTAAGTTATCCATTCGGCCTATCAAATCCATATTTGTATACACAGTCCTGAGTGTATGGTGTATCTTCAATCGACTCAACACCTTCTATTTCACACAGCTGTCTATTAATATCTCGGATCTCCTCTTTTAACATTTGGCCATACGGCTCCATGTTATTGATCATGTTCATATACAGTTCGTATTTTTCAGGGATATTTTCAAAGTCATGTAGCTTCGTAATCCATACATTATACAGCTCTGCACAAAGATCCCTTTCTTTGCCGAGCTCTGCTTTACGATCAAGAAGCGTTTGTACTGTAGTCAAAACTAGCGACCCTCCTCTGTACTAATGTATCATCAGCTCGATGCCAGAATCCTCTTTTGTTTGAGACCATGAATAGATCTCCAGCATTTGGTTGGAACGAAGCTGTCTGATCCCCATCCCATTTGAAGTTGATTGCACCACCTGTATTGTGATTGCTATCATCAAAGTAGTACAGAAAGAACACATCATATGCTTCAAACATATCAGTGTGCCACCCTTGGTTATCTTTATCAACCCCATCCCATACAAGGAATTTATTATATTGAGCCTCTGGCCATTCGGGTAGGATATACTTGAAAAGAAGGAATGCTCCAAATGCATTCATTCGATTAGTTAATTCTTCTGGTACATCCTTCTCACCATTATCTCGCTGTCGCTCTTCAACATTGAGCAATCGAAACTCATCTAGTTTTATCAGATCGAGTCCTGCTGGTTCATGTAGCTGTACAAAGCCTTTAGTGTAGATGTCTTGTATCATGCAACCTCTCTAAAGATTTCAGACCGAATGAATAACTCATTGCTTTTGATAAAGTCTGTAATAGTATCAACCCTAAACCTATTCTGCAACTGACGGATTGATCTTGGTTCTGTATTAGGGTCGTATATATCTATAATCTCTTTCTGAATAGCATCAAACCCAGGTAATGTTTTCATCAGTTCATAAGACTGCTTTGCAAACTCTCCTGGTGTCATATAATCCTGTAATGCTGAATAGAAGTTCTGTAGTAGATAGTTTGCAGCATTATTCATAAACCACATCTCTATCATCTGATCAGCTGTAAATGAAAAGCATGATCTGATTGTCCTGAAGTGAGTTTTCTTTTCTTGATATAAGCTATCCCAGTTATCTGCTCCATCCTCATCTACAATATCACTGTACACCTCAACAGTTTCAATACCATACTTCTCTTTATATTCAGGTGAGTTCAATCGGGAGTCTGGCAGGAACATATAGTCATGCCTGAAGCTACCCCATGCCTTGAAGTTCCATATCACTTCCATCTCTGCATAGAAGTCATCAATAGTAGATCCTGGCATTGCAAGGATTAGCTCTAATGCTGGAATAGGAAACCCATGCTCCTCACATCGCTTGTTGATATAGCGGCTGAGCTCCAGTTTGTTCTCTGTGGATAAATCAATCCGATCTGCAATCTGCATAGCCTCTTCAGATATACTTTGGATCGATACTGTTGGTACAATAGAAACATACTCTGTCTCACCCCACATATCTAAACCACCATCCGACTCTAACGATTTTGGTGATCGAGCATCCTTGCCTACAATATCAAACCAACGATCAATTAGACGCTTCCGCCTTGAAAGATCCTTTGATTTTACTGTACTGATATCTGTCAGGTTGAATCCATTCTCCCAACCGAATGCAAAGATCTCTAGATCTCTGTCCTCGAATGCACCGAAGTTTGCATCAGTAAGATATGCATCTCGATATCCAGCTTTCTTTAGAGCAACGATATCTCGCTTTACAATATCTAAATCTTTCTTGTAGATCTTCGTATTGATCCCACCGCCCCATTCACAGAATACACATTTGTATGGACAACCTCGTGTAGTCTCAATAATGACAAATGGTTCCATTTTATTATTCCATGCATACTCAACTGTCTCTCTTAGATAAGGGAGATTAATCTCATACACTGAATAAGGTTCTTTTGATATGTCGTGGATTCGTTTTTTAATACTACGAAGTTCCCATGCAACATTTTCAGGAGCAAGTGTATTTTCAAACCAGTTATCGATCACATCTTCCATGAATGGTTCACCTGGTTTTGTTGGCTGGCAGATTAGATCATAGAATGGTCTCTGCAGAAGGAAGTCTGGTTCATTGGTACCAATATGCGGTCCACCAAGGATAGTAATCTTACCATCTTTCTTGGCTAGCTTAGCAAGAGCATCAACAATAGGATAGTTCCAGACGTAAGAGCTAAACATAATAATGTCCGCTTCTTTAATTTCTTCGTATGCTTGTTCATATGATGTGTATTGATTCCATTTGTAGGGCGCAGGTAGCCATTCGACCTGATCAGCATACTTGCCATTCTGGTCGTAGTGGGTCTTGCACATGAGGTAAGTCATGTTGTTAGCAAGAGACCAATCTGCGTGTGGAGGATTAACGAACCCTATTTTTAACATGGTCAAATGTGTGCTTGAAAACACACCCATCAATATCTTGTTCCATCTTACTGTAATCAGCTCTAATGAAACATGTGAACGGACACTGCTTATAGTACTCACATTCAAAGCAGTTATACTTTTTGAAGAAGTTTTCGATGATCTTAGTAGATCCTAGATCCTTTGTGTTACCATCTCTAAGAAGAACTGATCCACTACAGCCAGCAGGATTAGAATTATCAAAGAGAATCGTATAGCTGTTTCCTCTGGTACATGTCATTTTGTTTTCATACTTCCCATTGAGGAAGTGCTGCACATTGAGACACTTTGGATATTCGTCGACTAGACGTTTATAGAATGCAAGGAGTTCCGATTCCTTTGGCATCATCTTCTCAGCAATCTTCACTGATGGAAGGTATGAATCCCAATCCATAGTAAACTTGCTGTACAGATAATCGAAGTAAGGATCTTCTCTGTAGAGGAGAGCTTGGATGTTTTGTTTTGTGGCAACAAGTGATACCATTTCGATCATATCTTGAAAGATCTCAACGTTATCTTTGAACTGTTCTTTTTGAGGATCTGTGAATCGACCTTTGAGGTCATATGATATTGAGATCTTGAGGTTGTTCTTTAGAAGGAATTCATTAATAAGGTATTGTTTAGTGAACACAAGATTCGTGACAAAGTTGAAGGTCACCTTCTTAGTCAGCATTACGCGGTATGTAATCTCATTGATGAACTCTTGATAGATATTGAGGAAACCCTTATCTACCCACCCATCCTGGAATAACTCACCACCCATGATATGGATTTTAAAGTAGGTGGACCGTTGATTGTTGTTGATCCAATCGACGATAGGTTGTACCTTAGACATAATTTCATCACGAGATGCACCAACAGTCGACCCATGATCCTGGGGACAGAAAGCACATCTCATGTTACAATGGTCAAAAAGATTAACGACTATTTCAGCGTAATCGATAACCTTCTTATCAATCAGTTCATAAACAGACATAGATTCCCTATGCGATAGCGAATTTCTCCGCGAACGCTTTTCCATTACTAAGAAGCTCTTGAACGAGGTAATGGTTTACCGTTTCAAGATCAATTGAGAAAAATGCACCAGCTGCATTATCAAATGTAGACTCTGCAGTGAGCAGTTCATCTAGTCTATTATCCCCGAAATCAGATAGAATGTCAACGAAATCTAGCTTATTAATATCAGATTTAATAAATGTGTATACTGATTCTTCTTCCCAGGTCTGACCAGATATCACGGTAAACTCTTTGAACGCCTCAATATCATCTGCAGTAAGGTTCTCAAATTTAATGTTGCCTTTTGATGCAGATGCTACGTTCATATACTTACTAGCCCATAGACGATCAGACATGAACAGCTGAGCAAACTTAGATTGATCATTAACCACTTCTGTATAATTAGAGAATGTATACACCTGATCCAAGCCGAGCTTAGATGTGAAGCGATCAGTAACAAGATGAGCAAAGAAGATCTCTTTCAGCTCATACAAATACTTCTCAAGATCCTTACGGAACAGAACCTTAATGGTTTCTTTGAGCTCTTCTTTTAGATCACCAGAAGCGAGGTATGAAGCCAGGAGAAACTCAACACCAAAGCCTTGACGATTAGCAGAGAGGAATTTGTTACGTGCACTAGCAGTGATCGATGGGAGCTTATCATACAGATCACCAAACTGTGAAACGTCAATCTCAAAGTCTTCGCGAAGACCGTTATTAGAAGAGAAACGACCCTGGAAGAAAACACGGAACTTGAATAGAGTAGATTCAACAAGGTCTGTGATCACTTGCTTGTCTTCATTCTTCAAGATAATCTTAAACCACATACCAAGAACTTGGCAAAGGGCTTTATCATCAGCATAAATGATTACACGCTTATCTGAGTTGTCAGAGTAATCTCCAAGAACAGAAAACATATCACTGTAGTTCTTGAAATCTTTATCTTTGCCAATCACCGCACCTGTTGAATTACCATAGGCAACCAGAACACCAGAGGAGAAGTCCTCTACTGCCTTGAGGGTACTGAGACCATGCTCCTTCGAAATCACTACACGATCGCGATTGACATCAATCAACCTATCGCTAGCAACGTATACCTTTTTAAACAGGTGAATCATTTGTAGTTAGCTCCTGAATTGTATTACTCTTTGCTTGGACATACTCGTCAGGGTTCACATCACCATTAGCAATACCATAAGTCAAAAGAAACAACGGATTGTTTTCATTTGCCCAGTATGAGTACATATTCTTTCCCTTGAACATATACTCGTTAAAGTACTTCGAGTAGAAGGTCAAGTTGTTAGTGTCCACCAAACTGATGAACTCGTAAATATCTTGATGCTTGAGAAGACTGATAAAGTTAACTCCTACAAGATCATTTGTATCGTCCTCAGGAAACTGAGTAACGAAATCTTTAAATTGCTGAGACTCAATTGTGTACATATTGTACAGAGTTAGAGAGTCTAGCTTTTTCGACCACGCTTCAATAATTTCTTGATGCTGGTCAATAAATTCAACATCGGCTTTTTCAATAAAGCTACGATGTTGCATAAGAACATTAATCGTGTTCTGTTCCAGAATAGGGACATCAACGATGTGAGTACTGTACAGATACGCTTCCAATAATTCATAAGCGCTTTCCTTTCCATTAAATTTGATATCACATGGCAAATCTAGATTGCCAATGTATACAAGGAGTTTTTCTCCCTTTAGTTCTGACTGATCATAATCAATGATGTATTTTGTATTCTTATCTTCAAAGTATACTTTTAAATCATCGATAGCGATAGGTGCTACCGTATTCACAATATTCATTACCGTCTCCCGCGGGAACCATGACAAGAAGAATGACAGCTGGCATGACATACGTCTGTGGTAACAGTTACTGTCGATCCACGAGCTGCATTGTAAGAGTTACGAAGAGTAGAGAAGAATCCTTCCAACCCCTCATCTGTAATAAGTGATGTAGAGCTTACACCATTGTTGCTTGGAGATCCAAGATCAACACGATACGAATCACTCATATGAGCAATGTTAGTTTGATCGTAAATAATACCTGGAGATGGACGTGAACCAGTATTACCGCCACCACCAGTAACATTCAGACGAGCGCGAACGCTACGGATTCGTGAATAGTTATGTGTTTCAGTTAGCAGCGTATTATAGATAGTAGATGCTGTAATCACAGCTCCAGTACCACCCAGATTGCCTCCACCAATACCTATTCCTCGGCCACCTGTGTCGCCTCCAAAATAACTATCATCGAGAACAACTGTGCCATCACTGTGTGTTGGGTTAGAATTAGTTCCCCATACAATCCCTGTGTTGGCTGCTGCACGAACGTAGTCAGCATATCGGTCTACGATATTCTGATCTTCAATTGGGTTAGTTAATGTTGCCATTTATCTTAGTATCCAAATACTTCATTAAAAGTTTAGGTGCTGCACACACATCTCCTTCCCATTCGAGCTGGTGGCAGTCTCCTCCACAGTATTTATACATTTGACACTCGTAGCATCTAGGATCTCGTGAAAGTTCTTTTGCTATGATTGAGCATCTGCTCTGGCTAGAAAGGACTGTTGCCGCATCGCTATCGATTGTGGTATAATGATCCTCAGGAGCACTATTTGGACATCCAGCTACGGTCCCGTCAGCATTGATAGTAAACATCTTTTGCTCACAGTCTCTGCAGAATGTCCCACCCTTAGTAAATCCTGTCTCAAACTTTGCATAGACAGTTTCCATAAACTCATTCTCAAACCAGTCGCGCGCATCGTATTCCTCAATCTGGTGTTGCATCTTGAGAAACCAGTTCTGCATTTCTAGGTTTGATGGGAATACAAATAAGTTCTTCCTTGCATAACCATTTGATGTTACACGCTCGATCGCCATTTCCTGAACACCAAGATCACGAACATACTTTAGTAGCTCGATCGGCTCTATGTTGATACAATCGCGTGTTAGCGATACAAACAATTTGATAGTACATCCACGATCCAACAGCAGCTTTACATTGTCTTCCCATAGCTGCAGCTGCTTGTCATTCTC
>ENA-OUOG01004649-OUOG01004649.1-marine-metagenome-genome-assembly--contig:-NODE-4649-length-11672-cov-14.746442_pt1 | contig 11672 bp, 7 predicted proteins | sample MGYA00248635_ERZ508505 | MGnify/ENA primary metagenome ERZ508505 (study PRJEB26176, sample SAMN06267871) | marine metagenome | isolation source: Saanich Inlet, British Columbia, Canada | place: Pacific...
GTCATTGTCAGGTCAGACGATGCCCACCAGTCTGTGTTTGCGAGACGTTGGTTGCGTTCGGCTCTGAGTAAGCGCATTGGTTCTGCGGCTACCAGTTCATCGTACTTGGCTTTTACTTCAGCCCAAGTGACACCAAAATCAGCAGGGTCAGAAGACTCAATCGCTGAACCGTTATCGTTTGCTCCAACCACTTTACTGAACATTATATTGAACTCAGCTTCAGAAGTCGGCTCGCCACGCAACACCCATTCTGTGGTGTTTAAGGCTTGGAGTGCATTTACTATATTCATCCTGCAATCTCCATTGCTACAAACGTGCTTGTGAAATTATCTGGGTTGAATCTTATGTTAGCGTCATTGCTTCTGTTTCTGACATACACACTATAAGTAACTTCGCTTGTAGTATTCGGAGAATCTAAGTGTTGGATATTTATCGGGAAGTGCGTGTCTCCTCCAGAACTTGTATAAGCCCCAGAAAAAGCATCTGCATTTGTGTTGTCTGTGATTGCAATATTACTAGCAGAGGCTCCTCCGATACTTCTGTAAATAGTAACGTCAATCCATTTTTGGTTTACTTGGGGATTAGCGACAGAAGACATTGAAAAGTAAATTTTACTTGATGCGCTAGTCGGCGTAATAGATACGCTATGATTGCTTACAGTAACAAAAGTTGAAGAACTATACGCCCCTCTCTCAGCCGTTGTTGGCGGCATTGCTACAACCTGCAACACACTACCCGCAGGCAACGCACTTGCTGTAATTGCACCGCTCGCCAAATCAGCGGCAGTAACAACCCCATCCTGTACAAGCGATACGCCAGTTGTTCCGTTTAGTTCTAGTGCCATCTTACACCACCACCCATCTTGATCCTGTTGGTACTGTGACGGTGTAGCCTGTGTCAATCGTGATCGGCCCCGCACTTACCATGTTGTTACCTGTTGTCATCGTGTAATCCTCAGACACTGTGATCTGGTTTTCCCATCCGACGACAGCCGTGTTACCACCGCCGACAGCTCCCCATGCAGCTCCGTCGTATCCTTCAAAGGCATCCGAGTCATCGTTGAATCGGAACATCCCTTTCACTGGAGTAGGACGCTGTGCCTCTGTACCGACTGGCAGCGTCAATGCACCAGTGGTATCAAGGATCAGATCGCCTGTCATTGTGTCGCCGGTGGTGCTGACCTTCGTCGCAATCGACGCAAGCTCTGCGTACAGTGCAAGGATCTCTGTCTCAATTGCAGCCAGACCTGAGATCGCTGTCGTCGCAACAGTGCCGTCCTCGATGTCGGCGAGTGTCTGGATGTCAGCTGACAATCCGGCGACTACACCAATATCTGTGCCGTCAGCCGCAACTGTAGATACGTCAGCTGAGATGCCGGCAACTGTCGTTACATTAGCGTCGATCCCGGCAACCGTGTTGACGTTCGCAATGGCGTCGCCAACTGTCTGCACTGAACTAATGTTGTCGGCCACAACCTCGATTTCAGAGACAGCCTCCTGCAAATCGTTTGCGACTTCGATGATCTTGTTGATGTCAGTCGCCGCAGTGTTGACTGAGGCGATGTTCGTCGCAACTGTGTTGACGTTGGCAATATCCCCAGCAACTGTTCCGATGTTGTCAGAACCAGCAAGGTCAGTTGCAACAGTACCGATGTCCGTTGCGTCGGCAGCAACTGCGGTCACATCTGTGTCAATCGCCGCAACCGCTGACACGTCAGCCGCAATACCGGCAACGGTGCCGATGGTGTCAGCGCCAGCCAAGTCTGCGGCCACTGTGCCGATGTCTGTGGCGTCAGCTGCTACCGCAGAGACTTGGGTATCAATCGCCGCAACTGCTGACACGTCAGCTATGTTTGTAGCGACTGTGCCAATATCCGTGGCATCCGCTGCAACTGCGTTGATGTTTGATTCGTTGCCGGCGACGGCTGTTACGTTGGCCGCAATACCAGCAACTGTCGTCACGTCTGAAGCAATGGCTGCTGTGTCAGAGATTGCGTCTGTTGCGATTGTGCCGTCTTCGATGTCGGCCAGTGTGGCGATGTCTGTGGCAACCTCTGCAAGTGTCGTCACATCGTCCGATGGTACGGCAGCTGATACGTCGCCATTCGCATCAAACGCAATAAACGCATTGACGCGCTCTGCCTTTTTCGGCAGCGTCATTGAGATGCCAGTCGGATCGAAAGCCGGTGCCTTGACCGAGCGGTCCACCTCTTCCTTGATCTGCTGCATGAAGATGGTCAGCGCATCGAGCTGCTCATTCAGCGCCGCAGCGCGGAGGTCACCAGCTGTCACAAAGTCAGTGGTGCGCTCAATGTCCTTGGCGCCAAGGATGACAACTAGGTCATCTGCATCTGGCGTCGCAGGAATGTTTCCGCCGACATTCACAACCAGTGTGACTGAGCCGGTGCCGTTGGCATTGATTGTGACCGAGTAGTCTGTGGTCTTGGTCAGTAGCGTCTCGTTGAAGTAAACTCCAATGTCGTCGTCTGTTAAGATTTCAAATGTAAAAGCATACGGCCCAACACCAGCAGATCCGGTGTAGGATACCTTTCTTGAGACTGCATTGATGTTGTAATCGGCCATGCGTTTTTCCTACCTATCCTGTTGTCGTATATATCACTTTTCTGGGGCAGCTTCTAGGGCTGCACCCATTTCAGGTGTCCTCTTAGGAGCTACATCTCCCGGCTTCCACCAATAGCCTTGCCCGTAGTCTTTTTCGCGTTTGCGAATTATTCGATTAAACTTCTTTTCGGCTTTTGGATCAGCGAGTAATTGGATCTGATCAAATAGCGCGCCTTTGATTAAATGCAGCTGCCATATATCAGGGGTGTATCGCTCGACGAACTTAGCAGTCTCCCCCAATACGTTAGTTTCTTCGCCGCGAACAGCTTCTTGAATGTTGCCAAGAGTTAAGCTGACACCTTTATCTACTAGCTCGCCTGTTGGCCCAAACGCCGTTGATATAAGTCCGCCGCCAAATCGGTTGACGTCAGAAAAGAATAAATCACCAACAATGCCAAGGCCTCCGCCCTGAATTAGAGCCGCAGCAAAGAATTCTGGTCCGTCCATTGGGCGTGGATCTCTGCCGGCTGCAATATCTTTGACTTGAAGAGCGACTCCGCCAAGAACTGTTGTTGTCGCTAACAGCATTGTTGCGTACTGCAACTTTTCGCCGGTTGTCGCTTGGTATGCGGCGCGATAGAAATGGGTGCCGATAATTGTGACAGGGAATGACTTTAGCATCATCACTGAGCGCCACGCTTGCCCTTCAATCGTCGCGCGCCCAAGGCCGCCGCTAATAATCGATCTAGTCCGGGCGTCTGGCGTAGGAACTGCGTAATCAGTTTCGGACAAGATCATCTGATGAAACTTAACGCCATTAGGTTGCGTCACATCTGCAAACTTTGCGCCGTCAAAATCAAGCGGAGTGGTCTTTCTAAATGCATCCCAGTCAGCTGCGCCAATGCCATACGTCTCAAATGCACGCTTAATATGGTCGTCCAACTCATCTAGCGTCTTGCCAAAGTTGTCAGCAAGCATTGAACTGAACTCCATACCAAACGCTTTACGCCCAGCATCAGTCCATGGTGCAAGTAATGACGCACGCATAACGCCTTCAGCAACTTTTGCTGATGTGCCGACGCCGTATACATCGGCGTAGCGATTGGCTGCATGAGCGCGGCCAACCCAGTTATCAGCAATTAAGCCTAGCTTGACCGCAAAGATTCGATCCACTTCGTTTGCTGGATTCATTAAACTGATCTGTCGGCGCATGACTTTGAGCGCAGGGATCTTGTTGTACTGTGCCGTGATTGCCTGAAAACCGACGTCAGAGATTGCTGACAAGAAAGCCTTGCCCAGTGTCGATGCCGTCAAGAAGTTTCGAGTCGTCTGCAATACATCTGCTACGCCGGTCAGCTCGCCCTGATTTACCCGGCCAGTCACTGTCTTAAACAGCGCATCAGACATAAACGCCTGTCTGCCGGTCATACCATCAGTCTTTTTGACCTGTGCAACCAGTGCATCAAATGTGGTCTGTGGGTTTGGTCCGAGACGCTCCATAACGGCAATGTCGTTTGCCATTGAATTTACATAGTCTGTTAGCGTCGTAAGCACATCGCCACGGCCAAATTCGTTCTGATAGTCAATCCATGACTCAGCATCTTTAAAGTACAAGAACCGGCGCTCTGAATGGCGGCGTGATAATTTCTTGCCTAAACGCGGCACACTAAAGTCTTTGACTTTATTCAGCCCGCCAGTCGTGATTGTCTCGTAAACGTGCTTGAGTGACTGCTCCAGCTGTTCGTCATCTAACTGACGCCCTAAGTCGTCAACCATTTTTGATCTATCTAGCTTTGGGAAGATGCGCTCGCGCCACGATTCGTAACCAACTTTTTTGATGGCTTCAGCATTATGGTTTTGCGGGAACAGAAAGCGCTCGTTCTTCGATATTGAGCCGCCTTTGCGGTTAAACTCAACGCGCATTTCTTCAATCATGTTTAGCCAGTCTTTGCCGAACTGTTCGATCTCTGCGTCGTCAACTGCTTCACCGTAAACAGCCCTAACAAATTTGTTAAGTGATTCAGTATCTTGAGCAAAACCAAGTTTCCTAGTCCTGAACCGAGATAACATATTTGCTAACTTTGAGTGGTACTTGCCTTCGTAGTACCGACCTAAGTATTCGATGTTTTTGTAACCTGACTTACCAGTAGGGTCTTTAGTCATTAACGACTGAAGCCCTGCATACTGACCTTCGGCATGACCGCCAATGTCCGCAACTGCTTGAGATAGTCTGACAGTTTGAATTGCCGCCTCACGGCGCTTGCGTGACGCTTCAGCTAGCAAATCATCAATCGCTTGCTCTGGGTCCGGCGCAGTCAGAATCTGATCTGCTAACCTCTTAGTTATCACTTTGCGCTTGAGCGCAGCGCTTACGCAATTTTCAAAACTAGCCACCGATCGAACACCTCAACACATCATCAAGACCAGCGATTTCGTCGTCGATCTCTTTCATCACTTCGTCTGCATCAACCAGTTTACCTTCGGCTTCGTCCCAAATGACACGATTTTCTGTGCGCTGGTATGCCTCCATCGCCTCGTCGTACTCATCTGTGATACCTAATTTATCGAGAACCATGCGCTCTCGCTCACTGACTGACTGCGCCGCAACCTTTGTTGGCTTTGGATCAAAGTAAAAATCCTCAGACCGAGATGGCGCGTTCATTTGCTGCAAGTTGATCTCAAGCTCTCGCAGCGACTCTAGGTTAGCTTCAATTCGTTCTTCACCAGCTCGCTTGTATATGTTTTCTAATGCGTCGTCATCTGTGGCTTCTTCAATTTCCTGCAACCGACGCTGCAAGTCTTCCAACTTGGTAGATGCCTCAAGATTAAATGGCTTTTCCGGATCTGTAAGCGCTGCGTGTACATAATCAATCGCACGATTGTCATCAACTAACCCGTCCGTGAATACATTTTCTTCCATCAATCGTTCAGCTAAATCTTCTGGCGTCATCCCGCCTTTAGCTCTAAACAGTGGCGAACCCGGACGCATACCTTTTCTGATAGCTCCGGCTTTAGTGAAGTATCCGGGGTCAACACCTTGTGACACCCAGTCTTTTTGGCTTAGCCCGCCCATATCAGCAATCATTCGTAAGATCGTGGTCTGCTGTTTTTGCGTCTGCTTGATTTCTTTATTCAGCTCACGAATGGTCTGGCGTCTTAGCTTTCCAAGATCTTCGTACTCTTTAGCAACGTATCTACCGTATTCGTCGTCTAGTATCTTTGACGGCACAAAACGCTGAGCTTCAACCTTTGTGATGTAATCAGAAAGATCGTCCAATGAGCGCATTGCCATGTCGTCGCGTATTGGATCAACGAATGGTTCTGTCTTTGCTCGTACCGCTTTTAAATAACCGGCAAGTCCGCCGGTAGCAAATCCGACGCCGTATGAGCCAACAGCTGCGATCCCTATGTTTGATACAGCATCTTTCCAAGAATACGGCGAGTCGATATTTTTCTTGTGTTCGTACACAAGTGGCTGAATTGCCAGCTCTGTTGCAACGGCTAGCGCGCCTTCCCTTTTTGCAACAGCCAATCCTCTGGCGAACCATGATAGCGCCCTAGCGCCTGTAACTGCTGTCGACACGGGAAGAGTTGCAAGATTGACTGGATCGATTACAAATGCGGATGCGTAACCTAAGAATTGAGCAAGACCTGACCCTCGCTCCATCACCTCTTTGTTCTTCTTACGCTCTTCTGCAAGAAACGTATTACGCTCTTCTGCTAGTTGCTCGTCGCTCTTAATTGAGTCAAAGCTTTGCGATAACACAAAGTAATCCAGCTCACCCATCTGATCTGTATAATCGTCAACATTTGTGATCTGGCCTTCGTCAATTAGTCGCCTAACCTCATTTTGACGCTGGCGATAACCTTCGCGATTCAGCCCTCCAGAAATAGACATCTCTTCGTCGACTGCGTGCCTGAACGCAGCTGTGTATACTTCGCCGAATGACGCTTCTGGCTGCATCTCCTCCGCTTTCGGAATGGTCTGCAAGATTGAGCGTTGTGACTTTTCGTAAACAAATGTCATTTTTACTCAACCAAAATGCCAGACAAGATGTTTGCCTGAGTCGATGCTTCACGGTCCCAAGTGACAACAAATGGCTCCCCATCTTTACGCATAACAGGTATGCCAGATTCCATGACGACCCAGCGATTGTTGCCAATGCTTTTGAATTGAGCGTCTTGAATTCTTTCTGCTGCCTCTTCGTTTGTTAAGTCTCCGGCGACTCCGCCGTACTTCTCAACCATGCTTGCAGGGAATCGATCAATGAAGTTTTCAAACACCTCTGCTTCGACTCCGCGAGGCAGCTGGTATTTCATTCCATTCATTTCACCAATGCCACCAGTTATAGCGGCCAGTGATTTTTTCAGCGTCTCTGAATCGTATACGCTGCGATCAGAAACAGTCCCGGCATAGTGCGCCTTAGCTGCATTAACAACTGCCTTCAGATCGTCGCCAACATATACGCCGGCAAGCTCCTCATTCACAATAGATGCAATCTGAGTGTTATTCGGCATAACGACCAGCTTTTGCTCAATCAACGTCTGCCCTTCAAACACTTGACGGCCAAGCGTCGGGTCACCGATAGACGACACGATCGCAAATGTTTCACTACCCTTTTCTGCCAACTGCTCCCACATCTGTGGCGGCATATTGTTCAGGCTTGTCGCTAACTGAGCCTTTTCAGCTGGGGTTTGCACTTCGTTAATTAAAGCAGACACCCTATCGGCTTCTTCATCAGTAAGAAACTTTGGAGTGACGCCATAGTGGTTCGCGACTTTTCTAGCGTCGTCGATTCGTTGCTCAAGGCTTTTTGCCATCCCCTCCACCGAGTAGGTAATTGGAGTAGCTTTGATTAACCCAGCTTTTATGCCGTATGACAGCGGATCTTTGGCGACTTCTGTCCGCATTGATGACAACAGTTTTTCAGCTGATGTAACCAACTTTGCCTCAAATGGATCATCAATGCCTTCGCTTCGCATTTCGTTGATTTCTTGCTGAAGGAAGTCTGGCGGCATCTTCCGAAATGCGGCCAACTGAGAACGCAGTGCAACAGCTTCGTTGTAGTCGTTAATGAGGCCGGCGTCGCCAGTCTTTCTAACTTCGATGCCTATTTGGTAAACAACTTCGTCTCCGGGATCTCCGCTAGCCTCGACGACATCAGTGATGCGATCGTCGATCTGCGTTTTAAGATCCCTTACCCTTCCGTTGATCTCACTGATCGCTGAGCTAAGCTCACCTTTGAGTGAGCGTCGCAGTGTGCGTGAAGCCTCAACCCCTAGCTCTACCGGCGGGTTTTCTTCCAGATCAGCTAAGAACGCTTGCTTTTCTGCGATTGTCCCAAGGTTTCCAAAATCATTGATAACCTGATCTTGTATTGCTTGCTCGCGCGCTCCGATCAGCGTCTTTGATATAAACTCCTCGCTGAAATCATAGTCGCGCATATAAGACTCAAGTGAGATGAGCTGTTCTTCCAGCAGATCATCTCGCAGCTCACTATCAGAAACTGCTGCTGCACTAACGTCCTTGAGGCGCTGATCGATGCCCATAATGGCCCGACCTTGCGCATCCTTTAGCTGCTGCTTCTGGAATGTCTCGCTATAACTGGTCATAGCGGTGGCAGCTATGCCATCAATCTTGACCTTGGTTAAGGCCGCGGCCTCTGGATCGAGTTCATCTAATGCTGCCGGGAAGCCTAGTTGGATTGCCTGAATCTTCGCATTGAAGTCGTCATAGGGCATATCGCTGAGTTCTGCATCAGTCAGCAGCTTTTGGATCTCAACCCGCGCATCTGTTTCAATTTCGTTAGCGGCGACGCGATTAGCGATTGCGTATGCAGTTTCCTGCGCTAAGTCTTGCGGCCCGCCGCCTTCTGTTAGCTTCTTGAGCGCACCCATGGCGCCCAAGTCTTCGACCATTTGAGCGCCTTCAATTTTAGCTTCTTTTTTGTACTGCTTTTCAGCTTCGGCAAAAGCAAATCGAGATACCCGGTCCATAGCCTGAGACAGCACCTGACCAGTCCTTGCGGCCTCTCTGGCAGCGATTGGGTCAATGCGCGGCATATCAGATAGTGCCATGCCTGTTCTTTGGTATCTTTGAATCGCCATGATCTAACCTTAACTTAGTATCTTGCCCCAGCCGCCAGCTTGTTCTACTTGGAAGCTCATGGAGCCAAGAGTACCCATTGCTCCAATAAATCCTTGGCGCCTTGCCTGTGAAGCAGCTGCGTTATATTGAGCAGCTTGCTGGACTCCGCCTTCAGCTGCAAGCATCGCATTTTCTTGTGCGACTGTATAATCTTCTGCGCCCATCTTTAAGGCGTATCGCTCAAAGGAAGCTGGAGTTCCGCTATATGGATCAAGACCAGATCCAGCTGCCCTTGCCCTTGTTGCTGAAATGTTTTCTCTGAGCCGGCGCAATGTCTCAACACCTTTCTGTCGGTACTGTAACGCTTGCTGATTGCCTTGCAGCTCAGCTTGCTTGGCTTGAGCTTGGTACGCCCGCGCTTGAGCTTTTCCGGCTTGCATCTGTCCGACAGCGCTAATCGCGGAAGATGCAACAGCCATCATTAGTTTCACACTCATACTACTGCCCCACCGAAACCTTATAGTCGAGCGCCAACACATTCATCTTGAGTGGCACTGTTTGACTGATTGTGATCTTACCTTCGTTTACAAAACCTAGTAGCGGCCCTGACCTCTTAACACCAGTAAACGGCTGCACCGACTGATCCAAGTTGTTTTCGCCAAATTGCCTGAACGCAACTTGTTCGCCGTTAATTGTAACCGCCTGTGACTCAAAGTGTTCGCTGTTGATCTCTAGGATACGCTTCTTGAATCCTCTGATTGGGCCGGATGCCAATCTCGGCTCAACAGGAAGAGTGGTCACTTCAGGTGTATAGTTTAGGCCGATCTGGTAACTAGATGTCGCAGCATCAGTTAGCGTGACTTCGCCAGAGGTTACTGTCTTATCAGACTCAACGATGCCATCACGAATCGCTTTGACTGTTTCACCTTCCAAAAATGAAAGCCCAGTAATTGTTGTGCCAGTCGTGCCATCTTTGGCGCAATCCAATGTTAAGTCTGGATCGAATAGCTCGACATAGTATACGTCGCCGCCATCAACATTCCGCTTTACAACAACGTATGTGTCGGAAATGTCGACCCCGACTGACAGATATTCTCCATCTGTTGTCCATTCTGTTGGTGCAATAATTTCTTGCGAGCGCAGTAATGTGTAGCAAGCGATCGAGCCGTCATCGGCATTGATGATTAAAAGCCGGTTACCCTCATCTGTTGATGTCGCGTTACGCACAGCCATATCAGATGGTGACTTCAGTAAATGAGATGACAGCAGAGAGATCTTGGTTGCTATGTAGCCATTGACTGTATCGCTAAAAATGAATTCAGACAGCGCCTTTCCTTGGCGCTGAATGAATACAGTTGCGCCATCAACATTGACGACGCGGATTCCGGGACGACAGCCGTTTGATGTTTGCTCTTGAACAGCAAGAGTGGCTGGAGTGATTGGATCTCCTAGCGTTTGCGGGATGTAGAACTCTCCGCCAGTTGTGAAGATCTGTAAATTACGTCCTGCATACAGATCAACAATCGCATTGAATCGACCTGTATCCAGAGTCGCCTCAAGCGCGGCGTCATCAAACGATTCGCCCGGATCAAAGTTAAAGAACTGCCCTACCCGGCTTCCCCATAGTGTTGATGGGCGCGATGTTGCGCCGCCAAAGTACAGGCGTCCTTCGTAGAATACAGCTGACCGAGGCCATCCGCGTGTTACAGACCAAGTGTCTTCGTATCCTTCCTCAAGCTCCCAATCTCCGGAGGCGATTACCGAGTCATCAAACAGAGGGACTTCTGAGATTGCTTGGACCTTAGTTCCGCTAACATAGCTAACAATTCTTAGCCTACCTTGCGGCGACACGTTGATGTATTGATCGACGTGCGACGAAGTGAATACTGATGTAGACGCCGTTAGTGTAATGTTGCCGTCTGGCTGGTCCGGAGTTAGCGTTGCAGATGGGTTCGACAATGAAAACGAGTACGCATACTTTGGGATAAAATCAAAAGAAAGATCTGATACCGTCCAAGATGCGTCATTTGCTCCGCGCAAAATTCTTTGAGGGATCATGTCCTGATGAGCAAGAATCAGTGTATCTGCTGACTGCGCCCAGCACATTTCTGATGCAATCGAGCTAGTAACCTTTGTTACCGTCAGATAGTCATTTCCAGATCCGTTAATGTTTGTGATCTGCACCCCGTCTTTGAACACATACATCTGGGTATTTACGAAAATCAGCATATAGCTATCGTTGACAGAAAACTCAAAGTGGACCATCCGGACGCCATTGGCTGTCGATGATGGAAGCTCTGTCAAATACCGAGTGCCGTCACGGCGAACCAGACCGCCTTGCGGCTGGATGACTACGTTTTTTGCGGTTTCTAATCCGTTGAAATATTGCTGAAGATCGATGCGCGCGCGTAGCTTCGGATCTAGCTCGCCAGATGTGAAGTTTGTTTGTGCGCGAATGATCCGACTCATTGCCTAACCGCTGTTAAGGTGAAGTCTTGGAAGGCGTCGATTGAATTATTCGCGCCATCAATATTGGCTGCGACCCGAAAGTAGCCTCCGCGCCGGTTTTCTGCCGGAGATCCAAAAGCCTTGCGCTCATAATATTCGGCTTTTGTGATCTGATCAGTCACCGTTTCAGCAATTTCAGCTGCCATCGCATACTTCATTAGCTGAATAAAATACTTCGGGATCACTGATTCGCTGGGCGAATACTGATAGTCAACGTAGATGACTTCCTCATTTGTATCCAAATGATCGCCGTGGACCTCCCAGCCATACTGGATAGGGGAGACATTAGTTGCGCTTGTATTGTATACCGCACGCACGCCAGCGATGGTATCGCCCGGTAAGGCGTATTGGTACTTCCATTCGTTTGGCGGAGTCGTTGTTAGCCTCGCAAGCTGTGCCTTCTTAAATGACCAAGACCAAGGATGCGCCGCAATAATAGAATCTTTGAGATCGTCGTATAGCCGGTCACAGATCTGAGCTGCGTCAGTACCTTCCGAAAACGACGAAAGAGGCGA
>ENA-OUOG01004652-OUOG01004652.1-marine-metagenome-genome-assembly--contig:-NODE-4652-length-11667-cov-3.534426_pt1 | contig 11667 bp, 9 predicted proteins | sample MGYA00248635_ERZ508505 | MGnify/ENA primary metagenome ERZ508505 (study PRJEB26176, sample SAMN06267871) | marine metagenome | isolation source: Saanich Inlet, British Columbia, Canada | place: Pacific...
TATTTATGTATGAATTTTCAGTATTTATGTATGATTTTCCAGGACAGTAATTATTTCTTCCTAAATGTCTATCTAATCTGAATGAATATTTAAAAGTCCTTTCCATAATCTAAACACTCTATAATATTCATGGGTAATTATTTTTTATATACAAATATAAACTTTATGTATATTTAAACCTACTAATTATATTATTACCCCTGTTTTTTCATACCTAATTTTTTCTGACTTTTTCCCTAAAAATACATACTTTCTCTGAACATATCCTTCTCTCTCTCTCAACAGCCCTATTTTGGCCATATTAGGGGATTTGATTTTTTGAAAAAGATTTATACTTAAGAATTAGACATGTAGAAGTATTAAAATATGGGGGCTTCATTGTCTTGTTTTAACCAAGGTCTAAATGTCATTGAACTTAAAACACTTTACCCGGTGGTTAATGACCACGAAACCTTCAGAACTTACATTCGGCATTCTAAATTGAAAGACATTTATAAACAACTCTCAGATAGTGGGTATGTTGAAAACGGAAAACTCACCACAGGTACTTCCCCATTCAATGTATTTGCTAGATATGGAAGTGGTGTCATGCAGACAAACGTAGATCAGTCCATAATAGACGGTTACACAGACCGTTGGATCGTCTGTCACAATCTAGCAGAAAACGACATGAACTGGAAAGATACCAACAACAAACGCGTGTCGATGTGTGGTCCCGATGATACTGGTCCGGGGCATGTTTTTATCACAACAACTGATCTCGACTGGACTTTTTTCAACATCCTGACTATAGTCCAGTCTGGTAATGTGGACTTTCTACTCGAGTTAAAGGAGGTTGCTGAACTATATGTGAAAAAACGTGGTTGGGATAATTACGGATTTTACTTTCATTGCTTCCCACATAACAGTGTTAACAGCCTGCATCTTCACATGTGCAACGAAGACAATCCTGGGCATATGTTGGGGGAATGTGCGTATAAAAATCTTCCACTTGACACGGCGATAGACATCGCAAGAGAATTGAAAAATAATGTCTAAAACATGATCAAAAAAAGGTCTTTTTCATTTATTAAATCTCATGTTCGTAGAATAGGAAATGAACCCTTAGATTTTGGGTTCTTCCATATCTCTGGGCTCTACCTATGACTTGTGTTTCAATATCCTTTGACATTTTATGAAAGAAGATGATATCCGTGGTGTTTTGAAGATTGATACCAGAACCATAGTTTTGACTGTTAAGCAATAAAACATCTAAATCTCCATTCTTATATTTGTTAAGATTTGATTGAATACTGTTGCTATTCCCCAGAATTTTAGAATACTTTATATTACTAGTTATGAGTGTTTTTTCGAGATTTTTGAAAGTATTATCATAAGATGAAAATACAAGAAACTTTCTATCTTTCTTTCTTAGAAGTTTGAGTAGGGCATCTTCCTTTGATGGTAGCTCATTTTGGGTCAATTTGATTTTTTTGTTATAAATAACATTAATAGAATCTGCGTCGACAATCTCTCTACACATAGGACATGTTGGTTTATGAGTAACACAATTTGTAATGCATATCAAACAGAATAGATTCTTGCAGCAACCCAAACAAGCGATCGGATCTTCTAGTGTTTCGATACAAATAGGACAGGTACTACTTGTAAGTTCAGATAGACGTTCTTCGATCGATTTAATTTTATTTTTTTGATCCGTTATTTCTTCATCGAGACTCTCTAATTTTTTTTTCTGTTGTAATTTCGCAGATACCTGAGTAAATTCTAAGCCTTGAATGTATGCCCGATGACTAATAGTATTATTGAGTTTCATTTTTAATTCTTTCGTGACATTTTCTACTACATTATTGAAGGTATCTACATTACAACCCATAACACTAAGTGCACCTTCTTTATCACCAGCGTTAAGTCTATCAAGAACATCACGAGAAACAACTTCTCTCACGATGTTTAAATATGCTGGACTTTTACATTTGACGATAAAGTTTTCAGGGTCTGTAAGTTCAAAACATCTTTGAATGAATTCGTCATTATTTTTAACAATAATGTGCTTCAAGATTGGGTCCGAATAATATGGAGAGATGTGTTTGAACGTGTCTTTAATGAAACCGTTCTTTTTGATTCCATTTACATTGTGACGTCTAAAATTTCTTCCTGGTACTGGGATTCCTGTTCCATCATTATATGTTGTTGATCTGACATAATAATATCCATGAACGAACAATAGGTTTTGAAGACTGGAAGTGACCATCCATACGAAGTTTGCGTTAGGTTTTTCGCAATTTGGAATGTTAATACTATCGGCTTCATCGAATATTACCCTATTGAATAGAATGTGATTGTTATCAAAAATGAAATCATTATACATGGATGATGAAATAAGAATGATATCAGTTGTTTCATTTTGTTTGAAACTCTCTCTACTTTTGTTATTATTGATTTTATAGTAGGTAAAGTTCGTATTTTCTTTTATATAAGTTTCCCATTGTTTTACTATAGAATGAGGGACTACTAATAGAGTAGTTAGATTTGGAAGGTTGGTCATTGTAGTTTTTAAAGTGACGTTTCCATTCATAAAAACATCTGTTCTTTCCATTCTCAAGGGTTTATTGTTTAAATCCATTAAAGCAAGTAAAGTATAACTCTTGCCTGCTCCTACACAGTCGCTGTATACACCAACATTAGTGTTAAACACTACGGTTTGACTGATTGATATATCACCATCTTCTATCATTTTCATATTATACAGTGCAAGTTCTTGGTGTTTTTTAAGAGGGGTAAATAAACGTTTAACATTAAATTTTCTATAGTTGTCTTCACTGTGTATTGTACCTTCTTTGACGAGTTGTGCTCTATATTCGTTTGATTCAATACTCATCCTTTATTCAATAAAGTTATAAATCCTTAAGCATCTAAAGGTTTTTGGGATTTACCAGAATTTGAGAATCTGCATTATGATAAAACGTTTTGTGTTTATCTGCTGCTTCATATGTGTAAGATTCCATTATAGTATTAAAGTTATATATGGCATTGTGTAATTCTTGAGAGGCTACCAAATCATTGTGTAATCTGAGAGGTATTCTATTAAGATATTTATGAGCATTATCCTTGTATTGTTTTAACCTTGTGAAGTTGTTCTTATTGTTAATAAAATCATTTGATTTCATATAAGTATTGAAGAACTTTACTAGATTCTGATGAAACTTTTCATAACTTCTTTTGTCGGTTTCTTTATATTTTGCTATGACATCTAAATGTTTTTTCAATTGGTCATTGTCTGTGATTCCGGACATAGATTCTATTTTTGGTCTGAAAACAACTTGGTATATTGCTACAAGCATAAGTATGATAAAAATGATCTGATAAAATGGTAATGCGTCCATAATAAGACCTATCATAGTTCATATAATTTACTTAAGGATTTATTTTGATTTATATAATATGTCTGTCATAAACTATCTTCAAAAATTCAGAATAAAAGGGAATGCTTCGACACATACTCACGTCGGTTGGCACCCTACTCTTGGAAAATTTTCAATTCCAGAACAGGATTTAGATAGGTTTTTTGATGTTTATTCTAAGGCAGTTGAGAATAAGGAAACTCTTGGTCTCACTGAAGTTCATGATAAACTGTGTCCTCTTCTCATAGATATTGATATAAAAGTTGCTATAGATGAAGGGTACACTCGTAAATATACACAAGATGATATAAAATATATAATCAGACTTTACAACGAACAGATAAGAAATTTCTTTGAAGTAAGTGAGTTCAAGGCGTACGTATTCGAAAAACCTTTACCAACCAAGTCAAATGGTAGCATGAAAGATGGTGTTCATATTGTTTATCCGGATATTGTTAGTGAACCAGATATTCAATACAAGATTCGAGAAAATGTTGTAAGTTTTGTGAAACAGAACAATTTATTTCAACACTGGGATGCCACGAATTCAGTAGATGATATTTTTGATAAGGCTGTTATTCAACAAGCAGGGTGGGTTATGTATGGTGGAGCGAAAATGATGTTTAAACCTTATGAGCTTACGGGAATAATTGACAATAACCTTGATAATCACACGGATTTCCCACCTGTTAAAGATCGTCCAAGGATGTTTTCCATTAGAAATCGCAAAACTGAGACTGAACTGAGTGAGACGAGTAAAGAGTTGCGTAAGAATGCGGTGAAGAATGTCAAACAAGATGTTGATACCACACTGTATAGATATCCAGTTGATAATGATGAGATCGGGACTGCTCGTAAGTTAGTAAGTATATTGAAAAGTGAAAGAGCAGATGATTATAAGGATTGGTTGGATGTTGGATTTTGCTTATTCAATATCGATATGAGTTTACTTGAAGATTGGGAGAGCTTTAGTAGGAAGAGTTCTAAGTTTACTGAGGGTGAATGTAGGAAACGATGGCCTACGTTCAAACATGGTGGTTTAGGGATCGGTAGTTTACATCGCTGGGCTAAGATTGATAATGCTGAGAAGTATTCAGAAATCATTGATGAAAGTACTCGTAATTTATTGATTGAATCATTGAGTGGTACAAATTTCGACGTTGCTAAGGTCTTGCATAGTATGTTTAAATATCAATATGTATGTGCAAGTATCAAACATTCTATGTGGTATGAGTTCAAGGGGCATAGGTGGGTTGAAATGGAATCGGGTATAGGTTTGAAACAGAAAATTTCACCTATATTGAATTACAAGTACAGAGCTTTAGAGAATTATTATACGCTCCAGATAGCGCGAGCTAAGGATGAGGTCAAGGTAAAGGCATACGAGGCTAAAGTGAAGGTATGTAATCAGTTGATTAAGAAGGTGAAGGATACAGGGTTCAAGGGTAAATTGATGTCTGAGTGTGTTGAACTATTCTATGATAAATGTTTCTATGCCAAGTTGGATTCCAAGACAAATCTGATTGGATTTAACAACGGGGTATATGATCTGGATAATTTGATTTTCAGAGATGGATGTCCTGAAGATTACATTTCATACAGCACTAATTGTGACTATTTGCCATATGAACCTTCTCTCCCAGTGTTTCAAGATGTACAAAAGTTTATAGGACAAGTGTTAGTGGATAAGGATATGCGTGAATATGTTCTGAATTTACTCGGGTCATTTTTGGATGGAAAATCCTACGATCAAAAATTTCATATTTGGACTGGAACAGGAGCCAACGGTAAGTCGACATTGGTTGAACTCTTTGGTAATTCATTTGGTGATTATACTGGAACACTACCTGTTACCGTTCTTACACAGAAGAGAGGTGCGGCGAGTGGCGCAAACCCTGAAATTGCAAAGATGAGAGGAAAAAGATTTGCCCACATGCAAGAACCCGAAGAAAACGATAAAATAAACGTTGGATATATGAAAGAATTGACAGGTGGAGACAAAATACAAGCAAGAGAATTGTATAAGCAACCAGTGGAGTTCAAGCCACAATTTTCTATGGTTTTGGCTTGTAATCAACTCCCACCTGTAAGTGCGCAGGATAATGGCACATGGCGTCGTTTGCGAGTAGTCAATTTCTCTAGTAAATTTGTAGATGATCCTATAAATCCTAACGAGTTTAAGAAAGATTACACGCTACCTGATAGGATCGGAACATGGCATTCTGCTATGATGGGAATTCTTGTAGAGCATTACAAGAAGGTTAAAAAGGGTGGATTTGTCATACATGAACCAGAATCAGTGATGCAATATACAAGAGAATATCAGAAGAGAAGTGATACAATGCTCGAGTATGTGACAGAGAATATTGAAGAGATGGAAGATAAGAAATACAAACTCAGTATTAGTATGATATATGCTCACTTTAAAGATTGGTTCCGAGATGAATATAGTGAAAAACCACCTGCGAGTAAAGAGTTGAAAATTTATCTGGAGAGTAAATATGGTAAGATGAAAAAGTCCGGATGGACTGGGCTTGCTTTCAAATCAGATATAGATGAAGAATAAAAAACAATTTAAACATCATTTTCAAATCAAAACACATGGAATATTTTCGAAATACTTCATATGTGTTGATACTATTTTTCAAATTATTAGTGAATGAAGATAATTATACACTTTCTTTCTTTTTTCGTTGAAGGCGTATGATGGCAGCCGCAGAATAAATCATTCCATCCAACGCTTCTTCGAGTGCCATAAGTTCCCAGTCATTTGTTTCGGTACCGTATTTCTTCGTATCATCATTGATAATCACCCCATGACCATATCTTTCTTTGCCTAGTTCTAAGCGTTGTTTAAGATAGAACATAATGGACTCGTTATCATCTTCTTTATTCATTTTAATTTTACAATAAAATCAAAACCTTAAGTTTTTAACATATGATACGTAAATATTATCAATATCAAAAATATCAACACTTTGACGAGAAACCTCTTGAGGTAGAAATCAATACCACCTATTTTGGTTGGTTGGTTAGTCTCTCCTGGTACTATGGAATTTACAATGGGTTCAAGGATGTCTTTCGAAAAACCATTAACAAATTGGTTCATACCGATTGAGAATACCATTGCGAGTGCGTAAGATTTCACTTTTTTTATGAAATCAAAGTTATATTTTATGTTGTTTCTATCCATTATTATATTTCATATAATAAAAATGGTCGTCGGTCTTAACAATGTGATTAAACCATCTGTAAATTTGCCTATTCTCAATACATTCGAATCCAAAAGAAAGAAGAAGGAGAAGAAGATTTTAAAAGAAAAATCTAAAATAAACGAAGGTATTAAGAAAATAAATGCCGAAATAAGTAAGGTAATAAGATCTAATGGTTCTGTAAAAACTCTGAAGGAAAACAATAATGGTAAATATTATGAGAATAAGCGCAAAAAAATATATATGACAGAGCAAAATACAAGACCAAAACCTAAATACACAAAAAATACAAAGCACGAGAGACTTAATGGAATATTACATTACAATGTCAATGGTAAAGCTCATAGAGTATATAGGGATGAGAAGGGTGCGAGATATGTTTTAAGAAGGGGGCCTAAAGGTACGTCAAAACATTACCCTTTTGGAAACAAAACCAAATTTAACAATAAAAAACTCGTCGTATAATAATATATTTGATAATAGTAATAAATGGTTTCCAGACATTATAGATCAAATAAATTTCAACCTTCTAAGACAGGGTTTTCATCGCTTGGAAATGATTTACAACCCACGTTAGATATAATGGAATCTATCAGAGGTAAAATCGAAAACTCTAGGATAGAGATACCAGGTGTTGTAGTCATAGGCGCGCAAAGTTCTGGAAAGAGTTCGTTGTTAGAAAATCTAAGTGGTGTTCCACTCCCAACTGGTAATAACATTACTACGAGAGTTCCTTTGATAATTCGTTTAGAATATCAACCTGACGCAGTTAAGCCTATTGTAGTTATTTCGGACAATTCATATATGGATAATGGTGAGACAATAGATGATATACAGTATGTTGCTTCTAAGATAGAAGAGTACACTATTCGTTTGGCTGGTCATAACGGTCGTGTTGTAGATAAACCAATTCATTTGAAAATCATTCAAAACAATACACCAAGTGTAACACTGATAGATCTCCCAGGAATTACGCACATGTCCGTTGATAATGTTCAAGAAGACATTCATGAACAAACATTGTCATTAGTGCGTAAGTATGTGACCAATGAGCGAATGATAATTTTATGTGTGGTCCCTGCGGGTGATGATTTCTCAAATAGTGAAGCAATAAAGATTGCTAAAACAGTGGATGATACAGGGAAAAGGACATTGGGTGTCATAACAAAGATGGATATCTGCTATGAGAACATCATAGAGAAAATTTTAGCGACTGGTAAGAATGTGAGTTTGGAATTAGGTTTTATAGCTGTTAGGAACAAGGGAAAAGAGGATAAACGTAAACCAAACATAAAAGACACTATGAGGTTAGAGGCTGATTTTTTCCAAAACTCACAACATTATAGAGACTTGAATAAGAATTATTGGGGGTTTGACACCTTAATAAATAGAATAATTCAACTACAGAAAAAATCAATAGAGGATTCATTGCCTTTAATCAAATCTGAATTGAAGAAAGAGATTGCTAGAATGGAGGAAGAAGTCAGGATGTTTGCTAAGCCTTTGGATACAAAGCAAGAGCAAATTCATTTTATTCTGAATGTTTTAATCACGATTTTGGAATCGTGTAACGATCAACAGAGTTTAGAGACAAGTATTTATAAATTCTTCAAGAATTTCAATGAGAACTTGAAGGCAAATGAACCAAGGTATCTTGAAGATTCATATCATAAAAAGATAAGTAACTTGGTAGAGGAGACTGAGGGAATTTTACTTTCCAATTTCTTATCCCCTGTTATCTTTAAAAAGGTTTTTGAGGATCTTACGGCTCATGTTGATGTATGTTCTAAGGCTGTTGTCGAGTCTTGTTTCGTATATGTAAAAGATGGGTTAAAAAGTTACGTAGCCACAAATAGGATAATAAAGAATAATACAAAGATAAACGAGTTGTTGAACAAGGTTATAGATGATTTTTACATAACAAATTATAATAAATTGAAAACATCGGTTGAGTTATTGATGGAGTGCGAGAAAAATGTATTCACACAACATTCTGACTATATTGCCACCATCAAAAAGATTAGAAATGCTACTGTAGATGATATACCTGATGTAAAAGGTCTTACGGAAGAATTTTTGAGTAAATATCAACAGTGTAATGAAAATAGTAACACACATACAACATATGAAGTTCAAATATCCCTTACTGCCTATTCTAATATAGTCATTAATAGGGTGAGCGACACAATTCCTATGTTAATATACAAATACTTTATTTCAAGTATAAATAGCAATCTTATTACATCCACAATGGTTTACTTGAGTGATATTGATCTTGGTAACTTTTTCATAGATGATAAAGAGCATCAGAAATATCAAGCTGACTGTATAAAGAGACTTACTGAGCTTAAGGAGTGTAGCGTGCGGTTACATAATCTTTCTTAAAAAAATATTATAATATGTATCCAAACCCACAAATATATACGAATTTGAAATGTGTATATATTCATATTCCAAAGACAGCTGGAACCTCAATAGAAACTTGCTTGAAAAATGAAAATGATATTAACCAAGTTGTTGGTGGTCATTCCACTTTTCAAGCACTCATGCACTACAAAGAAACCATAATGTGTAATTTATTCACATTTACTATAGTTAGAAATCCTTATGATAGATTGTTATCGGCGTATAAATATATGTTGAAAATGGAAACAAACGAAATATTGGGTAATGAAGAAATAAAAAAATGCGAAAATTTCAAGGATTTTGTCATGAATTATTTGGATGAAACTACTATATTATCAAACATGCACCTTAAACCCCAATATGAATTCATAGTATATCAGGGAAAGATTTCTGTTGATTACATTGGTAAGTACGAACACCTTGTCAAGGATTGGAAGGTAATATGCAAAAAGTTAAGAAAGGATATAATTCTTCCATGGTTGAATAAGTCAAATACGGAACATTATAGTGGATTTTATGATGATGAAATGAAAAATAAGGTTAAAAAATTATATTATATGGATTTTACAATGTTCAATTACGTTTAAGCACTATTGCTCTATTGAGAAAACTATAATCTCTTTCGGCTTTACACATTATATCTGTAAAGTTTGGTAAGTTTGTTGCATATTGTGAGAATGATTTATTTTCAACAACTGAAAAATTATTATTCTTCATATTTTCAAGAAATTTATCAATATCTACCAAATACTCTCTACTTGGTTCTTTGAAATATGCAGTCCCCTGTAATTTGACTTGAAGTTCTCTTCCAAATGTACTCTTGTTTTTCGGCTGAGACTTGACTAATTCAAACACCGCTTGTGTACCACATTTCCCTACTTTCTTTTGTCTATTTTTATCTTTTTTATTACGCATGATGTTATTTACTTTGTCACCATCTAATACAGTCAAAATCAAAATACCGCCTTTCTTTAGTGTTGAATTAACATTTTTAACAAAATTATTGAAAACTTTTTCATTTCTGAAGAAATAATGAGCTGCAAACTGAACATTTATTACATCGAACGACGTATTATTTATTTTCTTCTTTTTCAATACTTTATCAATGTCGTACAAATCACCAGAAACTTTCACAAATTTCATATTTGTTGGTAGTTTATATTGTGGTTTAACTATATCTATTCCTACAACTGTATTTGTTTTTGCCTTTTTATACTTATGAATATCTCCTCCCGCGCCAAACCCTATATCAAGAACCCTCTTACCTTCTGTATACTTTCCGATGAGTCTATTTTTTATTTCATTATGGAAAGGTCTGATACAGGACCTAAATACTGAGTTCTTAATGTTAGTTATGGTAATGGGGTTTTTCAGTGAATTCCAAATGTCATTTACAGTGTGAATAGCATTAGCCATTGTTTTGTCAGTTCGTTCTTTTATTGGAACAAAGGTTTTTTTAGTTTGGTTAAATTTAAACTCGATAATACTTTTATCTTTAAACTTTTTACCTGTAGCAACTGAAACCGATATTATACCACGATTAAGGCTTAATGGAATATCATCATCAATAAATATCTTATTTATGGCTTTCATCCTCTGTCCTTTATTCAAATAATATATAGTACCTTTTCCATTTTTACCATTGAATGGAATATGACCATATGTGTTTGATTTTGAAGTTTCATACCCAGCAATAAATAGTTTCCATTTAGTTGGACTCTGTTTCTCTACATAAAAATCAACAGTATCGGTAGGTTTCCATTTATAAGTAGTGACATTATTATAGCCTTTCAATAATGGGGTAAACACCAGTCCATCTAACTTATATTTGAATATTTCATCTCGTCTCTTCCATAAATCATTGCTAATAATACCAATATTTCCCTTAGTCCCGTACTTATATTCTAAACTTTTTCCATTGAGTATTCTGTGATATGTGTTATCTTTTTTATAATGGAATGACTTTGTTTTTATCGTTATATTTAATGGTGATGAATTTATAAGATTAACAACTTTGCCCATGATTTTCAATCGATCTATGAGATTTTTTTCGTACATTTTAACTCCTTCTCCATATACGATATCAAATGTGTAGAAAATGTTTCCAACTAATTCTCCATCCAAAATTGAAGATTTTATATTTGTACTACCTATATAACACATACCATTAGTTCTAGAATCATACTTTCTGTCTATCAAGAAACCAGCACCAAATCTGTCAAACATGAGTTGAAACCTCTCTCCATCTGCTTTATCAGTCACACTGTATCCGCAAGATAATATCCCGTCGTCAAAATTTTCTCTCGTAAGAGTCAAAGGCATAGGACCACTGAATGATGTTTTGCCAGTCATGTTTTGGTAATCTTGAAAAGTGACAGTTTTATAATTGATCTTACTTTTAATAAAAAAGAAAATATTTTTTATTTCGGGTATTCCAGCCTTGAGATTTAGAACTTCTAATTCTATTTCAAATTTTTTCGTTCTTGTACCGTCTTTTGTTTCATATACGGTTGTCATGTCTATTCGCATACCATTTTTTGTCAAAGATATTCTCTCACGTTCCCTAGTGACTATAATCCTATATAATTTAGAAAATACAGACGTATTCATTTGGAGTGTAGTTTCTTTTGACTCTGCAAGTTTAAAAT
>ENA-OUOG01004653-OUOG01004653.1-marine-metagenome-genome-assembly--contig:-NODE-4653-length-11665-cov-9.561874_pt1 | contig 11665 bp, 9 predicted proteins | sample MGYA00248635_ERZ508505 | MGnify/ENA primary metagenome ERZ508505 (study PRJEB26176, sample SAMN06267871) | marine metagenome | isolation source: Saanich Inlet, British Columbia, Canada | place: Pacific...
ACCCCTTGACCCCCAGTCCTGGGCGGGGCTCTCACACAGTGTCATAGGTGCTCAAAGTCAGGAATTTTGGTCGGTCTTGAGCAGCCATGAACGCCCGTGACAAAGGAGTTCGTGTGGCACAGAATCTGGCACAGACAGAGTGACTGGTGGGGGAAAGATTGGCAGTCTCATCCCCGCCACCTGTGTTGAGTTATGAACACACAGATAAAGCGGAACCGAGAATGCCGACTGCATCGAACATGCCAGCAAACCTTCTATTCCGTAGGGTCGACTCCCTCATTTGGAAGGAATATAAGTGGATGGGGACACTAAACGACCGCAAGCGCCTCGCAAGCTGACATCAAGGCCCTGAGTGGCTAACGACAGTTGAGCTGGACTAATCGACCAGAATTTGAAGAGCTATATGGATAGTCAATGAAGGTCAAAATAGCAGGCTCGCCAGCTCGGATAGATGGCAAGGAATCATTCGTCCAGTCCACGACTGCACCGCCTCTCAGGATGTTCAATTCCGCGGACACACCATTGGGACAACCGTTCTTGGCGATAATTGTCAGCTTCCAGTAGGAGCAGCCACTGCAAGGCCAAGAGCCCTCCCGCGTGGTCCATTTGTACGCAATATCTGCGCGGATTAGTCACCGACTCCAGCAATCAGCTCACGGGAAAAATCACGAGATATCGGAAGCTTGCATGCCCTGCTTTACGGCAGAGCTGCAATGGAGCTCAATGACTTCCCGGTCAAGGCTTGAGTAGGTAGTTACCCGTCCGGTTCCAGCATCAAAAATGCTTCTTGGGTCCTCAACATCGTTAACCAGGCCCATTGCCTGGGTGGTCTCCTCGAGCACGAAGTGAACCAGCTCGTCCCCACTAAGGTCTGAAGCAATCGCAACCTTCATCCCCGTAATTATGTTGGAGGCATCCCAGTCAAAGGTGAAAAGCCCGACATTTCCTTCCACGTAAATCGGCATCACTTCGGAGATTCTCGACTCAGGGACAAAAAAGAACTCCATCTTCGCTTCCGCGGAGCCACTGGTGCTGAGGGTGTGGTTCCCGCATGCCGTGTTCCATTGCTCGATGGTGCTCGCAAGTGCTGCCTGTTGGGGTCCCGTAATGCTGCCCACGACCTCAACCCGCACATCGCCCGCGGGTTTTACGACCCCAGCGGGGCATTCGGCGTACTCGCACGACAAAGCGACCGCGGCGTAGCGCTGCTCGGTTGTGGGATCAGCAGGTTGCGGGCCCGCGCTGCTGGAGGGAGCACAACCGGCGATTAGACCAGCGAAGAGAACGAGAAAGGCAAATCGCATTTTAGGTTTGAACTTTTTCGGTTGTCGCAGGGCCGTCCCGCAATACCCACGCCGCAAGAACTGCTGTGAGAGCCCCGAACAGGCCGATGCCGACAACGAGTAAAAAAGTTGCGATGACGCGGCCATCGTCTGTCACCGGATACCTATCCCCATAACCCACCGTCGTCACGCTTGCTAGCGCCCACCAGATTGCGTCGGCGAAAGACGTGATGTTCGACCCTTCAGCGTTTTGCTCGGCCTCAAGGACCGCAACCGCCGAGCTGAAGAGCAAGAGAGGCACGGTGACACCGGTGACAAGCCCGAGCTTGTGGCTGCGGGTGTTCAAGTAGGGTTCCATCCCTCGCAGAACAATCAGGACACGGAGTAGTCGTAAACTTCGGAAAGCTGGCACGACCACTGCCAAGATGCTGAGCCAATGTGCTCGAACAAAGGCCATCAGTCCTGCGACGGTCGCAAGCTCCGAGCCAGCAAGGAGGGCTCGGACGAGCAGGTCGAGCGCGAAGATTCCATAAATTGCCCAGTTAGCCGCCTCAAGCACTGCGTACACAGTTTCGGATGGTTGGCCAATGACTTGTATTGAATAAATTCCGAGGTAGACAAAGCCGAGAAACATCCAGGGCAATTCCAATCGAGTAAGCGCACGGCTCACACGCTTCTTAGCTTTGTCCATTGAACTCCTCACTCAAAGGACAAGGTTACTCAACGTTTTCTCAAAATCGTCGCGGCAGACCGCCAGAAATCCTCCGCGCCGCTCAAGAACCAAAGCGAGCTCCCAACCGCTTGCCTTCGACCTCCCGACCCGGCAAACTTGTCTTCTCATGCGCTTGCCTCGGACCACTTCAACCACTCGCCGGGTCTGGCTCCTCTCGTTTGTTGCAGTCTTCGGAGTTAACCTCCCGCTGCTGGCCGCTGGTGAAGCAACTGTCGCTTGGGCAGAGTCACATGAAGAGAAGGTCGAAGAAGAAGTAAGAGAACCCGCACCGGAAGAAATCAAGGTCGAGGACGAAGTAAAAGAACCCGCACCGGAAGAAATCAAGGTCGAGGAAGAAGTAAAAGAACCCGCACCGGAAGAAATCAAGGTCGAAGACAGGCTCCAGCTCGATTCAAAATTTGCGCCTTCGGAGCCGGACGGCTCGCTGGGTCTAGAGACCGAAGCACCCAACTACATGGAATTAGACGACGAACTAGTTCGACTCATCGAGCCGGATGACCTGTCTTTTGATCTTGAAAAATCTGTTGATCAAAATTTTGAGGATTACAAGTTCAATGGGTTCTCTGCCGAAGTTGACGGAGTCGCAGTTGAAGTGAAGCAAGAGGAGTACGTTCAGACCGACTTCTTCGGTCGAAAAATCAAATATCAAAATACAGAAATTTTTGATCCGTTTTCCGAGCAACGTGAGCTGTCCCAAAGCGTCGAAGTGCTCGGAGCAGTTGGTCTAAAAGATGACGACATCCTTGGCACCTTTGAGGCCCGGTATCGACTAGAAATTGCTAGTGCGGTGCTAGCCGGAAACCTAGACGAGAGCGAAAGCAGAGTTCTCATGAGCTTGACTGAGGATGAGAAGGACGCTCTCTTCGGCACGAAGAGCTTCGCGCAAGAAGCTCAGGACATATTGTCTTTCGAAAATTTTGATGTTTTTCAGTCGGTAAGCATCTCGCCAACAGCGGATTTTGGTATCGGCGCCTCTGGGGCTGACGATGTTATCGTGCCATTTTCTCCACAAAGTTCGGAGCGAGCCTCCCAGGAGTTGGCCGAAATCGCGGTCTCTGCCTCCGTGGCGGCCACTGCTGCCACGGCAGCAGCCGGTGCCGCGGGTGCTGCAGGAGCTGCAGCGGGCGCGGCAGGCGCAGCAGGATCGGCAGGAGCGGCAGGCGCAGCAGGATCAGCTGGAGCCGGTGCTGGTGCTGGTGGGTCACCCAACGCCCCCAGCTCACCGGCACCAAGCAACTCTTCAGCCGTTCCAGGGCGTAATCAAAATTCCACTGTTTCCGCGCCCAAAGAGGGTGCTAGCGGTGGCGGCACAGGTGCTGGAGGTGGTGGCGGAAGGCTCAACGACGGCCTGGAGAGCTATGCGGATGTAAACGAGGACGTTTTTGATGCTCTTGCGATTGCCGAATACGACACGACCAACAAAACAGCTGCGGTGTTGGGGAAGTTTGAAGCGTGGTTGCATCAGAGACGTTGGCGGCGATTACTGCTCCTCGCCGACCCGGCGTTCCAGCGCTTTTTTACAGCGACACGCTCGGCCCAACTGGTGGCCAAAATTGCGGACGACTCGGCATATCTGCGGGCTTTCATCGGCCCGTTTTACGTGCTGTTGCCAACGATCGCAGCTACCTTTGGTGCTCTGGGTGCCATTTTTAACACCCAGGCTATTTTGCATCCGCCCATCTGGGTTTACCTTCTTTTGGTTTGCTTTGGCGCACTCGACACGTTGTCGGGCCTAACCGGCATCGCATCTTTTCTTCTGCTCTCTGTCGGACTGGTTGACGCCCTTTCCCTGGCAGATATCCGCACGGTAATCGGCGTCCTAATTTCGTGCGTCGGCCCTGCGTTTGTTGCTCGATCACTTGTCGGCTTTAGGCGACATCGGGATCGAACGCCGCTATCCCGGATTCGTGACTTGTCAGATTTGGCTTTCTCCGCGCTTGTCGGCGGATGGATCGCGTCGATTAGTGTCCGCGCGATGCCGTCGCTGTCCGGGCTTTCGCTTCCTGCCGCCAACCACGTTGATACATTTTTCATCGCTGCGTCCGGGGCGTTCCTCATCAGAGTCTCGCTCGAAATCGCCGCCGCCCGGCTGTTGCCGCAACGGATGGCCCACCTGGCGCCTGAGGAGGCGCCCACCTCTTCAGCTAGGATGAGGATGCTCTGGGTACTTCTGCGTTTTGGTTTTGTGTTTCTACTCAGCACGTCCTTCTTGGGGTTTGGTTGGGAGGCATGGGTGATTTCAGCCTTAGCTGTCGCTCCCAATGCGATTGGCCTGGCGCAGGACAAGCTTCCACTGAGTGAGAGATTATGGAAGGTCTTTCCCTACGGGATTTTGGCATTCCTGACGATTTTGGTTCTTGAAATCGGTATCGAAACAGCGCTGAGCTCTCTGTACTCAGGAGCCAACTTCTCGACCTACTTCATGTTGATTTTGATGCCCACGGTGGCCGTCATGGCGGCCATTCAAACGATCGCCCGGCCGAAAGAGCCCGCGAAGACACACTGGTGGGAGAGTTTTGATTCGGCGCTGGTGAAAGCATTAGCCAGCGTTTCGCTCTTCGTCGCTCTCTTTGTCGCCGTTCAGTTTCTTTAGGGGAAACAGGACCGAGAGATCCCCTGCGCGGTTACCGCAGACATTCCAAATTCTCAGCACAGCGCACAGCGGCTGCGGCGTTAAGAACAGGAACCACCTCTGAAACTTGGACGCTGGTTCCCTCAGCAGTGACCCGAACCGTCCGGTAGGCGTTCCGTTGGTCAGCGGAGGCCAGCAACACCTCTTTCACTTGAGAAGCCGACAGTGTGGTGTTGGTATCGGCAACTTCGAGAGCTACCGCAGCGACGATTGGGACGGTCTGTGAGCAACTCTTGGTGTCGCCATAGACCGCTCCCGATGCGTAGATGGTGTTCTCTGCCCAAGGGCCCGAGTGGTTTCCGACTACCGTGTTTTGACCGGGGTCAAAAGCACAGACAAACAAGGTGTTGGCCAGGCCTCTCCCTGACACCGCCATAGCCGTATCAGTGACACCGCAGAGGTGATCCAAGTCTGGGGTGAGTCCGCCAGTAGCAGGAAAACAGTCGACCATGTTCCCTGATTCATCCGAAAAGTAGTTTTTGTTGGACGAGACCAGCAAAGTGTTGTGAGAATCGGCATTGTCCTCCCACCACTGTGCCCATTCATAGCTAGCGCGGTTCAGAGTCCACGGCCCGTAGTCGGGAGTCTCCAACCGAATCGATTCCTCACCACTGATAAGCCACTCGTACCCCTTGAGGAATGCTGGGCCTTGCGACGCCGCGACTGCACGATCTTCCTCTAGATCCCCGAAAGGGTAACCATTCCACAGCCCGTCAGTGTCGTTGAACTCCCATCGGCGGTTGCTGGCAACCGCCATGACTTTTGCCCGGTCGGACTCTTGCAATGCAAAAGAGGTAATAGCAAACAGTCGAGCGTTTGTCAGGGCGTCAATACCCAGTTGGGCGGACATGGATTGGTAGCGACCGTCCACCTCCCCCAGGAAGGGAACAAAATAGGCTTCGTAGGAGATTGCCTCAACCCCAGCCTGGGGGTATTGATGGAGCGCATTGAGAGCCATTCTGTGCCCGTGCCCTGTACCCGCCCCACCGGAGTCGTCCGAACCAATGCACTCGGAGGCTTGGTCAGCGCAGAAGGCCGTTGGGTCAATTAACCCCAAAGTGCTGGCCCGACCTGATGGGCTGCGCGAAAAAGTTGTGGCTTCAAACCTCCTCGCAAGGTAGGGATGCGAGGGTATCGCACGCGAACCAGCAGAAAATATCTCCGTCCATGTCGATGAAATGTCATTCCACGGGTCCCATGGCTCATTGGACAGCTCAATCCCCGGCTCAAGGTTTCCCGCAATGTCCTCGAAGGTCAAAGATTCCGAGGACAGTGGATCTACCGCTGCGTAGGGGTCTTCCGCGGGCGGTTGGTTCTCCATAGGCGGTGGCCCAGGATCAAACCCTTGCGGTTCTGCTGACCCGCACCCCGCAAGAACGAGGAGAGGCAATACGATGCCGAAGCTCTGCCATTTTCTTATGTTTGCACCTAAAATCGTCAGTATTCCGTTCCTCCCCTTACTTCACTGAACCAACGGCCAGCACCTGAAGCTCAGCTTCGGGTGGGACGGGAGACTCTCTCGATGGATTCAACTCTAAGCGCCACGAGCCCGCTTCCGAGTACCTCCACCCAACAACGGAGACGCCCACTCGGAGACCCGCTGCGATGAGCGATTGGTAGGTCAACCCCTCCCGCGGCGATTCCACTGCGAACGCCGCGAGGGCTGAACCGGTTGCTGGATCGAGCAAATCCAGCAGACCCAAGACAATGTCAGAGTTGGCCAAGCCCTGAGAAATAAGCATTCCGGTCACCTCATCTCCAACGACGATGTCCAGGCCGGCAGAATCAAGCCCGGAAAAGGTTTCTCTGCTAGCTGAGGACAGCACTTCGGCGGTAATGCCCGACGAGAATCTCCCTTGCGACCGGCCTCGTCTCAACAATTCGAGGGACACGAGTGTATGGGCGTCGATCACCTCTGTGACATCTGTGAACTCTGTGTCTGCGAGGAGGAGGAGCTTGTCAGTGTCCACGGGAACGGCCTCGACGATGTCGGGCGTGATCAGGGACCGGACCGTCGAGCGCACGACTGTGACACTGCCTATCGTTTCCGAATGGGCGGGGCTCTCTCGTTCTGAAATTGCGGTAAAGGTGGTTCCTGTAGGAAGAAAACTCCCCAGGTTGCCCACCAGAGAATCGAGATGGTCGCTGAGCCCAATCGCCGCAATGTTTCTCGGAACAGCGGTCATTTCCTCGAGCTGCGCCACCGGTAGTTCATCGGCGGCTATCCCGTCAAACTGCGCCGAAAGGAGCTCGCCAGAATCCTTCGCAACCACGAACAGACGATCGCCAGAACTGACGATCGTGCTCCCTCTTGGGTTAAGTTCTAATTCACCTCCGTGAAATACGCCCACTAGTGACACGCCGCGAATCGTCTCAACAAGGTCGGAATAGCGGCGCTGGGTGCCATCGTCGTAAGCGATGGTGTAGAGCTCGCTTCCGCCAAAATTGAGCAAATCGGTGAGACATTCGCCAATAGCATCGTGTCGAGCTGACTGCGCCATGACCTTGGTCAGAATGTCAAGCCCCGAAATCACGAGGGCTCGACTACCAATTGCCCTCCGCGCAACTTCGCGCGCAGAGCTGCCCGAGGCCTCGAACACGACCTGCGTTTCCGAGTCCTCGCCCAGCATTTTGGACACGACAGTCGCCACAGCGACCCCAGCGTATTTGTCGCCAAGACCTGGTGAATCAACGATGGCAACCCCCTTTGCCGCGCGGAGGTTCACCCGATTTAAATCATCGGCGCTCGCAGGGTTTCCTGTTCGAATGAGGACCCGGGCTTTTCCTTTCAGCCGCTCTCTGTCGAGCATTTCTTCTACTTGAGTGCGGATATTTTGGTTCTCTTCCACTGCGAGAATAGCCACCGTTAGTTTGCTTCTCGGCGGCGCGGAACGAGCTAATTCAGCGACGATAGTGAGCGAAGCAGTCGACCACCCCAAGATTACGAAGTGTCCTCTATCGGTCAACGGCGTTCGACCCGCCAGCACCCTCTTCTTCGTCGCCTCAAGCGCGCTCGTGCGCCAGGCAAAAATGGTGCCAAAAATCATCAGTCCCACGAACCAGAACCACAAATTTGCCACCGTGCGGAGGAGTGTTTCGCCAAGCGGGACACCGAGGCTGCTTGAGAGAGAATCCAGGAAAGGTCGCAACGGTGTGGCAGCGCCATCAAGGTTAACGTCGAGTGCTTCGAGTACCCGAGGAAGAAGGGTCACCACTGCCCCAAACGCGATGGCGAGAAATATGGCAATTAGCGTCCAAGCAGCCAGGGCGCCGCGTCTGGAGAGCGAATTGTCGAAAAACACCCTTAGTCGATTCAGCACAGCTCCATTATCTCCGCCAAGAAGACACAGCGCGACCAGCCTTCATGCTGCCCGAAGCATAGAGTCGGTCGAAGTCCCCGTCGGGCTTCCAGGATTTGAACCTGCGACCCCCTGGACCCCCAGTTTCAGGCGCGACCCACGCTTGTGTGCGCTCGCGCTCTTTTATCAGGGTTTTCCTGAGACCCGGATATCAACAAGCTTGAGCGAATGAAGCCGAAGAGCGAGTGTGTGGGGAACATTTTGGGGAACGGACTTTTATAGCGCCGGCATGGGTCGCCCGCTGACGGTCTTTCGACGACGAATGGCCAGAAAAGAGCCCGTGACCACAAGTAGGCCGCCCAGAGAAGACAAAATCAACACCAACGGCAACCAGTCCATCGGACCACTCCCGACAGGAACGACAGGGTCGAACACTGGGTCCTCAACAACCACACCCATGTTTGCGGCCCTAACAAGCCGATCCTCGCCAACGCCCTGAATTTGCAGCGTGTGATTTCCAATCGGGAAAAAGTTACTGTCAACAACAAATTTGGCGCCGAACGGTGCCCGGCTCGAGTTTCTTATTCTCGATGCTTGTCGTGCCGCCCGGACATAATTACTGAGGGGTTCTCGGGACGTTACACTGTAAAGGTGAATGCCAATCCGACGAAGCCTGCGATGTCGTCCCGCTCAAAGCTTCTCAACGCGACGGCTAATTGCGTCTCGCAATATGGGATAGACCAAGTAGCGATCTCACACATCGTCAAGGAGGCCGGCGTGAGTCGACCCACGTTCTACTCGCACTTTGGGGATTTAGATGGCGTGCTGGCGGATATCTGGGTCGAACACGGCGAAGCCTGGGCCCTGACAATGTGCGACCCCTCAGCTACTGTTCAATACGGAGACGCTCAATCCAGGGCATTGCTGGAGATTTTTCTGGTCGCCCACAGGAAACCCCAAATCCTAGAGGCGATCAAGGCACAGATGCCGTCGCTGGTAGATAAACGGTTCCCCGACGTTGCGGATCAAACGATTGCATTGTGGACATTTGCGAACAGGCTTGGAATGTCCGCCACCGTTGGTGTGTGGCACCCTGCGGCAAGGGCGGCGATCCTCGATAGCTACCTTGAGTCCGTGCGGGGAAAGATATCTAACTTGGTGCCGCTGGAGACCGAGGAACTGGCACCGATTGCGGACAGTTCCGACCAGCAAATCGAATCGGAGCTGCTGCTTGGCGCGCTGACGGTCGTCCAGAACTCGGGTGTTCCCGCACTCACGGTTTCTCGACTGGCGAGAGTCTTGGGCGTGACGTCAGCGTATGTTTACCCCCGCATGACCGGCACAGGACATCTTGCCGCCCAGGCTTTTGACTACGCGCTCACTCAGGCAACCAAAACAAACGTCGACCGTTGGCAAGCGAAGAAGTTGGGTATCGAGGGTTTTTCTGAATACATCGTCGGAGGTCTGAGCAACTCCCGCGAAAATTGGAGAAGATTCCGAGCAGAGGTTTTGTTGGCCGCCCCGCACATTCCTGAGCTGAGAACGGGTGTCCCCGTCGCGCTGGATGCGTTTGCCGAGAGGATCATGAAACCGATTTCGGTCCTCCCGGTGCCGAAAGAACGGAGACGGGATCTATCGGCACTCGTTCACACAACTTTGCTCGGATTCTCAGCGCTGCAGGCCGCTGGCATCCCAGTGAAACATCTCGCACATGTCGGCATAATCCAGGCAATGGTTCGAGAGCTTGGGAAACGCGTCCTTACAGGTTCCGCCACCACCTAGACCCTCCGGCCTCGCAAGATCGGCAAAAAAACTTGCCAAATCGTAGGCGAAAAGATTGAACATTGTCAAATTTTTCTATAAGCTCTTCCTCAACCAGTTTTTGAAAGGATAGAGATGTCAAAATCACCTCTCAGCAGCTCATTCGAAGGTGCTGGCTCAGCAAGGAAGTCGAAGAAAGGCTGGATTGGTCTTAGCGCAGTGGCGTTCTTCGGCGTGGCTTCCGCCGGTTCGGTATTTGCGGCAAGCGTAACCCTTAACTCGGGTGGGGCCATCTCGTTCACGCAGGGTGCACAGGTAATCGCAGCTTGCGACACTGACGGAATAGGTTCGAGTCTCGATGCAGTTTACAGCGCCAGTGCGAACGCGTTCAGCTTGAGCTCCATAGAGCTGACGGGCATAAACAACACCTGCGATGGCAAGACGCTGACCTTGAGCTTGTACGACACTGCGAACGTCCAAATGCTGGAAATTGAAGGAACTTTGGAGAGTGATGACGATGTAACTAGTTGGAAAATTTCCCACGCATCGGCCATCGTTGAAGCAGCGCCCACTGGAGACGACACTGACGGCACTCCGGCAAACACTTGGGTCGGGGCCTCGGGGGTCGTCGTGGTCGACTTCCTTAACTCTGACACAGCAGTCACTATGGCGTCCGACGCGACCGACATTGTGATTGAGATCAACTAAAGTCTGCTTTAGCTCCAATGAAACCCCCGGCACGGATAGCCTCTGTGCCGGGGGTTTCGTCTGTCGAATGGTCACCGCCGGTCGGCGGGTCCTCCGAAACGTGGTTGGTGGTGCAGGAGGGCGGATCGGCTTCCGCTCCGCGTGCTTTCCGATTAGATGCGGAGAGTCTCCATGAAGCCAGTGCGGCCCTTCCCTTCAAGTCTCAGGTGGTAAAACGTTTCCAGGCGTCTAAGCGGTTCCGGTTTTCGCAGGCGTTGAAGAGGACTCTCAGCGCAATATCAATCCTCATTGTGAGCCTTGCTGCTCTTGCGATCATCACGGGCTCGCTCCAGTTGAGGTTCGTCTTGAGTGACTCAATGGCAGGAACTTTCGAGCGGGGTGACCTGATTGCTGTTGTTAGTCCACGATTTGTCGGTATCGAACAAGGTTCAGTCATTGTTTTCAACTATTACAACCAGGACCGGTCAAATCTTATCGGTGACTTCAGTCACAGAATTATTGGCGGCAACGCGGAAACGGGGTGGGAGACCAAGGGAGATGCCAACGAGGTGCCTGATTTGTCGCCTGTGCTGACGCAAGATGTGATTGGTGTTGTGTTTGGGTGGATCCCCAAGGTGGGCTTCTTGATTCAACCATCCAATCTGCTTGCGGTTGCGCTTGTGGTGATAGTTTTGATGGTGTTGGGCCCGGATGCGCGCGAACTCCTCAGAGACAGAGTCAGGAACAGGTAATGGTGCAGCTAATCGACCAATCAAACCTGTTTCCCGGGTCTCAGGCGGAGCCACGCCGACGCAGCTTGTTGTTCCCTGTCGTGGTGACGGCTCTTATTCTGTTTCTTTTCACGCTGCAATTCGTTCCGAACCTCGCGTATCAACTGAATTATTCGTTCGCCAACGCGTTGGGTCTTCAGCCTATGGCCTTTACCGGCCCAGCGGGGGCGCCAGGCAACGCCGGAATTGCAGGGGCTGATGGTCTACCTGGTTCGCTTGGTCCTGCGGGCCCGGCCGGTCCTGCAGGACTTAACGGTGCGGACGGTTCAGACGGTGCGGACGGTTCAGACGGTGCGGACGGTGCAGACGGTGCGGACGGTGCAGACGGTTCAGACGGTGCAGACGGTGCTGGTGGGCTAGACAACGGAGCAGGCGTCGTTTCGCTTGGCGCGTGCGATGCAAGCGTGGAAATACGGATGACCTCAAGGATCGACATTGATTCGAGAATCTTCTACGTCGACAGCGTCATTCTCAGCGAC
>ENA-OUOG01004655-OUOG01004655.1-marine-metagenome-genome-assembly--contig:-NODE-4655-length-11656-cov-5.743588_pt1 | contig 11656 bp, 31 predicted proteins | sample MGYA00248635_ERZ508505 | MGnify/ENA primary metagenome ERZ508505 (study PRJEB26176, sample SAMN06267871) | marine metagenome | isolation source: Saanich Inlet, British Columbia, Canada | place: Pacific...
CAAACCTAATGGCGCGTAGTGATTCGGTTTCGTGCCACTTGTCACATTTCCAACATTCGTATTCAAATTTCACGGGTGTACCCCCCCTATTTTTTTCTTCATTAGTTTTTCCTTTCAATAGTTGTCGGCTCAAAGCTGCTAAACCAATCCAAAACGGTCAAGTGTGTTGTTTCTTCTCTACGCCATTGGAGTTCTTCTGCCTTTAGCTCCTTTAGCGTTCCGTCTTTAGCTAGGTATCGCCAAATTCGGCGTGCCGTTGTTTCGGCGTCTAGTATTCGTCCACCGTATTCGTGGCCAATTTCGCGCCACTCGTATTCAACCGTTTCAATAACGTCTTGGTAAGTTTGCATTAGTTATTCCCCTTCGTAAGAATCATCACAAGCGCCACAGGATGATTGATTGTCGTTGCAAAACGTGCAGTAAATTGTCACTTCGTAATCTTTTGGCTTAGTCATTAGTTCACCCCGTATTCCATAGCGGTTCCGGCTACATAATCATCTAGTTCTTCAATCATGCTTTCGGTGTCGGTTAGTTCGCTAACCATGTCTTTGGTGATCCTGGCTTGCCAAACTACGTCTTTTGGCGGGTTGTCGAAAATAGCGGCGGCTAGGGCCGCGTAATCATCAATCAAAAAATAGTAAGTATTGCTGCCCATACTAATTACGGCCGTTTGTTCGCCTAGTTCTATTTCTACTCTCATTAGTCATTCTCCTTAGTAATTACGTGAATAGTCTTTGCAAGTGTGGGCAAGGTCACAACCGCATTCATAATAGCCACACCTAAAGGTGCAATTGTTGCAACTAGCTATGGCGTGCCCGTAAGTAAATTCGTCATCTTCAGGCCACGGGCATTCTTCGGCGTGTGCGCAATCAGCACATTTGGGAGGGTAGCCGTCAAGCGGTATGTCTGTCGGTAGGTAATTATCGGCAGAGTTGGAACAGCTCTCGCATTCGTGCATTTGTAAGGTGGCCATTTTATTTGCCCGCCTTTTTTGCTGCCGCTTGTTCTGCTTGCCACTTCTGCTGCATTAGGCGCGCGTCAATGGCCTTTTGTTCGCTTAGGTTGTCAAACCAATCATCAGCGTCTAGCGCCAAGATTAGTTCGTCTAGCGCCACGATTTCCTGGCGCGTCTTTGCGTTCAGGTCTTCTACGTATTCAAGCCAATCGGACATAACGTTTAGTAAGACGTATCCGGTTTTCTTGCTTATCTCTACAGTTTCCATTTTCTTACTCACTTTCGTTACCGGCGTTTCCGGTAAGGCCAAGTTTTGCAAGCGTAAATAGCGTGTCAAGTAGGTTTAGGGTTTTGTTATCAATTCGTTACATTCGAACAAATTTTCGTCCAGGATCAAAAAAATACGCACTTTTGGCGTTCTACTATTTTCAATCTGACTGAATTCTGACTTTGACTGAATTCTAGTTTTCTAGGGGTTTGTTCCCTCTGCTGGCGTTGCATGATCTGTGGGCAGCAGCAAGTGGCGATTGAGGATCTCCGGCTTTGATGTGATCGGCTTGCCAGGGGTCATCTAAACGAGCGCCGTCTCCGCACAAGTGACAGACAATTGCGGTGTCTCTTACGGCCTTGGCTATCTTCTTGTAGTCCTTGTTGTAGAGAGTCTTTTTGTGCTCGGCTCGCTTGATGTCTTTTAGTTGCGTAACTAGGCGAGCGTGAATGTCGCACCGACTGTTATAGGACAGCGCTCCGCAGTCTAGGCAAGGTTTTCTAAATTTCATTCTGACTGAATCCTAGGTTGACTGAATTTTCGATCTGACTGAATTCTAGCCTACAAACAAGGCAAAAGGCCCAAGACCGCCACTCTGAGGTCTTGAGCCTTCTGTCTTAGCAACCAAGTAAGAAAAGGAACTACACACAACACGAAGAAAGAAAGTTGCAAAATCAGATCTTCTGTTTACTATTATGCCATTGTTTTGTCAGTTGTCAAGTTGTTTTAGTTATTTTTATCCGTGTAATAAAAGCCGGTGCCCTTGAAGGCTACAGCGCCGAAGGACGGCTTGCGATCCATGCCCCCCCCACAATTATCACACTCCACTTCTGGATCTTCGTGAATTGAATGTTGGACATCGTATACCTGACCACAAGCACATTCGTAAACATAACTAGGCATTAGAACTCACCCATCTGCTGTAGTTTGATCATTGCTTCCCGCGCTGTAAAGTCGCGTGAGCCACCGGACCAGCGACCGGCATTGAAGTAAAGCTTCTTTTGTTCTTCACTCGGCTCGTAAACCTTCTCGTATAAAACTTCGAACTCTGGCTTGCCTAGTGCGCTTTCTCTCATTTGACGGGCCAGTTCGTCCCACTTGTTAGTCAATGTTTCACAACCGTTCCGCTGAATGGCACATCCTTAGCAAGCTCGATAGTCAGGATGCCCGTGGTGCTATCCTGCCCCGCCTTGCGTCGGTACCAGTCGCTACCGTTGTCACTCGTTGGGCATTGAACCCAGAACTTCGATCCGTTGCCGTCGTGGCGCTGACCAAGCTCCTCTATCGCCAAATGGTGAAAATGTGCACTAATAAGCAAGTCACAGGCCGATGCCCACTGATTGCCGAATGAGGCGTCACTCCACCACTTCTTGATACCTGCCGGACGTGATGCTTGGTGCCCGTGTACCGCGCCGATTGTGTTTACGCCGTACTCAAACGCGAAGCCTTCGTCATCTGGCTGTGGAATCAGGTAGTCAACGTCCATGCCGATCTCTGTCGTTAGACGGCGTAGCTGTTGCAGAATTACAATGCCCCAGTCGTCTAGTCCTGGCTTACCTACGGCTTGACCTATAAAGCGGTTCTGGCAGTGGTTGGAGGCGATTGACCCGTATGTGACTGGAGCGTACTTAGCGGCGCGCTTGATTAGCTCAAACATCAGCGATGCGGCTAGGTCGGTTTGTTGCATAGGGCTGAGAGTATTTGACTGAAGCTGCTCGAACTTAGCTTTGGAATCGAACGATTCTATAATGTCGCCCATGTCGAGTATGTAGATGCGCTCGTAGCCCTGCTTCATCTGAGCTTCGATCTTGTCAAAGCTTTCAAAGACCCGTGCGATTAGTTCTTCGTGTCCACCGCGACTTGCACCCTTGCCCACCTGAAAGTCAGCCGGACAAATAATCAAAGCCTTGTCACTTTGCTTTTTCTTTGCGACTGAATTTTTGGTTTTGCGAGCCATGGCGAAAAGGTTAGGCAGGTCAACCGCTAGGGCCTTCTTGCGAAAACTGAATCGGTAACTTGTGAGCCAGTCGCCGTCATAGCGCTGCCACTGTGAGGTGCGAGGCACACCAACGATCTCGTACTCCTCTGGTGCGTAGCCACGCTCTAGTAGGAAGTCATCGAAGTTTGGTTGCTCCGGTAGTCCCTCGGTAGTTGCAGTTCCCTCGTTACCATCAAAGACAACGCCTGGACGGAAGTCTTTAGGAGGGGTTATTTTCTGTACTGGTTCCAAGTTTTCTAGCATTATTCAAGCCTACCCTCTGTAACACGCGCAAGTCTTAGCGCGGTGTTTTGATATTGTCGTGTCGGCCATAGATACGCCTCGTAACCGAAGCTCTTTGGATAGGGTCTTGGCGGGCCATGTAGTCGTATTGGCAATGGCGTCTGCAAGAATCTGCTTGTCAGCGTCGTCTAGTGTCTGTAGCACTTGGTCTACTTTGCAGTAGACGGCTTTGTTTGCTGGTGGCGTTAGTCCTTCTAGCATTAGATCTTTAGCTCCTTCTTTACGAACTCCCAAAAGCCTTCATTGAACTCTTTATGAGCTTGTACGGTCTTTGATTGTGGGTTAGTTGCGTTTCTGTACTCGGCTTGCCTATGCTTGTACCTGTGGCGCATAGAGCGGTTGTAGTGGAACTGGCACAACCCCTTAGCCCTGGTTGGCTTATTGCAATCTAGCTCTGAGCACATTAGATGCTCAAGTCGTTCTCGGTGGCAAGCAAGTGCTGTACCACGTTGACCAGTGATGGGCTGTTGGCTACGCCGAGGGCACTAACCCTCTCTAGGTAGTCTGCTAGGTCTAACCGAATTGCGTCGAAATCCTCGCTCCAGATTAGATCATGGCGAAGTAAACCTGCTGCCTGCTGAAAGTCAGCCTCAATCCTGTTGTGTTCTGATTTGAGTGTCATTCGTAATCCTTGTCCTTTAGGTAGCTAATTAGGTCTGCAATGAACACGGCCTCGCCCTGCTCGTTTGCAAAGTCAGATTCGTAAGGAAAGCTAATCTCCTCACAGATCCTTAGTACGCGCTCACGCTCCAGACTTCTGCCAGACGATACGCCTTGATTGAAAGCGTGAACTGAGCTGGTGGCGATTAGGTCGTTGATGCTCATAGTTGGGCTTCTTCGCTCTTTAGAAACCTGCCAAGTGACTCAATCTTGTCCAGCCGGAAGCCTGACCAGGTTTTGCGGTCAGTGACAACAATCGGTGCTGCCATGTGGCCCATCTCCTTGAAGCGCTCTACGAGGTCAGGGTGCTGGGTTAGGTCTACCTTGTCGTACACGATGCCGAGCTTGTCCATCTTGCGAGCGGTCATCATGCACTGAGGGCAGTTAGGGGTTGTGTAAATAACTACTGGGATCTTCATAGTGCTACTCCGGTCTTTCTCATAATTTCTTTCTTGGCTTCTGCGATTGCCGCCATAGAAGCTTCGTGCCCTATCTTCTGGGTCTTGGTCATCTTTGATACATCCAGGCTACGCACTGCCATGCCGAGAGTCCTTGACGTGTACTCCACGCCCGATCTCTGCCCGTCCCTGAATGTCTCGTCTAGTATGTTGCCAAAGAAAAACTCAGCGACTTCATACTTGAAGTGTCTCCAATCATGCTTGGTCATTCCAGCCACCATCCCTCATCTCATTTATTAGTTTGCGGACAATCTCCGCGGTGGTTTTGTTGTTTAGGTTCCATTGAGTATCTGCGTACTGCTCTAGATCCTCTAGCAGCGCGTTCCAGCCAAGGTCATAGCCTGCTTGAAACAGCGTGTCTATTTGGTAATCAATTTGCTCTTTTATCTGTTTGACGTTCATAACGCTCCCTTCTTGTTAGTACAAGTAAAGAGGATGTGAGAGTAAAAGGCAAGCACCGAACACGGCTTGTTATCAATTTGTTATAAAGCGCTAATTGTGATTGTTGCGCCTGGTTCGCGATCATCAGCGTAAAACTTGCGAGCGACAAGCTCAACGACCAGAGAGTCATCTCCCCAGACCAAGCCATCGCCTACTTTGCCGTTTAGTCCCTGAGAGACGCCATCGAGCGTGGACCTACATAGTTTGTCAATGTCCGGTGGAACTATCGGGAATGCCCGTTTGTTCATCTTGACCGAAGGTGGGCGCACTAGGTAAAAATCTATTTCAACTTTTACTGGGCCAACGAGGAATACATGATCCTCTGTTATTGCATCGTGACAGGCTTGTGCTACTGCCTTACGCCACGGCTTTAGGGTCTTAGCTGACTGCTCAACTACCCTGCCGTTATAAACGGCTTTGGAGCCTTGTGGGGCTGGGATACCGAATACCTCAAGCTGGATTGTCATACCAAGCTTTGAGTACGGCGAGAAAATGTAGGCCTGCCCACACAAAGGCAACGCTGCCCAGGATAGGTCCCACCTGAGTACCTAGCAAAGCTAGAAGGGTGGCAGTGAACAGGCCTACAAACTTAGTCATTAGAACGGAGCGTCCGATCCGGCCTTGATGATTGGGTTGTTCACGTGAATTGCAGCAGTGCTCTCTAGCTGACCAGTGCGCTTGCTTGTGAACTCCTCAATACGGGTTGATAGGTCACCAACGATTTCGACTGAATCTCCTTCAGCGAACTTCTCGTCAGTCCAGATCTTGTAGTACTCATCGCGTGTCTCACCGAATACTGTGATTGGAGCCTTGGCTGTAAAGCCCTTTGAGTTGGTAAACGCCACTGTAGCGTTTGTAATCTTGATTTGTGCCATGTTCTTACCCTTCTAAGTGCGCTGCTTGCACACAGTCGTTATTCCCACAAGTTCTTATGCCAGGATGGATTGGATACCCTTCGTCGTCTACTGGTGTAACCAGATCCGGTCCGAAGTTCCCGTGCCAAGGCAAGCAGGATTTGTTTTCTGTTTTTATGGTTGTTGCTTTTCTAACTCTACAGCTTTGGCAGAGCATACGCAACTTTCGTCTCTTGCGGTTGACTTCAAAAGTGAAGCCACAGCGATAGCAGTCAACGAATTCAAACACACATCAACTATAGACGTTTTCTTTAGCCCATGCGTGAAGTTTGTTTTTTGACTTGAACATAAAGTCCGTAAAGTCATTCTCTGCGCTTGCAGTCTCAAACATACGCCACTCGTCTGCCTTCTGCGCCAGAGCACGGCAGCAGGGGCTACAGGACAGTAGCTTGGTCCCATGCTTGCATAGTGGCTCCGGTACGACATCTACGTTTGTAGGTTCTTCTACCGTGTTGCGTGTCGCGCGGTGTTTTGCCTCTTTTGCCCAAGCGACGATGTGACGTGGCTCTAGGTAGTTGATTGACGGATCCCGTCTAGCCAGGATGAGTGCCTCTCTGGCAGTCTCGTACTCCAGCGGTCCGACAATTGCCAGCCATGTCATCGCCAGTCCTTCATCCAGCTTGCGGTTGTCAACCGTTGCTATTTCCTTTAGCAGCATCTTGGTTTCATTCAGATTCATTTCCCCACTCCTTCATTATCTTTTCCTGTTGTTGTTGCTCTCGGCGCTTTTTAGCCCTAGAGTCCTCTGGCAGAGGTCCGTTCTCCCAGCTATCAGCGTTTAGCCATGAGGCTGGATACTTAGTGAACTCATCCAGTCTGTTTGGATCATTGCGGTACCGAATTACTCCTGCCAGTATGTCCTCAAGCGAAGCTCTTGTCAAGGCTGATGCAAACGCTCTGGTCGCTTTCGCCTTGTCTAGCTTTCTTGGGTATTCCTTCCAGAACTCATCGAACAATAACTGCGCAGTAGTTCTCTTGCTATTCTTAAAAGATTGTTCTTCTTTAAGCTTGTTATTCTTAGTGGTCGGATTTTCCGTCGTCGGGTTTTCCGTCGTCGGTTTATCCGCAGGGTCATGCGTCATCCATACAGATTCCCCATAGCGCCCTAATTCATTGACTTGTTCTCTCGACAGGTAACCGAATTCTTCCAGTTCTGCGATCGCAGACCGAATCGCATCTCGTCCCTCCTGATTTTGCTCTGCGATTGAATTCACGCTCAAGCTCCATCCGGTCGAATGAGACATAACCAGACCAAGCAAACCACGCGCCTTGAAGGTCAAGCGTGAGTCGCGTAGCCAGCTATTTGGTATCTGCGTAAAGTGGTCATCAAATGAGTGATGGCCTCTGATAAGTGGCATTAGTTTCCTCCTCTAAATCAAATAAGTTGGTGCTTCGGTTTCAGTCTTGTTCCCCTGTAGGTCAAGAAAGTACCATTTGCTACCTGGTCTATCGAATACAGCATCGCTCGGTGAACTGAATTTACTGATCTTGTGCCCGTAGTCTCGCGCCTGCATTGCAATGCCAGCGTCCGACTCCATAAGGCCGTTGTATTCAGCGCAAACGAGGATAACGTTCTGTAGGTTATCGAGCACCTTTGACCCACCCATGCCACGATTGGCCCTATGGTGCGGTACCAGATTGTCAGTTTCTCCACAGTCCCAGCAGTAGAGATCTCTAGCTCGAAGCTTGCGAGTATCAGCCGCTTTCATAGCCGGACCTCTGCCTGCATCAACTTGGCTTGGGTCGCAGTAGCCATCAGAGCGCTCTCTAAGGACTTTATCTTGACCCTGACACGATTAGCTTCAGCCTTGCGTAAATCGCGCTGTAGACGGGCGTCAGCGGCTTCTAGGCGCGCTAGGGCAGTTCTGTCTGCCACAGTGCCCTCGGCGCGTATAAACGCCTTCTGCTCGATTAGGTCTAGCTCGTTCTCTGCGTGAGCTAGTCGGACTTCACATTCGTATAGCGCTTCAGCCCCTCGGCGGTTCTCCGCCGTTAGCTCCGCTATCTCTTTTATTATCTCCGAGTGCAGCACTTAGCACCAACAAATAGTGAATGACTTCATTGTTCCAGAAGTTAGCGAGGTCATGCTTTTTTTGCTGTCTTGCTCGGTGGTACGCTTCCTCGGTTTCCCGAATCTTCGCCTTCAGCACTGAGTGATCCTGCACGTTCTGCCAGCCTTTCCAAAACTTCGGCGGATGCACCTTCGCTCTTAGCCTGAGCATAGAGCCAGCGCAATCCACTTACATCTGTAAGCTTAGATGCTTCGGCTTCATAGTTTCTGCTAGGTGCCTGTGGGGTCACTCCGCGCTCGACCTTCTCCATCTCAGAACGCGATGCAAGCGAGGTTCGGTCGCCAGACCACCCCCCTAGGGCCATGGCTCGACCGCAGGCGCTACTTTCCGCATTTTCCAACGCCGATGTCATGTTGGCACCAGCGGTACCGTCAACTTCAAATGCGTGACCAGTTGCTTTAGGTAGGTTGTTGGCTTGGTCGCCAGCAGTCAGGTACAGCGAAGCCTTGACCACCCAGGTTGATACCGAACGATCGGCAGCAGTTGTTAGGTTCTCAGTTACCATCCTTGCGTCTGGATACTCCTCGTACACCATCTGTAGGCGCTCTGCCACTGTGGCGTACTTCGATAGATCAAATCTCGGCATTTTCTTCTCCTAGTTCTACAAACTGCCATCCGGCGTCCATGAAAAACCAGTTGTCCAGTTCTTCTACACAAATTCGTTCTAGGATTCCGTCAGCCAGCTTGATGCCGTTGACCAATCCAGTGATGATTGTCGAGCCTTTCTTTAGACCGACAAAACTCCCCAGCCCTATCTCTAGTGGCTCTGTCTCCAGTTCTTCATTCATAGGTTTGCTTTCTTGTTCACGGTCAGAAACGGGGATCCGCTCCTGAGTTGTCTAGATGCCACGCGGACCGAACCAACGGTTCCCCACTTAGCTGACCCCATCGTATCTAGAGTTCTTGATTTGAGCAACATTAGGTACTTGTACCCTTCGTCTGCTGCTATCTGCGCACGGTAAAGCTCCTCGCCCAGCGATCCAAGCTCCACTTCTACTGCCTCAACGTCAGGGTTCATGTACTTGACCGCGTTGTAGGTTGACTCGGACCCGTCCCAGTTTGGCTTGGTTTCGGTTTGCACTGAATTCCAGAAGCGCTCCAAGGCATCGTTCTGCACATCCACCTGCAACTGATTGAACGGCACGTCGTACTCGTTCCAGGTCATTCCAGCAACGGCAACGATGATGCCCTTGTGTATCTTTAGTACGCCCATGTAGTGCTGTACCTGCGCTAGATACTGCCTAGGCACTTCGTCCCAGGTTGATCGCGCCGTCTTGACCTCGACAACCATTAGCTCACCAGTCTCTCGGTGACGTGCGATTGCGTCAGGGTTTGCCCTGCGGTAGTCGCAGTGCTCATCGGCGTAGGTGCCAGTCTCAAAGACTTCGTACTCGGGGTGCTCCTCCTGCCACAGTTTCAGGATTGGCTCCTCGAAAGCCTTACCGAACCGAATTGACCAGTTCTCCTGAATCTCTGACGGGATGAGGTTTAGCTTCTTAGCCCAGAGGGCGTAGGCGCTCTCCCACGGGTTCAAACCTAGTATGGTGCCCACTTCACTACCCCCAATACCTTTAGCCCGCTCAGAGTGCCACTCAGGGCTTCCTGGAGGGTATACACCGAGTAGCTTCGCTCCGTTTAGTGACTCAGGTGCGAAAATCTCCATTTATGTGTCCTTTCATTGGTAGTCTGAACCTTACTATGAGTAACGGACAAATTACCACTAGGTATATCAAATTGTTACAAGAGGTCCACAAAGCAGGTGGAGTACCTTGTGAGCGAATGCCGGATTTATTCTTCCCAGAAGAACTGGAGACGAGTGAGCTACGTGCTACTGCCACTAAGGCAGCCAAGGCGTTGTGCCATTCCTGCCCGATTATAGAAGCGTGTTTTGAGTATGCGCTAGAGACGGATCAGCGACACGGCATTTGGGGTGGCACTAGCCCCGAAGAAAGATAATTTGACAAACTGAATACATGGCATTAGCTTTTGCCTATGAACGTAATCAGGCACTACGGAAACCTACTGGCCGCTATCGAAGAACACGGCGACCCCGTATGTAGGACAACCGATCCAGAGATGTGGTTCCCTGAAACGGGAGAAGGTCACTCAAACAGTCTTAGGTACGCCAAAGAGCTATGCAATGATTGCCCACTAATAATTGAGTGCAGACTTTATGCAATAGCGGCTGAGGAGCCACACGGTGTCTGGGGTGGATTAGACGCCCAGCAAAGATCTAAACTAAGAAAAACTACTTCTTTGAAACAATAGAGGTCAGGATTGAAAGCAGTCCCGCGCCTAGTGATACCGAAGCGATACCAGCCCAGTCAACCTCAAACAAACCAATTGTGCCTGTACCTAGATACGCTAGGGCAGTCTGGCTTACTGTCTTGATTGCGCGCTCGCCAGAGTAATTCCAAAATTCAATACTAAACATCTTCGCTCCATTCGTTATTTACTATCTTAGTGTCTTGCCATGAAGCACTAACTGTATAGGCAGTTGTGATGATAGAGATAAGGGACACGCCACCCGTAATCAAAGCCGTTCCAACGCCCCACTGATCAACCAAGAATGTCAGCGCGCCGAAGATTATCATGGCAAAGCCGAGTCGGTAGCTACCGAAGATTAGTTGACGACGGAACTTCCAGCTTGGGCCAGTCTTGCTCTCAGGCTCATCCTTCATAAAGAAGGCACCGTCAATTAGTTTTACAAAGGTCTTTTGCAGGTTTTGCATACTTCTACCTTCGGAAGAACCACCTTTGGCGCTTCCTGGTTCGCTTGTTTTTGCGCAACGAACTTGGCTTGCTCTTGAATAAAAGTGTGGAGATTTTGTTTGGCTCTTGTCGCACCGAATACTGATTTGAGGCTGTTGCCGAGGGTTGCGTGGAGGTGACTTCCGGATGTTGCTGAGCCACTATTTCCGCTTTTGAGATACTTCTGCCCTACCTTTACCTTGTCACCGACCTTAGTGGACTTCAGAGGGGTCTTACAGCCCTGCTTAGGGCCTTTACATTCTGCGCCATGAAACGAGCAGTTCAGGTGGCAGTAGCCAATGTACTTAGTGCGCTTCGTGATGTTGTCCCAGCCAGTCTGAACGACCACCCAGCCCAAGACCGAGCTGTAATGAATCAGCTTGACGGTTCCGTCGGTGATTGCAGGGATGAGAGTTCCAGACTTGACTCCCCAATCGGTTCCGGAGTGTGCCTGCATTTTGTTACGACGACGGTACTCAGACATTGTGCCGAAGTGACCTGTGATTTTGGAATCAGGGAACGGAAGAATCCAGTCAGCCACTTAGTAATCCGACCAAAGCAATGCCGACAGCGCCCAGCACTGCCCCATAAACGCCGTATACAAGTTTTGCAATTAGCTCGACCTTTGCAAGTCGGTTGTCAATCTCTGCAACCTTTTGCGGAAGATACTTCAGCCCACGAAGCTCTGCGACCATCTCAATCTGCACGTTAGAAACTTCAAGGAGCTTCTCGTACACCTGGGCGTTCGTGATCCTTACGGATGAGTTGGTATCTTCAGCCATGACTACTTGACTTCTACAACCTTGACCACAGCGCCAGCGGTGTCAGAGATGCAGTAGAGCGAGTCATCTGCGTT
>ENA-OUOG01004658-OUOG01004658.1-marine-metagenome-genome-assembly--contig:-NODE-4658-length-11651-cov-3.824520_pt1 | contig 11651 bp, 4 predicted proteins | sample MGYA00248635_ERZ508505 | MGnify/ENA primary metagenome ERZ508505 (study PRJEB26176, sample SAMN06267871) | marine metagenome | isolation source: Saanich Inlet, British Columbia, Canada | place: Pacific...
TATATCCAGAAGTCGCTCTCGCAATTGCTCGGGCTGCTGATACATGTAGTCAACGGTTGCATGCTCTAAAAAGGCACCGACTGACTGGCGATTTTCAGTAATCACCGAATCCTCAGCGAACGGTGTACCAAAAATTTGCCGTGCGTACTCCCGCAACGCTGATGTATCGGCGTTGTTACCCATGGTGGCCGATGTACCTGCGTAAATCAGGTGTGCCTTTGGCGACTGCAATCGTGCTTTTAAACGACGTAACAACATGGCAAGGTCTGTGCCCTGCGCACCATCAAAGGTATGTAACTCGTCAACCACGACGTAACGCAGCGTCGAGGGACTGTTTTTCTCCCATAGCTTGCGATCTTTAGGGCGAAGCATCAGGTAATCCAACATTTTGTAATTGGTTAGCAAAATGTCAGGCGGGTTTTTTCGCAAAGTATCGCGGTCGGTGATGACGCTTTCGGGCGTCATACGCATGCCTTGCCCGGGCTCCCCCACCTGTCCACCCACATACATGCCTACACGCAAATGCTTAAACGCGGGTATCGTGTCCACCAGCTCGGCAAAGCGCCTTGCTTGGTCGCTGGCCAAGGCATTCATGGGATAAATCACCAGGGCTTTGATGCCGTCCTCTTTGGCGGCCAACGCCCTTGCACAGTGGTCAAGCACCGGGTATATGAAGCACTCGGTCTTACCACTACCGGTACCCGTCGCTACTAATGTGCTGGTGGCCAGGTGCTGGGTTGATAGCCGTTGCCAAGCCGCCTCTTGGTGGCTATAACCTGGATTTTCAGTTTCAAAATTACTGAAAAACTGTTTACCAGACTGCCCCTGCGTAAAGGGCAATCCCACCTGAAGGTAAGGTCCCTTCAGCCACCCCTTAGGCTCAGTGACAAAGCGTTTGACGACACCGTGCATAAAGGCGTCTGATGCCTCAAAGCCCGTGAGTAAAAACTGCTCAAGGCCTTTTTGAATATCGCGCGCCAATAGGGAAGGAAGCATGGGGTCTCTTTATTAAGCCAGTTGATCTTGTTTGTGTTGTTCAAAGAACGCCCACGCAACGCGGTAATCGTCCTCCCGGTTGGCACGCGCAAAAGGTGCGGTGAATGTACGTGTGACCGAGCGGGGACCACCCGGCAGGGTGTCATCAGTCACCGTCATTTCGACCTGTGCGCCATCAGGCACCAACCACTGTTCATCTTTGTACAGGTCTTCCCAGCCATGGTTGCCATCGCGCGCCGTTCCATCTGGCAATTTGATGCGGGTTTTAGGAGAGGTGCGGCTGCCTTTGCGGGGCAGGCCCACACCGACCAGGCCTTTGCTGTTGGTGAAGACGATGAGGCCCTTGATGTCGTACCAGGTGTCGCGCTCGTAGCCTTGCATGACCGGGAACTGCACGCGGTAGATGAGCTGCAGCTCATCGAGTGTGAGGCCCAGGGCTTGAGCGACCAGCACGTCGATTTCGACTAAGGCCATGCGGCGGGCATAGTCGCTGCGCAGGGCGCAGTGGCGGGTCCAGTCGTGGGTCAGGTTTTGCCAAAAGTCTTGCGGCAGGCGCGGGTTGTCGGGCTGGCTCCAGCTTTGTTCGGGAAACTCGAGATCGAAGACTTCTTCCCACAGGGGGGCGTAATGGATGGTTAAGCAGTTCAGAGCAAGAGAGCGCGAGACGATGGCAGGCTGCCAATCGTTCGGAATGGGGAGCTGCCCAACCAGAGTGGTATTGGCATGCCCCATGCCTGTCGACTTAACACGAAAATCAGCGAGCAGCGATTGTGTGTAAGCCATCGCGCCGCATAGCTCGCTGCTCTTCTTGAAAGCATACGCCAGCAATGTGTTGATGTGCGCTGCCCCAGGCGGCATCAAAGTCGTAATCAACGTGCGCTCAGATGAAGAACCAATCATTTCGCGGTTGACCAGTCGATAGAAATCCGTCACTGACTTACCCTGAGTCTCACCCTCGACCTTCCAACTCACCCTAGGCGTTCGGCGCAGGTATTCGGCCTTGTCGGCCATGGGGCGGTAGTTGGTGCGGGGCAGGTAGTCGTCGGGCAGGGTTTCGAGGTCGATGATGTCGTAGTGCGCTTTCTCGGTACACACCTTGCGCGGGGTTTTCATGTGCGGATTGGCCACAAAGAAGTGCGGGCCCGACAGCACCCAGTCTTCGGGCGCGGCTGCAAAACCGGTATCGCTGGTGGGGCGGCGGGTGATGGTTCCGTCTTTTTGTTGTGCTGTCTCGTTCCACAACTCGGTAGAGAAGTAAGCATCGCCCAGATCAGCCAAGCGGCGCGGGTAAGCGGCCAGCTTGCCGAGCACGCTGTTCAATGCACCCGCATGGAGGGCAGGCAGGCGGGCGCGCCGCGGTGGGGTGCCAGGTTCGTCATAGAGCTGGGCAAAGGTGGCCAACGCGGGCTCGTCGACCTTCACGATGCGGTCGCGGTGGCCTGCGGTGTTCCATTGGCCCAGGTCATTTTTGATGCCATCGGGCAAACCTTGCCCATCGTGTTGGTAGCAGGCATCAACAGTTGCGGGCACAAACAGGTTAGCCAAATTATCGAATTTCGGTGTCTGTAATTCAGTGCCATAGATGTTGATGCTGTACTTCACTCGATCACCAATCGGAAACAAAATTTCCTGATTTTGAAACTGGAAATGACGCCGAAGCCGCGCGTACATAGCCTCGCGCAAGCCCCCACCCCTCGGGTCGTCGTAAGGCCCCTCGGGATGCAGCAAACCCGCGACCCCTTGGGTGCTGCAAAGCTGCCAAGCTAACGGCATGAAGCATTTGTACAAGTTGGCCTTCATGCCCTTGAGCAGCGGGTAGTTTTGCACCGCGTTCAAAAAGTTCTGCGTGCCCTCGGCTTCTTGCAGTTCTTCGGTCCAGACTTGTTGCAGGCCTGCAAATTGATCAAAGGCTTCGGCCCGCAGTTTGGCCAGGTCGCTTGCGCTGATTTTGCGCACGGCAAACACAGGGTTGCGTTCGCCCAAAATGCCGCTTTCATTCCACTCGACCTTGAGCCAAGGCGGGTTTCCCAAGATCAAGTCAAAGCCACCGCGCTGGAGCAACACGTCGGCAAAGCACAGCTCCCAGTGCATGAAACGCCGGCTCTCGGCCACCGCCTCTACCTGCTTGATACGCGGGAAGTGCTCCCGCAAGCGGCTAATGCGCAGCTGGCCCAGCTTGTCGTGAAGGTTGGGCTGGTCAGACGATTGGCTTAATGGGCGCTGTATTTCTAGACCATCAAAGGCCGCCTGCACTTCGGGCACGATGACCTGTGCTTCCTGCGGTGCCGTGACACTCAGGTCAAAGCTGCGCTGCGGTGCAATGTCTAGCACGCTGCCCTCTAATATTGCCCCCACCTCCGTCCACCACGCCTCACGCGAAGGTAAGCTCGTGCTTTCTGTAATGGGCCAAAACCACAGGGCACACCAGTAATCCATTACCAACTTCAAGCGGCGGTAAGGGGTGGCAAAGTCACCGTCTTCATTGAGCAAGCCTTTGCGACGTACGGCCTCTTTTTCGGCGCGAGTCAGGCTGCGCTTGCTGGGGTCCGGCTGGTGGGGCCACACGTATAGGTTGTCTTCGGTGCGCTGCCGGTCGCGATCCATGGCCTTGGTGTGCTCAGCCCAGAGGTTGTCGATTTGTTTGCTGAGTTGCTGTAAGCGCCCTATTTCAAAGGGCTCTAGCGGTTTGGTAAAGGCTTTGCGCCATTCTTTGATGCGGTGAAAGTGCTCTGGATAGAGCTGCTTGGCGGCTTTGTCAGTGTAATTGGCCATGCCGGGGTCAGGCAACAAAAAGTGCCACACCTCGTCGGGACTACGGGGAGCAGCGTGGGTCACACCACGAGGCGCCTCGTCATGCCATGCGGGTTTAGCGCCGCGCTTCAGTGCGCCAGCGCCATACACCTGGTAGCGCGCACCGACTAAGCTGTTACCTGCAAACAGCTGGTAGCCAAACCAAGGCACGTGGGCAGGCATTGGGCGACCTTGCGCATCGGTTTCACCGTAGATCGCATTGAGCCAAATAGAGACCTCGGCGAGCTCCACCGCTACGGGGTTTAGGTCGACCCCATAAACATTGCGATCCGCGATGTACATGCGTACTTTTTGCAGTTCTTGGGCGTAGGTGTCGTGCGGTATGCGTTGCTTCAGCTCCGCCTGTTTGCGCTCAAGGTAGGCCTCAGCCAACTGGTTCACGGCCTCATTCAAAAAGGCGGCGCTCCCCATGGCGGGTTCGCATACTGTGAGGGTCAAAACCTCATCGGCTGATTTAGGTTGTACACCATCTAGCAACTCTTTTAATGCGTACTTAACCAAACATTTAGTGAGCACTTGCGGCGTGTAATAACTGGCACTTTTTTGGCGATCTCGCCCAGCCAATCTGTATATAAAACGCCCCTTGGGATGCTTGCGAAGGGCTTGATGACCCGCCTCGTTGATGTCGTAAACGCGTTCGTCTTCCTTGTAGTCTGCCAGTCGGCTGACAGGTACAAACCACGCGGTGTCTAACAAGTCATCGGCACTGGCACCGGCAGGTCGACGACCGCGGGCACTGCCCGTACCGCCAGCGCTGCTGTTGTCCTCGGTGTTTTCCTCGCTTTCGTCCCAATCTGTATCAGTCTCATCGTCGCCATCGGATTGGTCGTTACCGCCGGCGGCACCGCGTTTGGGGGCTTTTTTGACTTCGTAAAGATCCTCGGTAGCAAAAAAACCTTTGTAGCTCAGCAGCGCTTCGTACACGGCTCCCAATTGGTTGATGGATAGCAGTTGGTAGCTCACCCGGCCACGGCGCTGCCCACGCCCAGCTCCTCTAGAGATGGACATCAAGCGAATGATGGTTTGCCAAATGTGATTAGGGAACGTGACCTTTGCCAGCAACGGCATGGTGGTTTCGTCAAACAGCCTGCTGTCAAGCGGTGCCAGCGAGAAGGCATCTTTGGCACCTGCGATGGCCTGAACATTGAGTTGCTCGCTGAAACCACAGCCCTCCGCTACCAATCGGAAAAGACGGCGCAGGGTTTTGTCGAAGTAGTGGCCCTCTCGTGCCTCTGGCGTGACGAGTTTTTTCATTTCCAACTCGCGCAAGCTCTCTAGGCTGTAACCCTTGAGATACACCTCAGACTTGCCAATGGGCACATAGCCCAACTCGGGGCGTGCCTCGATATAAAACATGAACAGGAGGCGGTAGACCATGCGCAAGCATTCCAGGCTCAGGTCAGAAGGGTCGAGCTGGTCTTTGCCACTGAAAAAACCTTTCCGCTGTTCCGCAGCCAATTGGCGTAGCTGCTGCGCTGCCTCGTTGCCCAAAAGCTCGATAGCTTCGCGCAGGGCATGCTTGAGGTCCTCACTGACGCCAAAGGCGTGCTTGTGCGCGTTTTCATCTAACCGCTCTAGCAGGCTGTTGCCGTCGCCCGGCGCTAGGCTGTCTTTGTGCAAGAGCGCAGCCGTCGCTTGCAGAGTGGAAGGGTCTTTACGATCGAGGATTTCAGACCAATTGAAACGCAGTGCGCGGTTTTGTGGCCACTTATAGCGATCCAACAGCAGCCACTCATCCAGGCCAAGCACAAGCACGAAACGCGGCGCCGTCTCTGAGGCAAAGACCGCCTCGGACACCAAATCCGCCCAGGTCTGCCCCGTAATGGGTGTGGGCATGGCATGGTCGCCGTAGTGCAAGGCGCTGAGGGTTTGATCCAGTAGATCCTCGCCCTCCATACCTGGTTGGTAGGCCGCTATCACGGCGAGCTGCGGTTGCTGCAGGGTAGCGCTTATCGCGCTTGAGGATGCAGCTTTGGCTAGCAACGACCATATGGGTATCGCCTGCCCTGGCACCAGCTCAGCCAATACGATGTCAGTCGGTTTTGTTGGGGCAGCGTAGCCCAAGGCATTTAACAAGCCAGCCTGTTGCTGAACAAATAGCTCCCACCTTTCAGCGTCACCTTTTGTTCGACTGACTTTCTCACGCAATGCAAACCAGCGCTGCCCCCAGGATTGAAGACGCTTGTGTGGAGAACGCTTGGTTTCGTCATCTGGGTGTTGACGCTCTTGCGCTTCCCATTTTTCGATATTTATTTTGATGTCACCGCGAAATACTTCCGCCAAATAGTGGTGGCTGTAAAACTCGTTGTCGTTCGCGATACCGGCAAAGGTTTGAACTGCGTCAAGCACTGGCATTGTTAGCTTCCCGTCTTTACAGGCGTGTTACACACAGCACCTAAAACCTGAATCCATGGGTGTGGTTCAGTGGTTAGGGTGTCTTCAACCCACTTCCGATAGTCATCAAACACGTGACCAATTTGTCGACTGCGGCTTTCGAATCGGCTGCGCTTAACCGCCTCTATTTGTTTGGCCAAGCGTAATTCGAGTTGCTCAATTTGCCGCTCCTGGAGTCGCTCTAGGTCTGTGAGGGTCGCGGCGAGACGCGCGTCCAGCTCAATCGAGAATGCGGTTTGGCGACTGTTCATGAACCTGCGCATGACATCGACGGCTTGCGGAAGTGCCGCTTGCATTTGTGTCACAGCCCCTTGCAAGTTAGTCGATACGCCTCGGTTAGGGAGCTTCCCTGCGGCAAGGCCAGCGCGTTGGGCAAAGGCTTCAAAGGGCTCTAAAGCAAATTCAGTCCCAGCGTTGGGACGCGCAGCAACTTGCCATTCAACCATCAAGGGTTGACCCTTTTTGTTAGGCAGCATACTCATGAAAATAAACGCTTGCTCACCCTCAGCCAATTTGCCGCTTTGAATGACGGGCGCTCTGTGGCGACCAAAATGTGTGAGTACCCGATCGCCGAGCCACTCCATGATGGGGTGTTGCGCCCAAAGATAGTGGAGCGTTGGCCAGGTGTCATCCTCTGACTTATTTTGTCGTGCGGCTTCGATCGCTTCTATTACCTTTTTTGGCTTTGCGCAAAGGGCGTAATGATCATTTAAGGCCTGTGCCTCTCGCGGCAATTGCCGCAGACGATCCTGCAAGTCGAGGGGAGCCGTAAGGCTGATGATTTGCTCGTCCTTGTCTGCAATCCAGGGGCAAAGCGTGGTTTGCTGATTCAGCTGGGTCAACGCTGTCGTCGCGTAGTGGTAATCATCTGCAAAGAGGGACAGCGGCTCCGTGATCTTTGCAGTACTCAGCTCAGGCGGCGGTGCGGCCCGGGCACCACCAAACAGCTGCATCATGTAGTCGCCCTCGTTGTCCCCCTCTGTTGAGCCTTTTGCGGCGAGAGTCTGTTCCATTAGCGCTTCGACGGCCTCAGGGCTCATGCCCGCAGCCATGAAATCGGCGATTTTTGAGACCTCTTTGTCAGGATCGTAGACATTTAAGAAAGCCGAAGGGTCCCCCAAGTTGATGTTGGCTTGGTCATCCTTGCTTTGCAGTATTTCTAGGATGCGCATGTCACCCTTTATTTTTTCGTTAGCCGCCTCGGTGTAGAGGTAAATAATTTGTGGCTCGTATTTTTGGCCATAGCGATCCACCCGGCCATTTCGCTGCTGAAACACCATGAGGGACCAGGGCAGATCGAAGTGAACCAGCCGGTGGCAAAAATAGTGAAGGTTAAGGCCCTCACTTGCAACATCTGAACACAGCAAAATTCGAATTGGATCCTCCTGGCGACCAAACCGGTCAACCAGCTCACTCTGCTGCGTATCACTCATTTGGCCATCCAGAATTTCGATCTGTGAGGCTTTGAGCTTCAAATCCTTTGTGAGCTGGACCTTCAGCCACCGAAGGGTTTCAATACGCTCCGAGAAGACTACCAACCTGTCATGCGGATTATCGATTTGCCATCCAAAATCTGGGCTAGTGAGTTGCGCCCGGAACCGCTGGTACTTACTGAAACCAGTCGCCTCTTTATCGATAGTGAGCGCAGTGAGTGTGTCCAGCAGCGGCTGTAGAGCCTCGACCTCTTTGATCTCGTCTTTCGTGATGTTGGCTTTACTCTGAAGCAACTCAATCCGCTTACGCGTTGACTCAGCCGCTGCCGCTGGGCTTGAGAAAAGAGATTTTTGCAAGCCTATACGTTGTAGCTCTTGCTGGCGACCACCCTTGTGGAGACCGCTCTGGGTAAATGGCACAGCCAAGAGTTGCTGATAAGCCACCTCTTCCACACTCGAAGCGCTCTGTCGCAGGATGGTGGTTATGCGATCCTGAAAGTCTGCGGTTACCTGGTCTTTGATGTCTTTTTTAAAGCGACGAATCACCAAACCCTTGTCTTTGAAATCTGCGGGGGTGTAATCGTCAGGGTCAGAGATAGCTGTTGGATCGAGCAAAGCCATCAGGGATGCAAAGCTTCGGGCTGAGCCATCGTGTGGCGTCGCCGACAGCAATATAAGCGTGTCTGATCGAGTAGCTAACAGCCGCGCCAACTTGGCGCGCTTTGCGAGGCCTTGCTCACCCGAGCGAGCTGCGACGTTGTGGCACTCGTCAATGACAATCATGTCCCACCAGGCGTTCTCGAGGTAATTTCGATACTCAAGATTACTTTTTAAAGTGTCGATCGAGATGATGCTTCTATCGAAATAATTGAACGGGTTGTGATTGGATGGGATGCGGTTACGAACCCTCGCCAACCCCAAAGAATCCAGACGAACTAAGGGAATAGAAAACCGACTCCACCATTCTTTTTGAAACTGCGTCAGCATTGACTTTTGAGTCACGACCAAGATTCGCTTGCCGCGACCACGTGCGATGAGCTCGGTAGCTAACACGCCAGCTTCTAGCGTTTTACCCAAACCGACGGCGTCCGCAATGAGTATTCGGGCCCGAGGTTGCTTAAGTGCCTGTAATGCCGGGTCGAGCTGGTACGGCACGAGGTTCATAACGGCGCGATGACCAAGGTGAATTTGATCGTCGTTCGGTACTGTCCGCCGGCGGTGGCTCTCAAGATAAAGTGTCGCTGCGTTATAGGTGGGACTATCGTCCGGTATCAGTAAGGTGTCGGCAGGATCTAAGACTTCAATGTCCTCCTCCAGCGCAGTTAGGAACAACGCACTCTGGCCCCTCACAAGCTCAGAGATACCGTCACAAGTAAGCAACCACCCACCGTCAGCCGATGGGTCTGCCCGCCTTATGAGCCACTCTTCATCCCTAATTTGTACGCGTGAGCCGGGTGGATAAGTGGACATTTATTTGTATAAAAGATAAGATTTTGTTCAAATATTAACCCAAGATTATTGGGCCGCGACGCCATCGATTGGGCAATGTAAGCTGCAGACACGATTCGCGCTACGACCACTCGCGTGTACTGAATTGGTACCACTATAGCCTAGGTTGGAATTGCCTCTCGAAGCAAAACAAATTTGAGGACGTTTCAGAAATGCAGACGGGTGTGTACGAGGGATGGTCACAAAAGGCGGCGGAATGTGGCTTCACAATTGAACAGGCCTGCGGTCTAGCAATGCTGTTTGCTTGGCGACTTTCGACTCCCTCCAGAGAAGATGAGCCCTTGGATTCCGATGAGTTCTGGCACTTCGTGCCGCAGGCGCGGTTCCAGCAGATCAAAAGCTCGATGTTCACGGTCGACGACTTCATCGCATTTGTGCCCGCGTTTCAGATGGCAGGCGAGCTTTTAAAGGTGGAGCTACCTATCGACCGAACAGACGCAAACGAGGCACCAACTACACTTCTTGACCGGGAATGGGAGACCGAAAGCAGTAATGACCTCCCCATCCAGGCTCTGCTGTTAACCAAACATCGGTTCGACATGCATTGGTGTCAATTCGCCGGCGAGCAGCTTCGACCCGAACTTAGAACCCCAGAGATCGCCTACGCTTTCGCGGATTACGTCTCAGACGGATTCAGGCAGTTCGATCCAACAGGCTTTGCGGCCATACTGCGCGCATTACTCGCGAAGCCGAGCCCTTTTGTCGCGTCGTTTACCTGTAAGTTGTTCGTAAACGGCGACCATCTGAGAGGGTTGGCGCCATTTCAGGTAGCGCTGCAAACATTTATTTCAAATCTTGAAATTGCTGAACATATTTGGAGCTTCCAAAGGGCGTTACTTTACAAACAGCCAAGCGGGGAACCGATTAACCTGGATAAACAGTTTTTACCGACCAACGAGTTTGTGGATTTCATGAAGCCGATTTTGGAAAATCTCGTAGCGATTGAGCGACCCAACCTAACCGCCTACACTGCGCACATCGCTGACGAGTATTTGTGGGATTGCCTTGAATCGCCGCTATCCGGCCATCAGCTCACTAGGCTGATGCGTGACCGGTATGGCTTTGACTACAGCCTAAGTAATGAGAGCCTACCTTTACGGCTTTTGATGAACGGTGCCGCTTTTTACACCCAGATATGCCTACTGCTGCGGAATGTCACGAACAGATTGAGCCTCATTCCATCGATGCAAAACACGGATGGCTACGGTTTAATCTGGACGAGAGATGAGTCTGATGCCAAGCCACTTAGAGCAGATGCGATTGAATGCTTTGATGTGATGCTTAGTTGGCGTACGGGTGCTACATGGGGGATATTCTTAAAGACCAACGAAGGTTTTGTGCAGCGTGCCTATTTCGGACGAGGTGTTGATGCAGTTGAGGTAAATCGGATTTACAAACTATTTTGTAGAGCATACGAACCATCTCATTTATTACTAGCTTACGTCGCATCGCTTAGCGCGGCGATTGAGCCTGAGGAAGGTAACGATCAAAGGCATGTAGCCTTTTTCGAGCTTACGCGGGATCGATCGTCTGAGCAGATTGGGATCGACATATTTGAATTGATAGAAGATGCTGTCGGTGGACAGCGTAGGGGTAAATACTTGGGCCGCATGCGATCACGTGAGGCGTTGGAACACAGCTTTCCAGAAATTCAGACACTGATGTTCTCCCCAATCACCAATAAAGAAAAGCACGCAGCCCGGGCGGAACTAATTGAAGCCGCAGATACAGGGTTCCCCTGGAGCTTCCCAAGCAATACGTGATGCCATACCCACCAGACTGTAATTTTAGATAAGTGATACACCCCATGCGAAGAGCGAATAATCAACATGAGTCGAAGGTTCTCCAAAAGTTTCGGTTGGTTCGCGTGGTTGTTGAATCGGGTCATGAAATGCACGAGTGCCCAATGGCACTGCGGACGTGGAAGATGGTTGCCAATGGAAAAATAGTTCGACGAGTAGCAAAGTACCATTCAGAGGGCCAACCCTTCACTGTAGTATCGCTATTCAATGCCTCAGAAAGCAGCTCATTAACTGTCACCTACGATAACGAAGGGGTAGGTTTCGAAGGGCGTATTCGCGACGCAGATCTAACATTAGATCAAACAACACTCCATTGGATCGACTGAAAGTCGGCGAGTATGCTCGGCACCATCATCGGCGATATCATCGGCTCTGCCTACGAGTTCAGCGGCTACAAAAGTAAGACCTTCACGCCCCTCTTCCACCCCAAGTCACGCTTTACAGATGACACCATCTGCACCGTGGGCGTTGCGCAAGCATTGCTCGATAACGCGGACCCTGCAACCACCCTCATAGCTTGGTGCGACCGCTATGCAGAAAACGGTGGCTGGGGTCGTGCCTTTGCACAATGGTTTACCGCAAGCAAGCCTGAGCCCTACGGCAGCTGGGGCAATGGTGGCGCCATGCGGGTGTCGCCGGTTGGGTTCCTCGCAACCTCCGAGGAGGCCGTCATCACGATGTCTGATGCGGTCACCAACATCACCCA
>ENA-OUOG01004659-OUOG01004659.1-marine-metagenome-genome-assembly--contig:-NODE-4659-length-11647-cov-15.897494_pt1 | contig 11647 bp, 12 predicted proteins | sample MGYA00248635_ERZ508505 | MGnify/ENA primary metagenome ERZ508505 (study PRJEB26176, sample SAMN06267871) | marine metagenome | isolation source: Saanich Inlet, British Columbia, Canada | place: Pacific...
GCCGCAACAGATGCCGCGACTGAGGCCACTGAGGCTGCAACTGAAACAGCAACCGAGGCCACCGAAGCCGCAACCGAAGCCGCTGATGCCACCGCCGATATGGCGACGGACGCGGCGGCAGATGCGGGCCTTGGCGATATCCTGACCGTTGACGGCTTCAACGCCGATGCAGCGCTGGAAGCGATCGACGCCTCGGATCTGAGCCTGATGGTCAAAACAACCCTGCGTGGCGCAATCGAGCAAGCCCGCTCCAACCCCGATATGGTTGAAACGGTTGTCACGCAAGTTCGTGAGGCGCTTGGCCTCTAAGCCCGCGCGCTACCTTTAAAACCAAAACCCGCGCCGGTCCGACCCGCGCGGGTTTATCTTTTGGTGCGGCTGTTCTTTGGTTGGTTTTGAAACGCGGAGCGGTCATTCGGCCTGTGAGGGGCGGTGACAAGCGGCGGCTTGAAAAACCATCCCATCCGCATCGAAATAAAGTGTTTCGGTTGCCAGAATACCTTTGTGATTCATATATGAGATCACGACCATTTCATAACCTTCGAATACATCCTGCACCGAGAATTTTAGATCTGGTTGCCGTTCCAAAGCTGCTGCCCAGTATCCTCTAAGCGCCTGCTTTCCATGGATTTCTCCGGAACCAATCACCGGAATTGCCTTCAGGGACCGGAAAACAATATCGTCCCGATAGTGTCGCATAATGTCGTCAAGGTCGTGGCTATTCCACCCTTGCTCCCAGATTGTCGCGAAAGCCTCGCAGTCCATCTATGCACCACATTTAAAGGTCGCCCTTGTTGACCTTAATGACGGCAGTGGAAAATGCAACGAAGGGTGTTTCGGGCTTGCACGGCCACACCAGATATCCGGCGACGGCTTTTCTCGGACGCAAAAGGCCTTATCGGGCTTCAATCCAGAAACGCCTTCTCCACAACGTAATGCTGCGGGTTGGAATTGGCCCCTTCTACCAGCCCATAGCCTTCCAGCAGCTCTTTCAGCTCCAGATTGAAGGCCAGATTGCCGCAAATCATCGCGCGATCTGTCTCGGGCGACAGGGTAGGCAGGCCGAGATCCTCAAACACCTCGCCCGAGCGCATCAGGTCGGTGATCCGCCCCATTTTCGCGCTCTGCTCGCGGGTTGTGGTGGGGTAATAGCGCAGCTTATCGGCAAAGCCCGCCCCCATCAGCTCCGCCAGCATCTCATCCTTGCGGATGCCCTCGATCAGATCATGGCCATAGGCCAGCTCGCCCGCTTCACGGCAGGTATGGGTGATGATGATCTCGTCATAATCTTCATAGGTCTGAGGGTCCCGCAACAGGCTGGCAAAAGGCGCAAACCCTGTTCCCGTGGCAAAAAACCAGATCCGCTTGCCGGGCAAAAGTGCGTCATGCACCAACGTGCCGACAGGTTTGGGGCGCAGGATAATCTCGTCGCCCTCCACGATATTTTGCAATTTCGAGGTTAAAGGCCCGTCTGGCACCTTGATCGAATAGAACTCCAATTCGTCATCCCATGAGGGCGAGGCGATGGAATAGGCCCGCAAAAGCGGCTTGCCATTATCGCCCATCAACCCAATCATCACAAACTCGCCTGACCGAAACCGCATGGAGGCGGGGCGCGTCACGCGGAAGCTGAAGAGCCTATCCGTCCAATGCTTTACAAAGGTAACCTTTTGCGCATCAGGCAATGTTGGCGTGGCTTTCGGGGAGGGGGCGGATGTATCTGTCAAAATTCTCTGCTCGGTCATATCTGTCACTCTGCCCGTTTGGGGGCTGGTCTATCCATAGGCCCTGATTTCCTTCAGGGGAAGGGCGCGCTTAGCCGCGCAGCCGCGCTTGGTAGTCATGATCCTGCCAATCGGCGCGCGCCAGCCATTGCGCCTCGCCCTGCCGCGCGGCCAATTCACCCGAGATTTCGACCTCGTCAAAGCCCGCCCGCCGCGCCATCGCATATTGGTCCGCAATCACATGGCCCTTTGCCCGCAGCCGCCCCCGATAGCCCAGATTGCGCAAGCGCTTGGCTAGGGTAAAGCCACGGCCATCGGCAAAACTGGGGAAATCAATGCGGATCATGCCGATCTCGCCCAAAACTTCTCCCAGCTGCACCACATCTCCATCGGATGCCAGATCAAGCCCTGCGCCCGATCCCGCCTCAAACTCCGCCTGAAATCCGCCAAGCCAATCCTCGCGCGCAAAGCCCGCATCGCGGATGATCACAATCTCTGACATAACCGCTCCTTCATCTTTCCAAAAATACGAATATCCCGACCCCAGCCATCTCTCACGACGCTTTTGTCAGGGGGCCGCGCACCAGCTTTCCATCCACAAAATGGATGCCGCATTCCTCTTTCTGAGATCCGCGCCACCGCCCCGAGCGGGCATCCTCGCCCTCAGCCACAGGCGAGGTGCAAGGCGCACAGCCGATCGAGGGGTATCCCTTGGCCACCAGCGGATGGCGGGGCAGGCGGTTATTGATCATATAGTCTTGCACATCGCGCGGGGCCCAATGGGCCAGCGGATTGATCTTGATGCGCAAATCCTCTTCCGCCTCGAAAAACTCCAACTCGGACCGCGTTTGCCCCTGAAACCGTTTGCGCCCTGTAATCCAAGCATCAAAAGGGGCCAGCGCATGGTTCAGCGGCACGGTCTTGCGCAGGGCGCAGCAGGCATCGGTGTCGCGTTTATGCAGGCCTCCATCGCCGTCATATTTGGCGATCAGTGTATGGCTGGCCTGAACAACCCGCAGATCCTCCAGCCCCAGCCGTTCCGAGACCTCGCGCTGATATTCTAGCGTCTCGGGGAAGAGCATTTCGGTATCAATAAACAAGACAGGCGTGCGTCGGTCGATCACCGAGACCATATGCAACAACACCACCGATTCCGCCCCGAAGGACGAGACCAGCGCCACCCGCCCCGTATCCTCGTCGCGCAGCGCATGTTCCAGAACAGCGGTTGCCGAATGGTGGTGGTACCGCGCGTTCAGCGCCTCAACACGCTGTGCAACGGGGCCGAAATTGTCACGCGGCATCACGCTTGGCCTCATCGGGGTAAAGGGCATGCTTGAAGGGCGCCATGCCAAGGCGGCGATAGGCGTCCAGAAAGCTTTCCTCGGGTCCCTCGCGCAGAGCCAGATAGGCCTTCACGATCCGCTCAATGGCGGGAATGATCTGGTCATAGGCAAATCCCGGCCCTGTCCGTTCGCCGATCACTGCGTCTTCGGTGCCTGTGCCGCCAAGGGTGATCTGGTAGTTTTCCACACCCGCGCGGTCGAGGCCCAAAATCCCGATATGGCCGACATGGTGATGCCCGCAGGCATTGATGCAGCCCGATATCTTGATCTTGAGCGGCCCAATATCATGCTCCAGTTTCAGCGCTTCGAAATGCGTGGCAATCTCTTGTGCTACGGGGATGGAGCGCGCGGTTGCCAAGGCGCAATAATCCATGCCGGGGCAGGCGATGATATCCGAGATCAGCCCGATATTGGCCGTCGCCAGATCCGCGGCACGCAGCCTTTGATACAGATCAGGCAAGAAAGCGCGGGGGATATGGGGCAGGATGACATTCTGCTCATGGCTGATGCGCAATTCATCATGGCCGAATTCCTCCGCCAAATCCGCCATGACCCGCATCTGCTCGGCCGTTGCATCACCGGGGGTGGCCCCATGTTTTTTCAGCGAAATCGACACAATCGCGTAATCTTCGCGCTGGTGCTTATCCACATTTCTATCCACAAATGACCTGAAAGCGGGGTTTGTCGCATAAGTCTTATCAAAGCGGTCTGACTTTATCGATAGATAGTTTGGACTATCGAAAGAATGTTCGATTTTGGAAAGTACCTCCTGATCGACGCCTTTAAAAAGCGGCTTTCGTGCTGCAAATTCTTCCCCAACCAAGCGGCGGATTTCGTCCAACCCTGTCTCATGCACGGTGATCTTGATCCGCGCTTTGTATTTATTGTCGCGCCGCCCCAGCAGATTATAGACCGCGACGATGGCTTCCAGATAGGGCAGCAAATCTTCCTGCGGCAGGAACTCGGACAGCACCTTGCCGATCATCGGCGTGCGGCCTAGCCCGCCGCCGACCAAAACCTGATACCCGATCTCACCTTCGCGGCGCAGAATGCGCAGCCCGATATCATGGGCAGCTGTCACCGCGCGGTCATTGGGGCTGCCTGTCACGGCGACCTTGAATTTGCGCGGCAGGAACTGGAATTCGGGATGGTCGGTTGACCATTGGCGGATCAATTCGGCCACAGGGCGGGGATCGGCCACCTCATCGGCGCTGGCCCCTGCGAAATGATCGGCAGTGACATTGCGGATCGTATTGCCGCTGGTCTGGATCGCATGCATGCCCACATCGGCCAAGGCCTCCAGCATGGCGGGCACATCCTCCAGTTTTGGCCAGTTATACTGGATATTCTGGCGTGTGGTGAAATGGCCATAGCCCTTATCCCACCGCTCCGCGATCATCGCCAATTGGCGCATCTGGCGGCTGTTCAACGTCCCATAGGGGATCGCCACGCGCAGCATATAGGCATGCAATTGCAGATAAAGCCCGTTCATCAAACGCAGCGGCTTGAATTCCTCTTCCGTAAGCGAGCCATCAATCCGCCGCGCCACCTGAGCCGAGAATTGCGCCACGCGTTCGCGCAGAAAGGCTTCGTCAAAGTCATTATAGAGATACATCGCGCTCACCTCGACACAGGATCAGACCTGTTCTTGTTTTCCATGGGGGTAATTTGACGGCCCGCGCGTGCGAAACACCTCGCGGAAATGGACCGGCTCAGGGCCGTTCGGCCCGCGTCGGGCATCGGCCAGATAGACGCCCACAACCTCGTCACTGCGCGCCGAGGCGTCCAGCAGGCGGATCGTGGCATGGGCCTCATCCTCCAGCAATTCGGCCTGCGCATGGTCGCGCACCCATCTGTCATCGATGCTCAGATACACAACATCGCCTTCCAGCAAGGCATTGGCGGTCACAACTTTGGGGGTAAAACTACGCGCCATCAGGCATGGTCCTTTTGCAAAAGGGGAAGGGCTTGGCGCGCCATGCGCGGCGCAAGCCCATATAGCAGGATTGCGGGCCCACTGAGCTCAGCGGCCTCCAGATCGGCCGAGAGACGGGCAAGGCTTGTTGGGATCACACGCGCCGTGCTGCGCGAGGCATTCTCGACAATACTCACAGGGGTATCGGGGGCCGCGCCATGCATCAGCAAGCGCCCCTGAATAAAGCGCGCGCCCTTCTTGCCCATATAGATCGCAGCCACTTCGCCCGCGCGTGCCAGACTGCGCCAGTCATGCTCGGCAAAGCCCTTCACATCATGGCCCGTCAGAAACCGCAGCGCGCTGTTGCGGTCACGCTTGGTCAGGCTTTGGCCGATCTGCGCCGCCGCCGCCGAGGCCGAGGTGATCCCCGGCACGATGGACCACTCGATCTCGGCCGCCTCCAGCGCGTCAATCTCTTCGTCCAAACGGCCATAAACGCCTGCATCCCCTGATTTCAGGCGCAGCACATAGGCCCCTTGCGCGGCATGCTCGACAATCAGGCGGCAGATATCCTCTTGCGCCATGGCAGGGCCAAAGCCCTGTTTGCCCGCATTGACCAGCACCGCTTCGCGGCGGGCCAGTTCAAGAATATCTTTGGAAACAAGGCGGTCATAGATCACCACATCCGCCTCATCCAAAGCGCGCCGCGCCTTCAAGGTCAACAGTTCCGGATCACCGGGTCCTGCGCCCACAAGCGCCACACGACCGCGTTTGGGCGCGCTGTGCAGATGCTGTTCCAACAAGCCCTCAAGCGCGTCTTGCACGCCTTCCTTACCAGCACGGGCCAACGCATCAGGCCCCGCAGAGGCATAATACTCGGCCCAGAACTCGCGCCGTTTCGCCCCGAAGGGCAGGGCATCCGCCGCCTTGCGAAACCCTTTGCCAATCCGCGCCAAAAGCCCCAGCGAGGCAGGCAGTTTCGCCTCAAGGTCGCGCTTGATCGCGCGCGCCAGAACAGGGGCCGCGCCCTCGGTGCCAATCGCCACCGTGACAGGGTCGCGATCCACGATGGCGGGGGTGATGAACTGGCTCTCGCCCAGATTATCCACCCAATTGGTCAACGCGCCATCGGCCTGCGCCAGCTTGGTGACACGGCGATCCTCAGGGGGAGTATCATTGGCGGCGTAAAACAGTGCCGCACAAAGCGCATCACCTGGCTCCAGATTGCGCTGGCACCAAGTGATCCGCCTCTCGGAGGCCCATTGTTCAATCTGGGCCTCGGCGTCTTGCGCAAACACCGTAATATGGGCCTCGGTCTTGAGCAGCAGCCGCAGCTTTGCCAAAGCCGCCTCGCCGCCGCCCGAGACAACGACACGCCGTCCAGCGAGATTGAGGAAAATCGGAAAATGTTGCATGGGCCAGAACCTTGGGGAAGTTTGCGCCCCAATATGTAGAACAAATTCCCAAAAATTGGCAGATGCACCTTGCGAAAAGGGACGTATGTTCTGTATTCAGCGTGCACCACGTTACTCTGTCCGCCCAATGATAAGGCCACACGAATGTCAGCGCAGATCGATGAGATGGATCGGAAAATCCTTGCAGCCCTACAGGAGGATGCGAGCCAATCCCTTGATGAAATTGCCAAGAAAGTGGGCTCCTCCAAGACCCCTGTCTGGAGCAGGATTCGCAAATTGAAGGAGGCAGGCGTCATCGGTCGCCAAACGGTCGAGCTTGATGCCGATGCTTTAGGCTTCGAGGCCTGTTTCTTTGTGCTGATCCGCACCGCCGAGCATGATGCCGAGTGGCAAAACAGTTTTTTGGCCGCCCTCCGCGCGCGGCCCGAAGTCATGGAGGCGCATCGTCTGGCAGGTGAGATCGACTATATCCTAAAAGTCAGGGTCGCCAATGCGCGCGCCTATGATGTGTTCTATCAGGCGCTGATTTCCGAAGTGAAAATCTATAATGTGACGGCGCTGCTGTCGATGGAGGAGATCAAATCGACGACGCTTCTGCCTCTTCAACCAGCGAAGTAACCACTTTAGAACTGCGCTCCAAGCTCTTGTGAACAGGGCATTTATCCGCGATCTCCAACAGCTTTGCGCGCTGCGCGGCATCCAGATCACCCTCTAGTCGGATATGGCGGGTAAACTCGTCCAAAGGGGCATTCATGCCTTCGGCGTCCTGCGCATGCACCCTGTTATGACTCACATCAACGCTGACATGGCGCAGGGCCCAAGCCTTGCGGCGCGCATACATGCGGATCGTCATCGAGGTGCAGGCCCCCAGACCTGCTGAGAGGAATTGATAAGGCGTCATGCCCTGATTGGTGCCACCATAGCTCAGCGGCTCATCCGCCTTCACATGGTGATGCGGACCCGCTTGAACATCTTGCAAGAATCCGTCTGCATCAGCCTCCGAGACACGCGTGATCCCCTCAGGCGCGCCAGGCGGCGGGGCAGGCGGGCGAAGCGCCACATAGCGCCCGATCCATGCAGCAATCACTTCGGCTGTATATTCCGCATCAGTGGCCCGCGTGATCAAATGATCGGCGCTGTCCAGCGTCACAAAGCTCTTGGGGTGGCGCGCGGCGGTGAAGATCTTCGTGGCATTCTCGATGCCCACAATTTCATCCAGCGGCGCATGCATGACCAAAAGCGCTGCCTTCAAATCCTTGATCGCAGGCGCAAGGCTCTCGGCCCGCACATCATCGACAAAAGCCTTCCCGATCCGCAAGGACCGCCCGCCAAGCTGCACATCGCCCGCGCCATCGCGCTCGATCTGCTCCAGCGCATCATGGAAATTATGGACCACATGGTCGGGATCAAAAGGCGCGCCAATGGTGGCCACAGCCTTGATCGAAGCGATGCCGCCTGCCGCCCGCAACACTGCCGCTCCGCCCAAGGAATGCCCGATCAGCAAGTCAGGCGCAAAGCCGCGTGCATCAAGCGCTGCCGCCGCCGCTTTGAGGTCATCCACATTGGAGGTGAAAGTTGTGTTCTCAAACTCGCCCCCTGAATGGCCAAGCCCCGTAAAATCAAAGCGTAACACCGCAAACCCCATCCCCGCCAAACGCGCCGAGATGCGCCGCGCGGCGGGTATGTCTTTGCCGCAGGTAAAGCAATGCGCCATCAAAGCGGTCGCAAGATGCGGCCCCTCAGGCAAATCCAACCGCGCGGCCAGCTCATCGCCTGAATGGCCCGTGAAGGTGAAACGCTCTGTCGGCATGGCTTCTCTCTTTGCTGTATCTGGCCTGACAATGGCGAGGCGATGCGCCTGTCTCAACCCTCATGTCAGATTTGTCACGCCCTCGTGTGAAACCGTGCAGGCGGGGTGAGGGGCTTCATCTTTCCAAAAATACGAAATCTCCAAGGTTGCCTTTAGCGTATAACGCCTGCCTTGCGCTCCTTTCCATGATAGGTTTCAGTCAATTGGACTGCCGCCGAGGACAGAAGACAGCCCTGATGACGCCCGTTTTTCAACAAACCCTTCCCTATGCGCCATGGATGCATCCCGCCACGCGGCGGATGCCAGGGGTCCAGCCGCTTGATCTGTGCGACTGGATCACCTGCGATGATGCTTATGGGGGCCAGATGGCGCTGCGGGATGCTTTGATCGGGCAACGCCGCGATGAGGTTTTTGCTTGCCTGCCCGAAGCCGAAGACGCTGCCCTCGAAACACTGGCATATATCCTCGCCCATTTGCCCCAAGGCTTCACACGCAGGGGGCAAAAACTCACCCGACCTGATGGGGTTGAGATCGATCTGGAGGCCGACCACCCTTTGATCATCGCAGGCCGTCTGGTGCAGCAGGATATCGCGCTTTTGATGAAAGAGCAGGGCGAGGTTGAGCATCGGCTGGTCGGCGCAATTCTATGCTTCCCCGCAAGCTGGACGCTCGCAGAAAAAATTGGCCGCCCTTTGGCCGCAATCCATACACCCGTCAAACCCTATACGGGTGAGATGGCAACCCGCGTGCAGCGCCTCTTTGATATGGTGCGTGAGGACCGTCCTTTGTGGCGTCAAAACGCATTGCTCTATGGCAGCCCTGATCTGTTTCATCCCCGCTCGGAAGTGCAGCCTCGGGTCAAGGCCGAGATCAGGCCAGATTATCTGCGCTCGGAGCGGCAATGCATTTTGCGCCTGCCACAAACAGGCGCGGTGATTTTTTCGATCCACACCTATCTCTTACGTTTTGCGGATCTATCGGCTGACCAAGTGGCCGCGCTTGAGCAACATCCAATCGACTATGCAGGGCGCAATCTATGAGCGCATCTGGTGACCCATCCGAAGCCTTTCCATATCCTGAGCGTGACCCCGCGCAGGAAACCAAGCGTCTGACCACGGGCTCGCCCAGTCATCCCCTTGAAATCGATCACTATATTTTCGAGGGCAAGCGCGATTGGTCCAAGCCGATCCGTATTCTCGCAGCTGCAGGCGGCACGGGCGATGCCGTGATCCAGATGGCGCAAGTGCTCAGCTCCGCGAAAAAGCCCTATGAAATCACCTATCTCGATCCCTCCAAAACCGCCCGCGATATCGCCGAGGCACGTGCCGAGGCGCGCGGGCTTCAGGGGATTACCTTCAAAACAGGCGCTCTGCTCGAGGCCCGCAGATTAGGCCGTTTCGATTATATCGATTGCAGCGGCGGGTTGGCCGCCCTGCCAAAGCCGCAAGCGGGGTTCAATGCGCTGGCCAAAGCCTTGGCACCGCGCGGCGGGATCGGGTTGATGCTGCCCGCTGATCTGGGCCGAGCGGGGGCCATGCCCTTGCGCGAGGTCTTCGGCGCGCTTCTTGATGGCCCGCCTGAATTTCAGCTCAGGAAAGCGCAAGCGATCTATGCGCGCCTTCCCGATGCCCACCCGATCAAACGCAACCCGATTTTGCGTGACCAGCTTCAAAGCGATGCAGGCTTTTACGACCTTTTGCTGCGCGGGCAGCGGGTGGAGTTCTCGATCCGCCAGCTCCTTGCGGCGCTGCGCAGTGCGGGCCTGTCCTATGTCGGCAGCCCGCAATCGCATCTTTATGACCCCCTCCCGCTTTTGGGGGATGCGGCGCTGGTTCATGGCATGGATAGGGTTGCACGGATGGAATTGGCCGAGAGTTTGCGGGGCACGATCAAGGCCCATATCCTCTATGCGGCACGTGAGGCTACGGGCCATGTTGCGCAGGTAGAAGGAGAAGCGGTTCCGCATCTGCGTGGTGTCAGCGGGCAAAGGCTGGCCCAAGTGGCCGCCAAAACAGGTGTGATCCCCGTGACCATCGCGGGCGAAAAGCTGGAAATCCCCGTATCGGGCATCACCGCCCGCGCCTTGGCGCAGATCACTGGCCGCGCCAGCCTAGCCGAAATCGCGCAAGCCGTGCATCTGGATTGGGACGCCTTCGCGCAGATGTGGCAGAGCCTATCGGACAGTTTGACAGGGCATGGCTTGCTTTATTATTCGCAGATATTGCGCTAAGGTCGCGCCCTTACATCTTGAAATGTTTGGAAAGTTTCAGGCCCTGACCCTGATAATTCGACGCGATATCGCTGCCATAAAGCCTGTCTGGCGCGCTGGCCATCTTCTCATAAACCAAACGCCCCACGACTTGGCCATGCTCCAGCACAAAGGGCGCTTCATGGCAGCGCACTTCCAAGACGCCGCGCGCTGGCACGCCATGCCCGAAACCGGGATCGAAGAAGCCTGCGTAATGCACGCGGAATTCCCCCACCATCGCCAGATAGGGTGACATCTCGGCGGCGCAATCGGGCGGAATGGTCACAGCCTCGCGGCTGACCAGAATATAAAAAGCACCCGGGTCGAGGATGATACGCCCTTCGGTGGTGCGGATTTCTTCCCAGAAATCAGCAGGGTCATAGCCCGCGATATTGTTCAGATCGATAACGCCTGTATGGGGTTTGGCGCGGTATCCGACCAGATCGCTGCCATCAGGGCGCAGATCGACGGAAAAGCCCAAACCCTCATCAATCACAGCCGCCTCGCCCGAAACCAGTGGGTGCTTGGCATGGCGGGCGCGCAATTCATCATCGTCCAAAACCGCTTGGCCCGCGCGAAAGCGGATCTGGTTCAGCCGCATTCCGGGCCGAACAAGCACAGAGAAAGACCGCGGGCAAATCTCGGCATAAAGCGGGCCGCGATATCCCGGCGCGATACGGTCAAATTCGGTGCCGCCATCGGTGATCGTGCGCGTCAGCAGGTCCAGCCGCCCTGTCGAGCTTTTGGCGTTGGCGACGGCTTGCACGCCTTGGGGCAGGGCCAAGCCTTCCATCAAGGGCACGACATAGACGCAGCCCTTTTCAAGAACGGCCCCCTCGCTGAGGTCAACGCGGTGCATCTCGAACTCGGCCAGACGATCGGCCACGCTTGCGCCATGGCCCGAAAGAAAGGAGGCGCGCACACGGTAGGCCACCGAGCCGAGCCGCAGATCAAGACTGGCAGGTTGCACCTGATCATCGGTTACGGGCTGGGTCAGTGTGATCTCGCCCTGATCGATCATCTTGTGAATGGCATGGTCTGGCAAAACGCCTGCGCCTGTCATTGTCATCTTGCTCTTCCTCTCTCGGCTCACTGCCTAAGAAAAAACCGCCCCGCCCGCGAGGGCAAGAGCGGTTTTCAATGGTCGGGCTAGCAGGACTCGAACCTGCGACCTTCCGTCCCCCAGACGGAC
>ENA-OUOG01004661-OUOG01004661.1-marine-metagenome-genome-assembly--contig:-NODE-4661-length-11645-cov-15.805757_pt1 | contig 11645 bp, 8 predicted proteins | sample MGYA00248635_ERZ508505 | MGnify/ENA primary metagenome ERZ508505 (study PRJEB26176, sample SAMN06267871) | marine metagenome | isolation source: Saanich Inlet, British Columbia, Canada | place: Pacific...
AGATCAGCCCCGATAGCTGCCGCCTGTGGGATATCGAGACGGGCCAGAAGCTCGACAAGGATGTGTTCCGCCGCGATCTGGGCGATCTGGCGGATGCCTATACAGAAGTGGCGCGGCGCCTTGGTGTGATGCCTGCGCAGGGCTCGGGCGTGACCAAGCCCACATTGATCAACTAAGAGGAGCGCGCGGGGATAGGGTTTCCCCGTGCGGATTTTCGTATTTTTGGAAAGATGAAGGGTGGGGCGATGCGCGCAACCGTGACTGTGATGCTGAAACAAGGTGTATTGGACCCGCAGGGCGAGGCCGTGCGCCATTCCTTGGGGAGCCTTGGATTTGACGGTGTGAATGGCGTGCGCCAAGGCAAGGTGATCGAACTTGATCTGGCCGATGGCACCACTGAGGCGCAGATCGGTGAGATGTGTGAAAAGCTGCTCGCCAATACCGTGATCGAGAGCTACGAGATCGCGCTGTCGTAAGCTGTGCGCATGATTGCTTGACGACTGTCCTGCTTTGGCGTCCCCTTCGGGAATGTGACGGCTTGGGAGGGTCAGCAGATGCGGGCTGCGGTTTTACGCGAATATAATCAGGATTTGTCGATCGAGGATGTGGCTGATCCTGACTGCCCCGAGGATGGGGTTGTTCTTAAAGTCATGGCTTGCGGGGTGTGCCGCTCGGATTGGCATGGCTGGACGGGCGAGCATCCACGCGTTTTGCTGGGGCAGATCGGCGGCCATGAATATTGTGGCGAGGTGGTCGAAGCAGGGCCGCGCGCGACCTTTAAGACGGGCGATCTGGTTGTTGCCCCCTTTATTCTGGCCTGCGGGCGCTGCCCATCCTGCCAATCGGGCAATCAAAATACATGTCCTGACCAGCGGCTCCCCGGTTTTGTGGAACCTGGTGCTTTTGCGGAATATGTGGCGGTTCCCTTCGATCATAATCTGGCGCGTCTGCCCGAGAGTCTCTCGCCCACAGTGGCGGCGGGGCTTGGGTGTCGTGTGACCACCAGTTGGCATGCGCTGACAGGGCGTGCGGCGGTGCAGGCGGGGGAATGGGTGGCTGTGCATGGCACGGGCGGCATCGGTTTGTCGGCGGCGCTTTTGGCCAAGGCGCTTGGAGCCTATGTGGTGGTGGTCGATATCGTGCAGGAAAAGATCGATCACGCGATATCCTTGGGGATCGATGCGGGGGTGAATGCCGCAGATGGTGATGCGGTCGCAGCTATCCGCGAGATCACCAAAGGTGGTGCGCATGTCAGCATCGAGGCTTTGGGGATCGCGCAGACCGTGAATGCCTCGATCGAATGCCTGCGGCCCTTGGGGCGGCATGTGCAGGTGGGCATGCCGATCGGGCATACCGCGCGCATGGAGATCAATATGAATGCCGTTTATATGGGCAATCTTTCGCTTTTTGGCACGCGTGGCATGCCAAGTTGGCGGTATCCCAGTCTTCTTGGCTTGATCGAGAGCGGCGCTGTCGATATGTCGCCGCTTATCGCGCGCGAGATTGCGTTGTCGCAGACCGGAGCAGAGCTTGCCGCTTTCAACGGGCCGACACCGCCGGGCGTGGCCGTGATAACCGATTTCCTGACCTAGCCGGAGTGCTGTCCGATGAAAGCTGCCATCCTCGTTTTTCCAGGGTCCAATTGTGACCGCGATCTTAAAGTTGCTTTCGAGCGGGCGGGGTTCGAGACCAGCATGGTCTGGCACAAAGAGGCGAGCCTGCCTGACGGGATTGATCTTGTGGGCGTGCCGGGCGGGTTTTCCTATGGCGACTATCTGCGCTGCGGCGCGATTGCGGCGCAATCACCGATTGCGGGCGCATTAAAAGCCCATGCCGAGCGGGGCGGGTTCGTTTTCGGGGTCTGCAACGGGTTCCAGATTTTGACCGAGACGCGGCTTTTGCCTGGTGCCTTGCTGCAAAACGCCTCGACCAAATATATCTGCAAGGTGGCCCCCCTGCGGGTCGAGACCACCGATAGCGCCTTTACCAATGGCTATGAGCTGGGACAGATGATTGATGTGCCGATTGCCCATCACGAGGGCAATTACCAAGCCGATACCGAGACCTTGGCGCGCTTGAATGGCGAGGATCGCGTGGCTTTCCGTTATGCCCAGAACCCCAATGGGGCGGTTGAGGATATCGCGGGCATTCTGTCCGAGAACCGCCGCGTCTTGGGGATGATGCCGCATCCCGAGCGGCGCTCGGAGGAGGCCCATGGTGGCAGCGACGGGGCGGCCTTGTTTGCATCGCTGGCGGGCGCGCTGGTTGAGGCGTGATTGCGCGGAGGGTGCGCAAGCATCCTTGAGCCTGACGGCTTGCTCGCTTAGCCTTGTTCCATGAGTTTGGAACCCGCACCCCCTGATACGCTTGGGGCCTTCCCACTATTGGGGCGGTCGGCTTGGGTGTTTCGTGGGTTGATGCTTTTATTCGTGGTGGTGGCAATTGTCGTCATCTGGGTATCGAACACGTTTTTCACACAGAGATTTACCGAGAGCACGAGCAACCGCGCCGAGATCAGGCTTGCGCTTTATTCGGGTACGATCATGTCGGAGTTGCAGCGCAACTCGGTCGTGCCATTGCTGTTGTCGCGCGATCCTGTCCTGATCTCGGCGCTGACCAATGATGATTTCACCTCGACCTCGCAGCGTTTGATTTCCTATCTCGACGAGATCGGTGCGGCCTCGCTGCTTTTGCTGTCCCGCGAGGGGCGGGTGGTGGCGGCCACTGACAGGCAGCGCCTTGGGGAGTTGCGCAATTCCAACCCGTTTTTTGTCGAGGCCGTGCGCTCAAATGAAACGGTTTTTACCTCGAACGAGCCTGAAACAGGGCGGTTTGATTTCACATTCTCGCGGCGCATCACCCAAGATAACCGCCTGATCGGGGTGATCTTGGTCGAGATTGATCTGGCCCGTGTGGTCGAGCGCTGGCGCGGCACCTCTGAGGCGGTGTTCATCGCCAATTCCGAGGGCCGGATCGTGATGTCGACCGAGCCGCGCTGGCGCGGGCTGACCGAGGATGAGGCCTTGGCCCGTCAATCGCCACCCACGGCGATCCAGCGCGCCTTGGATAATGCAGGCGATTGGGCCTTTGGCGATCCCGGCCCCTATTTCTTTGGCGATGACACTTTGCGCCTGACCGCGCGCATTCCGTTTCGGGGCTGGCAGATCATTTCTTACACCGCCTATGCCTCGGTTCGGGAGCGAGTGAACGGCATTCTGGCGCTCGAGATCATGGGATTCGCGCTGCTTTTGGCGGGGGCGTTCTATGTTTTGAGCCGCAGGGCGCGGTCGCAATCTTTTGTGCTGCTGCGGGAATCGGCAGAGCTTCGCCGTTTGAACGCACGCCTACAGCGGGAAATTGCCGAGCGTCAGAAGGTCGAAAAGACGCTTGAAGAGGCCGAGCAAAGCCTCGCGCAGAGCCAGAAGCTGGCCGCTTTGGGCGAGATGTCGGCGGCGGTCAGCCATGAGTTGAACCAGCCGCTTGCGGCAATGAAAACCTATCTCGCGGGGGCGCGGCTTTTGCTCCAGCGCCGCCGCTCCGAGGAGGCGCTTTCTTCCTTCCAGCGGATCGATGATCTGATCGAGCGGATGGGGGCCATCACGCGGCAGCTGAAATCCTATGCCAGAAAGGGCGGAGAGGCCTTTGAGCCGGTCGATTTGCGCGATGCTTTGAGCGGGGCTTTGACCATGATGGAGCCGCAATTGCGCCAGCAGAAAGTGGAGATCACCCAAACCATCCCGCGCCGCGCTGTGATGGTGATGGCCGATAGGCTGCGTCTGGAGCAGGTGATCATCAATCTTTTGCGCAATGGTCTGGATGCGGTCAAAGGCGAGGCCGATGGCCGTCTGGACCTGATTTTGGCCCAAGCTGACGAGGCTGTGCTGACAGTGCGCGACAACGGAAATGGTATTGACGATCTCGATGCTTTGTTCGAGCCATTTTATACAACCAAGAAACCCGGTGAGGGGGTTGGCCTCGGGCTGGCAATCTCTTCTGGGATCGTTTCGAATTTCAATGGGCGGCTAACGGCGCGCAATGGCGAGACGAAAGGTGCTGTATTTGAGATGCGTTTGCCTGTCTTGCAAAATGGCGAGGCTGCGGCGGAGTAGCAAAAAGGAATTTGGCCATGAAGATCGCAATTATCGACGATGAACAGGATATGCGCCAATCCATCAGCCAGTGGCTGTCTTTGTCAGGGTTCGAGACCGAGACCTATGGCAGCGCAGAGGATGCGCTCAAAGGGATCGGGTCGGATTTTCCGGGCGTTGTGGTTTCGGATATCAAGATGCCAGGCATGGACGGGATGGCCTTTCTCAAGCGTTTGATGGGGATGGATTCGGGCCTTCCGGTGATCATGATCACAGGTCATGGCGATGTGCCTATGGCCGTCGAGGCGATGCGGCTTGGGGCGTATGATTTTCTGGAAAAGCCCTTCAACCCCGACCGTATGACTGAGCTTGCCAAACGCGCAAGCCAGACGCGGCGGCTGACGCTGGATAACCGTGCATTGCGGCGTGAATTGTCGGATGGCACCGTTTTGATGCGCAAGCTGATCGGCTCAAGCCCCGCCATGGAACGGCTGCGCGAGGATATCCTCGATCTGGGGCAAGCGGATGGGCATGTCTTGATCACGGGCGAGACGGGGACGGGCAAGACGCTTGTGGCCCATGCGCTGCATGCTGTGGGCCCAAGGGCGGGCAAGAGCTTTGTCACCCAATCCTGTGCGGCCCTTGATGAGGCCGCGCTGGCTGAGATGTTATTTGGCCCTGTGGGCGAGGGGCAGGATTTGCCGCTGGTAGAACAGGCGCGCAATGGCACATTGGTGCTGGAGGATATCGAAGCCCTGCCGCAAGCCTTGCAGGCGCGATTGCTGACGCTGATCAATGATCAAGGTGCGAGCTCGGAGACGCGGATTGTCGCGATTTGCAATGCGGCCGAGCCTGAGGGCTGTGAGGCAGCGCTCAGGCCTGATCTGTTCTACCGATTGGCCGCGATGCGGATTGATCTGCCGCCTCTGCGCCAGCGCGGCGAGGATATCCTGACGCTTTTTACCCGCTTTGGGGAGCAATTCGGCGAGGAATACGGCACCGAGGCCCCGCCCGTGAGCGCACAAGAGGCCGCGCAGCTTTTGCAGGCGCCATGGCCTGGCAATGTGCGGCAATTGATCAATATTGCCGAGCGCGCGATTTTGCAGCAGCGGCGTGGCTCTGGCTCGATTGCGTCCTTGTTGATGAGCGATAATGCCGAGATCAGCCCGCAAGCCATTGGCGAGGGCAAGCCGCTGAAGGAATATGTGGAAGCCTTTGAGCGGATGTTGATCGACAATACGATGCGGCGGCATCGCGGGGCGATCTCGAATGTGATGGAAGAGCTGAGCCTGCCGCGCCGGACGCTGAATGAGAAAATGGCGAAATACGGGTTGAGCCGCTCGGATTACCTCTGATTTACGAAAGCCAAGCCCTGTTTGAGCCGCACTCGTGGTGGAGAGCGGGTTTTCGTATTTATGGAAAGATGAAGCGAATTTGCGGCGCTTTATAAGCGCTGTTTCGGGGGCTTGGAGAAATACACCATTGTATTCCACCGCAAGCTGCCCTTAATGTAGAGTCATCCGCGCAGACATGTCTGCCTCCGGATTGAAAGTTTCTCTGCACCCTGCCAGCCGCGAACGAAAATCCGCGCTGGAGGGAGGTCAGGTCACCGGGTTGGACGACCCTTGCTAAACGGTCGACGATCCAAGAAATCGCCCCCTGAGGGCATAACGGATGGCGCGCTTTACTGACGCCGTCGGAGACAAACCGCGATGAAACGCGTGTGGACAGAAACGGATTTGACCGGCAGGGCCCTTGGCCCACGGCCTGTTTCGCGTGCGCGTATTCTCGCCATTTCAGGACAACATGACAGATGCACTGCCTCTGATGGAGCGCAGTCTTCCTTGTCATGCGTAAGGACAACATGGCCAAGAAAATGCTTATCGATGCCACCCACGCGGAAGAAACCCGCGTTGTCGTGGCAGATGGAAACAAGGTTGAGGAGTTTGACTTCGAGTCGCTAAACAAGCGGCAACTCGCAGGCAATATTTATCTGGCAAAGATCACACGGGTGGAGCCTTCGCTCCAAGCGGCCTTTGTAGATTACGGCGGAAACCGCCATGGCTTCCTCGCCTTCTCGGAAATTCACCCCGATTATTACCAGATCCCTGTTGCGGATCGCGAGGCCCTTTTGGCCGAAGAGCGCGAGTTGGCCGAGGCCGCCGCCGCCGAGGAAGATGAACCCAAGCAAAACCGCCGCCGCCGTCCGCGGCGTCGCAAGGCCTCTGAGACAAAGGCCGAAAAGACCAATGAGGATGCGGTCACAACCGCCGAGGTCAGCGCACCTTCGGGTATGGATGTGGTTGATCTTGGAGAGGGCGAAGAGGCAGCGCCTGCTGAGGCCGAAGCCGATGCCACGCCTGCGGTAGAAGAGGCCGTCGTCGAGAGTGCTGAGGGGCCTGCAGCGGAAGATGCGGAGGCAGCCGATCAAGACGCTGATGCAGGGTCCGATGTGGCGGAAGACGGTGCTGAGGGTGAAGTCGAAGCAGAGGCCGAGGCCGAAGATGAGGCCGAGACCGTCGCTGATGATGACGACCAAGATGATATCCGCCCAGTGCGCAAACCGCGCGCGCGGCGTTATAAGATTCAGGAAGTCGTCAAGGTGCGCCAAGTTATGCTGGTGCAAGTGGTCAAAGAGGAGCGTGGCAATAAAGGCGCGGCCCTCACCACCTATCTGAGCCTTGCGGGGCGCTATTGCGTCTTGATGCCCAATACCGCACGTGGCGGCGGCATCAGCCGCAAGATCACCAATGCCTCTGACCGTAAGAAGCTTAAGGAAATCGCGACTTCGCTGGATGTGCCGCAAGGCGCAGGCCTGATCATCCGCACCGCAGGCAGCGAGCGGACCAAGGCCGAGATCAAGCGCGATTACGAATATTTGCAGCGCCAATGGGAGCAGGTCCGCGAGCTGACGCTGAAATCCGTGGCTCCCGCGCCGATTTATGAAGAAGGCAATCTGATCCACCGCTCGATCCGCGATCTTTATGATCGCGATATCGACGAGGTGCTGGTCGAAGGTGAGGCGGGCTACCGTCAGGCCAAAGAATTCATGAAGATGATCATGCCTTCGCATGCGAAAAACGTGAAGCATTACGCCGAACCAATGCCGCTTTTCGCGCGGCATCAGGTTGAGGGTTATCTGGCCAATATGTTCAACCCGACAGTGCAGCTACGCTCGGGCGGGTATATCGTGATCGATACCACCGAGGCGCTTGTTGCTGTCGATGTGAACTCGGGCCGCGCCACCAAAGAGGGCTCGATCGAGGAGACCGCGACCAAGACCAATCTTGAGGCGGCCGAAGAAGTGGCCCGCCAGATGCGCTTGCGCGACCTTGCGGGTTTGATCGTGATCGACTTCATCGATATGGATGATCGCCGCAATAATCTGGCGGTTGAGAAGCGGTTGAAAGACAAGCTCAAGACCGATCGTGCGCGTATTCAGGTCGGGCGGATCTCCAGCTTTGGCTTGATGGAGATGAGCCGTCAGCGTCTGCGCCCCGGCATGTTGGAGGCCACAACGCAGCCTTGCCATCATTGCCATGGAACGGGTCTGGTGCGCTCGGATGACAGCCTTGCTCTGTCGATCCTGCGCCAGTTGGAAGAAGAAGGAACGCGCCGCCGCACCCGCGAGGTTTTGCTGACCGCGCCTGTGGGTATCGTCAATTTCATCATGAACCAGAAGCGCGAATATCTCATCGATATCGAGGCGCGCTATGGCATGTCGGTGCGGGTCGAGGCGGACCCTGCTTTGATCGTGCCTGATTACAAGATCGAGAAATTCAAAACCGCCACGCGGCGGGTGCCTGAGGCTGCGCCGATCATTTCGATGGATGCAGGGTTGATGGAATCCATCGAAGCCGATGCCAGCGCGGATGAGGCCGATGAGGATGCGGCAGATGCCACATCGACACGGCCCGAGGCGGGCGAAACCGATGAGAACGGCACCAAGAAGCGGCGTCGTCGTCGCCGTGGTGGCCGTGGCCGCAGACGTGGTCGTGACGGGGAAGATCGGGCCGCAGATGGCGCTGAAAACGGCGCTACTGATGCAGGTGAAGCGCCCGTGGCTGCCGAGGCCGATGTGACCGCTGAAGTGAGTGCAGATCCCGCTGAGGATGAAAAGCCAAAGCGCAGGAAGCGTCGCACCAAGAAAGAGATCGAAGCCGATAAGGCCGCTGCAGAAGCGGGCGAGGCGGCAGTGACCGCGCCTGAGGAGGCGGCTGCGCCTGCCGCCGCCGAGGAAGAGGCCCCAAAGCCCAAACGCACGCGCCGCAAGAAGGCCGAGCCGAAGGATGAGGCCGAGGCCACCCAAGACGAACCAGCGGCCGAGAAGCCTAAGCCCGCGCGAAAATCGCGTGCCAAAAAGGCGGCCGAGCCTGTGGCGGAAGCCGCCGTGGTGGCAGATGTTGCGGTTGCCGCGGCCCCTGTCGAGGCCGCCCCTGAACCCGCAGCCGCGCCTGAGCCTGCTGCCGTGGAAGCGGCCGCACCTTCGGTTGAGGAAGCGCCGAAGCCAAAGAAAAAGGGCTGGTGGTCGATCGGCTGATCTGACCTGCCAAGCTTGAAGCAAAAAAGGGCACCGAAAGGTGCCCTTTTTCTTTGCCCTGTTGTGGCAGATTTCAGTTTGCGGCGGCGCGCAATTCCTCGGCCAGAGTGGCCATGGTGTCGAAGGGCACCGCGCCGCGCAGCATCTGGTCATTCATGATGAAAGACGGTGTGCCGCTGATATTGAGGCGTTGTGCCAGCGCGTAATTGGTTTCGATCACCTCCGTGATCTCGGAGGAGCCGATATTGTTCATGATCGCATCGCCATCGAGGCCAAGCTCGGTGGCCAAGGCCATCAGGCTGGCCTCGCTGACATCGGCGCGCATCACCATCATCGCATCATGCAGATCGCGATAGGCCTCATCGCCTGCAATCATCTTGGCCGAGAGGGCAAAGCGCGTGGCCAGAACCGAGGCCTCGCCCAGAATAGGCAATTCCTTGATGATGAAGCGGATATTGCCATCCTCTTCGATCAGCCGTTCCACATCGGGGAAAACGCGGCGGCAATAGCCGCAGCGGTAATCGAGGAATTCGACCAGCGTGATATCGCCTTCAGGGTTGCCGCCGACATAATCGAAGGGCGAGGCAAAGATTGCATCCGCATTGGTGGCAACCAGCATTTGGTCCTGCATCACCTCGGCCACGGCTTGGCGTTGTTCAAGAACATCAAGGGCTTCCATCAGCACTTCGGGGTTTTCCAGCAGATAGGCGCGCACTTCCGCACGGAAGGCTTCGCGCTCGGAAAGGGTCAGCTCTTCGAGATCGGTGGCATTGGCGGCCCCCGCACTCAGGAGCATGGTGGCAAATGCCAAGGGTTTCAGAAGCTTCATAAATTATCTCCGGTCTTGAGCGACTTGCGCCACACGTAGCACATCTTGCGCGCGAAGCCATCCGGTTGAACCAGTGGGCAAAAGGCCGCTGGCGCGGGTGGCATGAATTTCGGCGGTGTCCATCTGGCCCATGATGGCATAGCGCTCGGCGGTCACGGTTGAGGCCATGCCGTTTTGGCCCGCCCGCGCATAGGCCAAAGCCAGATCGCGCAGCATGCGGGGGTCATTGCCATCGCGGGCATAGGCGCGCTCCAGCACAGAGAGCGCCTCGCGATTGCCGCTGGATGTATCGGCGGCCAGCAGGGCGCGGCCATAGCCTGCAAGGATCAGCGGCTCACGCGGGGCCAGATCAACCGCGCGGCCATAGGCGCGCACGGCATCCGTGAACCTGCGCCCCTCAAACAGGATTTGACCCTGCAATTCCTGATAGAAAGGATCATTGGGGCGCTGCGTCAAAAGGCGGTTCATCTCCTGCAGGGCGCTGCCGGTATCGGATTGGCGGTGATAGGCGATGGCGCGGCGCAGGGTTGAAATCTCGTCGGTTGCATTGCGGTCCACGCGGCGCAAGGTCCAGCTTGGCGCGCGCAAAAATGCCGAGAGCTTGCCCGTTGTGCGGGCAAACCAGTAGCGCGCGGCCTCATCCGATTGAACGCCAGTGTCTTGGGCAAAGGCCTCAACCGCGCGTTGGCGGTCGCGGGTAAGGGGGTGGGTGCGCACATAAGGGTCCTGACGCCCCGCCGAGAGCGCCTCTTGCCCGCGAAACAGGTCCAGCACGCGGCTCATGGCAGAGGGATCAATGCCCGCGCTGGTGAGGTAGCGCAAAGCGGCTTGGTCGGCGCTGCTTTCTTCGGACCTTGTATGGGCGAAAAACACCCGCTGCGCCGAGGACATGCTGCCTGCCATCACGCCTGCACCCGCTTGGCCATTGCCTGTGGCCCCTGCCGTGACCAGCCCCAAAATCAGGCCAAGCCGCGCGGCCGTTCCTGCGGTGCGCGCGGCGGCAGGGCGGCGGGTCAGGTGGCCATTGGCGATATGGGCGGCCTCATGGGCCAGCACGGCTTGCAATTCTGCGGGGTCCTGCATGCGCATCAGCAACCCCGAGGTGATGAAGATATTGCGCGCATCGGCCACGAAAGCGTTCAGCGCGCTGTCATTGAGTACAATAATATTGATCGAGAGCGGCAGACCCGCCGCGCGCAGCACGGGCGTGGCCAATTCGCGCAACCCCTGTTCGATCTCGGCATCACGGATGATGGTCTGGGCCATGGCGTGCAGGCTCGTGGTCAAAAGGCACAGGCCAGAGATCAGGGCTGTGATCAGGCTCAAACGTATCGCGCGCAAGGGGTGCATTGACCTCTCCGGTATTGGCTGCTTCAAGCGTGGTATAGCTTACGGAGGAACGGATGCGAACTTCAACCCGCGCCGAGGTCGATCCCTTTATCGTGATGGATGTGATGGAGCAGGCCCGCGCCGCCGAGGAGGCGGGCCGCCATATCATCCATATGGAGGTGGGCCAGCCCGCAACAGGTGCGCCCAAAGCCGCTCGCCAGCGTCTGGCCGCCGAGATGGAGGCAGGCCCCCTTGGCTATACGGTGGCACTTGGCCGCCCCGATCTGCGCGCAGGCATCGCAGCGCTTTATGATGAATGGTACGGGCTTGATCTTGATCCCGCCCGCGTCGTGGTCACGGCGGGGGCCTCGGGTGCCTTCATTCTGGCGTTTTCAGCCCTGTTTGATGCAGGCGAGAAAATCGCCTTGGGCGAGCCATGCTATCCGTCCTATCGCCAAATCCTCAAAGCCATGAGCCTTGAAGCCGTGGGCATCCAGACCCATTCCGATACGCGCTTTCAGCCTGCACCTGCCCATCTGACCCCCGATCTGTCGGGCCTGATTGTGGCCAGCCCCGCCAACCCCACGGGGACCATGCTGGATAAGCCCGCATTGAGCGATCTGTCGCAAGCCTGCCGCGCGCATGATATCTCGTTGATCTCAGACGAGATTTATCACGGGCTGCAATATGAGGGGCCTGCGGTTTCGGCCTTGGAGGTCACGGATGAGGTCTATGTGGTGAATTCCTTCTCCAAATATTTCTCCATGACGGGTTGGCGGCTCGGCTGGCTGGTGGTGCCGCAAGATCATGTGCGGCTGGTCGAGAGGCTTGCGCAAAACATGTTCATCTGCCCGCCCCA
>ENA-OUOG01004662-OUOG01004662.1-marine-metagenome-genome-assembly--contig:-NODE-4662-length-11645-cov-4.768326_pt1 | contig 11645 bp, 12 predicted proteins | sample MGYA00248635_ERZ508505 | MGnify/ENA primary metagenome ERZ508505 (study PRJEB26176, sample SAMN06267871) | marine metagenome | isolation source: Saanich Inlet, British Columbia, Canada | place: Pacific...
GGAATAACATATACATTCTCGTCTGATGTATCACCAACAATAAACGTTTTAGTTTTTACCGTACCTTCTTTAACCGGAATAGTAGTTGATCCAGTATCAGTCTTAAATGTAAAAACTCCTGTTCCATCGTTAGTTGCTATATATTGCTCTAGAGTTTTAAATGAGTATAATACATTATCAACATTTGTACTAAATGTAGTGTACTTTGGTATAGAAATGGTAGTAGTAGATGTATTAGTCGTAGTGATTGTTAAATTTAAATTAGCAGAAGACCCGGTCTGTGACCTAGGATAATACCCTAATGCTTCAGCATGAGAAGTGACAGAAGCCCTTAACTGAGAAGAGTTCAAAAATGATTCATTGATTGACATATTTGCAACAAGGCCGTTAAGGTGTGTATTATATGCTAACACATCTAATAGGTTAGATAAACCTGCTGCTTCAAAATCATAATCTGCAAACTCAGCTTGTCGTTCAAAATAAGTTTTAAGATTTGATTTAATCTGATCAAAATCTAAATCTGATGAATTAATTACTGCCATTTATCTTAACCTCACTAAAGATAGTGTAAGCTCTACAACTTCTCTTGTACTAATTACTTGAAATACTACTGTAACATTTATCGAATTATTATCTGGCAAAAGAGTAACATTGACCTTTTGAACTGCAGCTCTTGGTTCATATGATGTAATTACATCAAAAACTCTTTCTTGTATATCAATCTCATCAAATTCAGTTGATAGAGAAAACAGAAATTCATTTAGTCCACCACCAAAGTTTGGCCTAAAAGGTTTTTCAAATCTATTAGTCATTAAAAGATTTTTAATTGCTTGCTTTACAGCTGCAGCATCTGTTTTTTTATAAATGTCGCCAGATGGTCGATTTAAAAATTCAAGATCTAGATCCTTATATAATCTTGTCCTAGAGCTTGTAATTGGAATCTGAGCAAGATTGCCATCTTCTATAGAGAATGCTTTTGCCATGAGTTAAATCTCTTTTCTTTTATTTATACTAGAGAGCATCATCGACACCTAATCCATTATCAACTCTTACTTTATTATAAATGTAATAATTAAATGAAAGATAAGCTGATGGATTTTTATTATCGACTATGTCATATAATTCTTTTGTTTTATCCCTTAATGTATGAATAGACCCAAATCCACTTGTTTTATTAAATTTAACTTGATCACCTTCATCTATTTCATCTTGAGAGATAATAGATTCTGCAATCTCATAATATTCTGCATAAGGAACAATTTCTTCAAATGCATTTGCAATTTCGTGCTTATCTAAGATCCATTGCCTAGATATAATTCTAAATTTTTTAATATAATATAATTTTAATCCCTGAGTATTTTTATATTGCTCAGGTGTTAGACCGTTCAGTTTACTAGCATTATCTAGATCAAATGGATCAATTGAAGTGTCAACTTCTTTTAAGTCTTTGGTTTGAATAGTACCGTACGAACTTGAGTTATAACTAGCAGTACTCCACTCATTATCGATAAGAGTTTTTTTAATTTCATTAACTGTATAATTAAAGTACTTACTATATGGACGATGACTATTACTATATTGCTGCTTTCTTCCAAGTAAAATCGAAGATTTAAATGCATCACTGCCACTCATTGTTACAGGTGGTATTTCAATCGTAGGTGCTGTATCAGGAACCTTTGGCTCTTTAGGTAATTCGACAGCAGCTTTTGTTCCATCCGGAAAAGTTTGTATCTCAAGGTTTTTACAGTTATTACATATGTTGTCTGTATTGATATCAGAGATTGCAGAGGCTTTTGATAATAAAGTTGAAAACTCACCAGCACTTAAAGAACTCTGTAAATCACCAATAGCTCCTCCACCTGAGCCAAGTACGCTTTGTACATCTTTCGAAATAGATTGTAAGTCTGGAGATACTTCAGCTAAGATTTCTTCTAAATCACTAACAAGAGGGCCAAAGTCATTTTGAATCTCAGTCATAGTACTCAATGCTTCAAGTGGCGATTTACCTTGAAGACTTGAAAGCGCTTTTTGTAAACTAGGATTCTGTTCTAATTGCGGAAGTTTAGCTTCAAGCTTAGTACTTAATACCTCAGATTTAGCTTCGATCTCTGCAAACTTATCCTTTGCCCCAGGACCAAATAATGCATCTAAATCTCCCTGAGAATTTTTAATTGCTTCAATACTAGTATCAATTCCACAAGGTGTAGTAGCCATTATGCTGCAACTCCTCCAGCATTTACATTACTAGAACCAGACGTCATTGCACCAGCATCAGCGCTATCGTCTATTCTTCCAACGTATTTTCCATTAATTCTCACAGTACTTGACCCTTCGTTTAAATTTGCTACGTGTGGTGCACATGGCGGTAATGGCGGAAACGCATGCGACACAGTAGGTGCTAATTTTACTATTACATTAATTCCATTTGCTTTTACTGTTCCATCTGTATTTGGTGAAGCTATAGTAGTAGTGCTAGCACATATATGTCCAGTTGATAAACTATCTCCTACTCTACATAAAGCTGGCATTATGGGTTCAACTCAATATTAGGTCCACCATAAAGTGTAAGATCACCACCGCCGGTTTCTACTGTTAATGTCATCGCTTGTTTTGAAATAATATCCATAGTCTTAGTCCCTTCAATATAAACTGTACCATCTGCAGTCATTGAAAGCGTTCCTTTAATAACAGAGTTATTATTACCTTGAACATATGATAACGAGTTTCCATAAATATAAGACTTAGCATCTCCTGTTACTGAACGGATATCATTAGTCTTAATGTTTTCGATTCTGCTACCAGTATTAATGTTTAAATTTTGATCACCAGCTAATACTGTTAAGTTATCATCCTCACCCACATTTGTTACTCTAAACTTGCCTACTTCAGTTTCTTGGTTAAAAGCAACTTTTGTTTGGAGAGATTTATGAAGATTCATTGTCATATCGCCTTGAACTTCAAGATGATAATTGCCTTGGATTAGCTCACGTTTATTACCACCAATGGTAACGTTGTGATCGCCTTTAATAAAAATACTTGCGCTATCAAGATATAATTCATAATTAGGCCCAGTAATCTTAAGTGTTCTTTGGCCTGTAGCAATAATTTCTTCATAAGATCCAGATGGATGATATTGGTGAAATCTTTCTTTACCTGGGCTATTATCAAACTCCATGATATGCCCACCAGGAGTTTCATATACGTGGTTGTCCGGATACTCAGGTATTTCTCCACCACTAATGACTGGTTCTACCCAAGCCTTTGTATCATAATAATCTGTTGGACTTGTTTTATCTGGTGCAACACTTGTAACTTTTGGTGGTTTAGCTTTATAGTATTCAATTGCTTCACCATCATCGTCATTAACTCGTCCTTTTGCACGATTAATATAACTTGGGTGTTTAACTGCTAAATCAGTACGAGCTAATAAATTTGTACTAACAGAATTATTTTTTGTATTTTCATTCTTCGGCATTGATCCTAATATTAATGGCAATTGTGAGTGATCACCATCAAGGAACATGCCAAAAACTTCAGCTCCAACTTGGACCCCAATATTTGATCCGTATCCTTTAGTTCCACCTTCTGTAATAGGAGTTACTACCTGTGCCCACGGGAGGTCACGGTCAGGGATATCAGTTTTGTTATCGCTATGAATACCGTAAATACGTACACGGATTCTACCGAGCTCAAGTGGATCATTGATGCTTATAACTGAACCAACAAACCATCTTGTTTTATCACCATAAAAATCTTTATAAGGATGAGGTACTGCCATAATTAATATTCTATCGTTGAGTAGTTTGCTGGTTTAACACATGACATAGTGACAGTGCACTTATGTGATTGTGGCATTTTTGTGAATTTATATCTTGCAGCTGCAATTAAGTAATCACCAGATTTCTTATTGTCCCTAGGTATTTCTTCTAATGACAAGCTCGCATCCGGATTTGAATTTAAAAAGTGTATACTAATATTATTTCCAATAGATGCATGTTCACCAGTTATAAAATCTAATCCATTAGCACGAATTGTAATTGGTGCCTTTACCATAAATTCTCTTAATGCTCTACAAATAATATCATTTTTATATTCAGCTACGTTATTGCGTTCTTTATAAGATATTATATTTGATGTCGGCGTCTTAAACGCAGAGCTTCCGCCGATATAACTTATTTTTTTATTATTATAATCATTAAACGACTTCTCGTTATACTTATAATAGTCTGAATACAATGGGCTGTTCTGAGTTTTAGGTAAAGTTTTTTCTGTTAAAGGTAAAAGAGCATCTTTTACGATATCAAATTTAATTATGTTTCTTTTATTTTTTATAGTATCAATAAACTCGTATTCAGCTCCAACTAAACCTTTTTTAATATACGAATAAAGATCTTCGGTTTCTCTATATTCATATCCAATTAATATTTTCCTTTGTATATTTGCATCAGTTGTGTGAAGTACGTCAGGAGACCATCGAAACGGTATTGATTTATTGATTGCAGGTTCACTAATCATAGAACCTAAATCGAGATAAACTAATTTATCAAGTGACAGTGTTGAATAAAGGTAAAATGGATATCCTTCAGTCGTATAGGCTTTATCTTTTAGCCATATCATTGCTTCAATTGGATTTAAGTTTGGAATAATTACCTTCGAAGAAATAATGTCCGTGTCTTCATGGCTCACTTCTTTATCTAAAAAGTTTTTAGAGATAGTAGAAATAATCTCAGAAGTTTTTCCGGAATATGATCGATTTACATTTTGCAAATTAGCATGAAACATAATGTCTTCTACTAATTCGAATGTATGTGTATCGCCATGATTATCTGATTTTTGAGAATCCTTTAACCGAGTAAGATAAAATCTTTTTGTTAAAATCGTAGAACCAAGTGCAGTACATAGTATTTTAATTGTAACAGTTTCGCCACCAAGATAATCAATGCCAGATAACATATTTTGGTGATCAAGTACTACTAATCTCCCAGTTAAGAATGGCATGTTAATGTCTTCAGTAATCTCAAGATCTGTTACAGCGGCCCGCATTTCTATTGGGCCACTAAGTCTTTCAGATTCAAGAAGCACGCTCTCAAATTTAAAATCTGATATTTGATCAGGTTGACTCAACTTGAAATACTCTCTTTAAATGCAAAACTTATTTGTTGTAACGAACTAGGTTTTATTACTCTAATACTTTTTAAACTTTCGTTTTGCCTAATTAATCTATCTAAATATGTAATTTCTGTTAATAATGCACCAGGACCAACTTCTGGATCAATATCAACTGTTTCACCTGCAGCATTTTCATAATGGTGTGCTGACAAATATTCAGGACTAGAAGATTGTAAAGTTATGGATTCAATGAATCCATTTGAATTAACTGATGTTATAACCTCTCCATCTTGGAATGGCCCATCAACAATGTTAGCTATGACTATTTGTCCCAAATCTAAATGTCTATGATCAATTTTTGCAGATGCAGCACTAATATTTCCTGTAATAGTTTGACCTATTTTAAATTTATCATAAAGCGGAGTTCTTGTAGTTAGCGTAGTTTGAGCATATTCTTTTTGTGCTTTTTCAATTACTTTACCATTTGAAATTGGCCATCCGTTTTCTTTTAGTTTATCATTCAAAAGAAAAAACGTCCAGTGTAAACCAGAAGATCCGTAAAGCTTATAAGATACTTGATCGGGTCTTTCATTCTCTTGTAGATAATAATCTTGATAAAATGCAATATTGTCTTTTATCTGATCAATTACATCACTATATGCAGTGATATCTCTAAATACTGTAAAAGATTCTTCGTTACCAAATTTGTAATCTACTAATGGAAAATTTTCAAAAAAACTCATTAGAACGGTCCTGATTCTTGTTGCGCCTGAGCAGGCGTTTTAAACCCAACTGCGGGATCTAGATCTTGTCTACCAAGAGCCCTAAACTCTACAAAATTCAAAGTTAAATCTGTTTGAATTGGTTCGCCATCTGGATGATAGATGGATACTCCAGGGTTATAGTTTGTAGTAATACCTTCGCAATAACAATCTAATAGCCTATGTCCGGTTCTTATAAATCCACCATTTGATTTTACAAACATCTTAATTCTAAACATATCTGGATACTTATACGCAATTGGAAACGATAAGTTTGTTCCTGCAATATCAACTGGTATTTCTTCGGGATAAGCATGGAATCTAAAAAACTTAATGATTTCTTTAATTGCAACAGCTTCATCTCTTGATCTTGGAATCAAATTAAATGTAAATGCAAATTTCCTAATACCAACATTATTAAATTTTGTTCTCATATTTGGATGTAAAGCCGTCTTAGCAACAATACTTGCAACATTGGCTAATTTCTCACCTGGTGCAAGATTAGCGGCTCTGACAGCTGCAACTCTACCAAATTTGCCAATTGAGAATCCATCAAGTAAAGCGTCAATTCCACCTAATGCTTGATCTACTACTGCTCCAGCTGCTCCACTTAAATCATTACCATTGTTAAGCGCAGTCATACCAGCCATAGCGCTAGCGCCAAGTGCCGGATTTTCATAACTAAATACATCACTAACGGCATTTGATTGAGGTAAATATAAATCTACTTTTTTACCGGTTGCTCTTGCTTCAGCACCTTTAACATTTGTATCACTTTTGCTAGGTAAAGATGTTGTAGTTCCAATATCTTCATTAGCAGCAGTATTAGCAGTTGGTCTTCTTTTTCCACCTAAAAGGCTAGTCCACTTTTCCACATTATATTTGAAGTTAATATCTGGTGGCAAAGTTTCAATTATCTCGAATTGAATCTTATTATTAAAATGGTCAGTATCTTCTAATGGATACTGATGTCTTCCTGCTGCATAATCTTCGATAGCCATGGAATAACCTTATAGATAAAAAGTAGTTTAGTTTATTTATATAGTTCTATGGCATATTCTGGAAGATACCAAGTAATCAATCGCAACAAATATAAAGGAAATCCCGATTCTGTGGTCTATCGATCTATGTGGGAAAAGTACTGTTTTATTTGGTGTGATACAAATCCAAAAGTAAAAGCATGGTCATCAGAAGAGATTGTGATACCGTACTACTATGATGTAGATAAAAAATATCATAGATACTTTCCCGATCTTAAAATTGTTACCGAAGATAGAACTCTGCTTATTGAAATAAAGCCTGATAAAGAAACTAAACCGCCAACCGGTCAAAAGCGAACTAAACGTTATATTAATGAGAGTATGACTTATATTAAAAACATGAACAAGTGGGAAGCTGCAGAAAGTTATTGCAAAGATCGCAACTGGCAATTCCAAATATGGACTGAAGACACACTTATTGAAATGGGATTGTTATCAAAGAAGATGCCAGGTAAAATCAAAAAGCCATTAAAACCTCTTAAACCATACCGTAAAAAAGCTAAAAAATAATTATAAATAATGCTATGAGCAATTTATTTCAAACACTAGAGATCGAAGCTTTTAGGGCCGGAATCAAACCAAGAACAAAACAGTCAATGGACTGGTTCCGTAGAAAAGCAACGCAGCTTGGCCGTGTAGGGAAGTCAATCATGAATGATGAAGCATTAAAGCTTCAGGCTAGCATGAAAGATCCTGAAGGTGAGATGTATATGTTTTTCTATGATCCAAAACATAAAAAGACTTTACCGTATTACGATAAGTTCCCATTAATTATTATGATGGGTCCAGCTAAAGGCGGCTTCTACGGATTAAACTTACACTATTTACCTCCAGTTCTTCGAGCTAAAGTTTTAGATGTATTATTAGGCGATGATGACAAAAAAGTAGCTTTAGCGAGTTTACCTAAAAAGTATATTGGGCCTATGATTAAACATTATTTAAACAGTAATGTAAAGAGTAGATTTGCTTTAGTAGAAAAGCCTGAATGGGAAATTGCTACATTTTTACCGACAGCTCAGTTCGAAAAAGCTAGAGCATCAACAGTATATGCAGAATCAAAACGGATGATTAAGTAATGCCGACGATTGATGAACTAAAAGGAATGGCTTCTGCCAAACTTGGATTTGCTAGAAGTAATCAATACTTAGTAGAGTTTCCATCGATGGGCGGAGGTCTGGGTGGATTATTAGGAAGATTCTCTGGATTTATTCCAAGTATACCTGGATTAACCGGAGATGCAAAACCATCATCTCGAGAATTAAACATTCTATGTAAAAACGTTGAGATGCCTGGAAAACAAATCCTTGCAACCGAAAGAACTATTGGTATGGTTCAACAGCAAATAGCATATGGCTATGCTGTATCAGACGTGAGTATGACATTCTATCTGTTAAATGATTATGGTGTTATGAACTATATTAATGAATGGAAATCATATGTGATTGATGAAACTAATTTCACTGCTGGTTATAAGAATGACTACGCAAAAGCAATTAAGATTCATCAATTGAGAAAACCATTAGCAGGATTCTCAAAAAGTGTTGGGCCAATTAAACTAAATCTTGGATTAGGTGGTGGAACAGTATATAGTGTAGAATTAATTGATGCTTTTCCTAGAACAATTAATGCGATATCTTTAAGCAATGATTTAGATGGATTAGTTGAGGTTACTGTTTCTTTCTCGTATACGAATTGGAAACGAATTAGCGGAGGTCAAAACTGGATTGATTTAGATATTAATCCTGGCCAAATATTTTAAAATGAAAGGAAATAATTATGGGTTTACCATTACTGAATAGTGCACCGAAATATGAAGTGAAAATTCCATCTTCTGGTGAATTGATTAGATTTAGACCGTTCTTAGTTAAAGAGCAAAAGGTATTACTTATTGCTTATGAGTCTAAGGATAAGAAACAAATTATTAATGCAATGCTAGATTGTATTAGTAATTGCATTACAGACGATATCAACGTATATAACCTTAGTACGTTTGATGCTGATTATTTGTTCACTCAGATACGCTCTAAGTCTGTAGGAGAAGGTGTTGATATTCTTCTTGCATGTGAAGACTGTAGAGCTGATAACGATATTCATATTAATTTGGATGAAATACAAGTTGAAATAACAAAGAAAGAAGAAGTAGTTAAACTTACAAATGAAATTTCTGTTAAGATGTCGTATCCGACATATGCAAGATATTTACAATCTAATACTATATTTGATGCTACGACTTCTACTGATTTGATTATGGAAATTATTATTTCTTGTATCGACTCTATTATGACAGAAGAAGAAAATATTAATGCTCGTGATGAATCTCGAGAAGATTTAATAACATTTATTGATTCTATGACACAAGAGCAATTTATGAAATTAAGTCAATTTATTGAAGATATGCCTGTTATGAAACAGGATATTAACTTTAAGTGTCAAAGTTGTGGATATGAAAACAAAAGAACGTTGGAAGGTATTGACGATTTTTTTTAATAACGCTCTCACATGAAACACTTGAGAATTATTTTAAAACTAATTTTCAGCTGTTACAGCAATTTAATTATTCGTTATTAGATATTGAAAATATGATCCCATGGGAAAGAGAAATTTATCTTTTACTTTTAGTAGAAGATTTACGAGAAAAGCATGAGAGAGCTAAGCAAGGATAATAAAAATGGCTTTAACTTTAGCTGAACTAAACGAAAAATTAATAGATCAAAATACTCAGCAAACTGAGGTTCTTGTCGATATTAAATCTAATATCGGGCAACTTAACACCCGTATGGGATCATTTGCTGAAAGATTTAAGTCTGATCGTTTACGTGAAGCTGAAGATAAAAGAGAAAGCCAGCAAGATCAAAAAACTACTAATGATGGAATGAGACCTGCCGCGGGAGGTGAATCAAGGCGAAGACTGTTTGATTCATTACCAGAAGGTGGTGTATTTGGAATGGGAGCAGCACTCGCAAGAGCACTTCCAGGATTCTTACTTGGTAGAGCTGTACCAGCTTTTCTTGCCAAAGCTTTTGCTGATGAAATTGCAGATTATATTGAATCAGCAACTGGAAGTAAAACAATTGGCGATGCAGTCTATCGTGGATTAAACTTAGGAGCATTGGGTTTACTTTTTGGTAAAAAACTTGGTGCTATTGGATTTGTAGCTGGTGCATTATTAGATGAAAATAACAAAAAGCAGCTAAATCTTTTAGGAATTGAATTAACTACTTTTGGTGACAATTTAGCTAAAATGTTTGGCTTAGATGCTTTACCATCATTTACTGAAGCACTACAATGGGTAACCAAAACATTTGGAAATGCAATTAAATTCTTAAGTACAGGGCTTTCTTATTTAAACACTTTAATGAAAGATAACCCAACAGAATTTGATGAAGCAAAAATGAAACAAGATGCCGAGGTATTGAAAGATACCATCGATGATTTTGGACTCGGTATTGGTATGCTAGCTTTAGCAATTAGTCCTGGTGGCACATTAGCACTAGCTCTAGGTAGTGTTACCGCTGCATTCGCTCTAGTAAAAAATAGTATTAGAGATTTAGGTAAGCTAGCTGGTATTACAGTCTCAGGTGCTCTAGGTACGCAAAAAAAGCAAATGGCAAAATTTAATACAGCCGATATTGCAAGCTTGACTGATGATGAAAAAGCTAGACTGGGTAAACAAGGCGCTTTTATAAAAGACGGCAAATTGACAGATTTATTTGGAAAAGAATTGTCTGTTGAAGATACACGATCAAAGTTATCTGGTATTGGAAGACAAAGCCCATTTGATGATATGGTTAATAAATCAAAATATGCTAAGCGATTTGGCATGCTGAAATCAATAGCAAAAAAACTTCCATATATTGGTACATTGATTACAAGTGGAACTTTAGCTAGTATCTTAATGGATGATAGTTTAACTGAAGATGAAAAAATGAATGCCATAGGCGGGCTATTTGGCGGTGTTGTAGGTGGACTAACTGCTGGCGCGGCAGGCGGGCTGCTAGCAGGTTTACCTGGTGCTGTAGTAGGAGGTGTTGTAGGTGCAATATCCGGAGAATGGGGTGGAGAACAACTAGCTAAATGGCTACTAGGAGGAAATGCCGAAGATACCACTAGCGCAAAAGGTGCTGCAAGTAGAAATAAAAATTTAGCAAATAGAAATGCACAAGGAAAAGCATTGGATGATACTCAAGTCCAAATTAATACTCTTGAAGCACTTCCTACAGCACAGAAAAGCCAAGCAATTTTACAACAATTAGAAGCCCTTAAGAAACAAAAGGCAGACATTTTAAGTGGTGCAATAAGATATCCAGATGATATAACAACTGCTCCGAAGATGGGTGCTATAGGAAATGCTATCACTGAATCGGTATCAACACCTGTAGCTGATACCGGGTTTAGATTCTTTAATCAACAAGACAATAGCGTATCTGTATCAAATCCAACTGAGGTTTATAGTGGCCCAACTGGAACTGCTACAGACGCTATTGCCAATAGACTATTACCTTATAGTCCTTCGTTTTAGTCGTCGTTAGCTAACTTTGCAAAGTACGACATTGTGTCGTCTTCATCCGTATCAAACGGAATCTCATCAGCTGTAACTGGCGCTAGAGGTGCTGGCGCTGGTTCATTCATCTGAGCTTCTTGCTTCAATGTCGGTGCACCTGATTCGGCTTCTTCTCCAAGAACTTTCATTAATTTAGCTTTTAGCTCATCATATGTTTTATAGTTCTTTGGATCA
>ENA-OUOG01004668-OUOG01004668.1-marine-metagenome-genome-assembly--contig:-NODE-4668-length-11636-cov-3.850074_pt1 | contig 11636 bp, 11 predicted proteins | sample MGYA00248635_ERZ508505 | MGnify/ENA primary metagenome ERZ508505 (study PRJEB26176, sample SAMN06267871) | marine metagenome | isolation source: Saanich Inlet, British Columbia, Canada | place: Pacific...
AGCTGCACTTGCATATGATCGTGCTGTCATCAAATACAATCTATCAAAAGATAGACTAAATTTTCCAAATGATAACAAGACAAGTAGCACGAGTAGTGAAGATGACGAAGAGGAAGAGGAAGAGGAAGAGGAAGAGGAAGAGGAAGAGGAAGAGGAAGCTGAATCCGAAGATGCCGAAGAGGAAGAGGAAGCTGAATCCGAAGATGCCGAAGAGGAAGAAGAAGAGGAAGAGGAAGAGGAGGAAGATGAAGAGGAAGATGAAGAGGAGGAAGAAGAAGAGGAAGAGGAAGAAGTGTATATTGTAACTATCAAAGGAACAAATTACTATACTACTGACCGTATGAATGGAACTGTATATGCCTGTGTAAAGGATGAAGACGGAGAAGATGACATTGGTGATGAAGTCGGGACATTTGTAAATGGGAAACTAAAACTAAATAAATAGACGATACATCCATAAAATCCATAACCGCTAACAAAAATTATATTCGTATCATCAATATAATTTTTTTATTAGTATTATTTTAGGTAATGGACGTAAAATACGCCGACATTTGTTGTGGTTTATCTTGGGGAGACGAAGGAAAAGGAAAGATTGTATCACAGTTAAGTAAAAGCCGTGAATACGATTTTGTATGTCGATGGTCAGGCGGAAGTAATGCAGGGCATACGGTATATGTGGATAATAAACGCTATTCAACCCATTTAATCCCTTCTGGTATTTTTTACGGCATTAAATCTATTATTGGTCCAGGCTGTGTTGTGAACTATGATTCATTTATGAAAGAAGTGTCTTATTTAAAAGAGAATGGCTTTGACACCACTCTCATAAAAATATCTCCCCGCGCACACGTAGTATCAGACGAACATATTGAAGAAGATAAACAAAAATATTCAAAAACATTGGGTACAACAGGTAATGGGATTGGTCCGTGCTACCGCGACAAATACTTACGTACAGGAAAACGAGTAATGGATTGCAATGAAATGTTTAATGAGTTTTTATGGGACGAACAACTATACGGTGCTATCTTGTGCGAAGGAGCACAAGGGTTTTGGTTAGATATTGAATATGGAAATTACCCTTATGTAACCAGTAGTAGTACATTACCTTATGGAGCGTGTAGTTTGGGATTCTCACCCAAAAAAATAAGACGTATATACGGTGCAGTGAAAATTTACGATACACGTGTTGGATATGACCCCGATTTCCCTGATGAATTAATGGATAATGAAGAATTGTGTAAACTGGCAGAGGTAGGTTGCGAATTTGGAACAACAACCGGAAGACAACGCTGTGTGAATTACTTACAAATGGATAAACTAATACAAGCAATTAATCACTCGGGAACAACCCATTTAATTATTTCAAAAATAGATATAGCGATTGAAGTAGGAGCGTTCAAATACTATTTTCAGGGTATTTTACACGAATCTTCAAACATGGAACATATGAAAGAGAATATTATTTCTATTCTCAAAGAAAACACACTTATTGAAGAGATACTATTTTCAAGTAATCCTACTGAAATATAACAAGTATTTGAAAGATTGTTATACTTCTTCGCGCTTTTGCATATTTATTGGAAAAAATGAGGGACTATCTTCTGTGCTTTTTCCATAATCGTAAGTAGATACTTTGTAATCGCGAATTGTGTTTCTATTTCCTTCCTGGTAGAATCATTCATATCTGGGTCGTCTATCTTGGTCATTAACTGTTTTTGGCGGGTCTCCAATAATATTTTGTATTGTTCCCAACTATTCTTTAACTCTTCGTTAGTTGAATCGCTATTATAGTATTTTGAAAGTTCTTGTAGTAAACCATTCGTAGTCGGTTGTTGTTTTAATAATCTTGTTTGTGTTCCGAGACCCAGCGTCTTTTCGTGACTCGTAATGTATAATTGCTTATTTTTAGGATGGTATATGCCATATTGCTGTACGTCATCAAACTGTTCCTGTATGTCATAATCGTTTATTATTATTTCGAAGAATTCATCAAAAAGTTTTTGGTCGAATTGAATTGCTTCGCCCTCTCTCCTCCTTTCCGGTTCAAACAACTTGGTTACTTCTGTTAATTCAAATAAAGGTTCTTCTGCATCTTGTCGGATTTGCATTATTGCTTCTTGTGCTTCCTTTCGTTCTTGTTCTCCATCTCTTATATTTGATTTTGAATATTCTGCTATTTCTTTTTTTACTGAATATAAATACTCTGCCGGTTTTACTTTCCAGCCAAACATACTCTGCCCATAAAACAGCTTTTCAAACAATACTCCCAGATACTCTCCTGTGTATGGGCACGTAATTCTGTCCCTGTTTTCGTCATTTACAAGACCTTCTATTAATTCGATTGTAAAAAATACTCTCCTCCTTGGCGTTCCCGGTTTTGGGAACTTAAAGTATATTTCATCTACACCCGTATATAAAACTTTTCTTTCTTTCTTAATTGTAACGCTTGTATCATTTCTAATATATTTTCTATAAACACTATTCATTGTATTGTAAAACTCTTGTATTTTCATTTTGACCTTACCCGCTTCCGGTTTCTTTTTTCCAATACCACCATTGAGTAGGTCTTTGAAATATCTGTTTCCACTTGCTAATTCATTATCTTTTCTATCCCGTATCCGAATGAATAAAGGTAGTATTTTATCGTAAAAATCTTTTACGTTTCGGCTGGGTATGTCTTTACTTAGATTCATTTTTAACATATTACGAATATATATATTGTGTGCGTTGATAGGTGGGTCCAATTTTTCATATGGGGTATCCTTGAACGGTTCAGCAAGACCCGTAAGTTTCTTTTTTTCTTCTAATTCGGAGCGCAACACAGCAATCTCATCATTTAAGCTATCAATATTATCACTATACAGTCCAATATCATACTGTAAATGTTCATTTATTTGATTTTTTGCTTCTTGTTCATCGTCTTTTATTTTCTTCAAAAATGAATCTAATTGTTTTGTTATATCTCTTTTGAAGACCTCCGACGTATATTCGTCAGTGCCACCCACATAACGTGTCGGTTTCTTTACTCGCCTACCACTCCTTGTTCGGTTTCCTTGTGCTTGTTCTTTGATAGATGACTCACTCTGTTCTGATTCTGCATCCGAAGGTACATCCGAAGGTGCATACTCACTATCACTTCCTTCATCTTCAAATAACTCTTTGCTTTCTTTTTCGTAATCTCTTAATGTGCTTTCAAATGCCTCTACAGAATCTTTATACTCGTCTTCCAATTCTTTTTCCTTTTCGGCGAGTTCTCTTGTTAATCGCACAATATGCGTATTAAATTTCTTTTTTTGTAAATCAACTATATTCGCTTCTGTGGCATTTTTACGTAATGCTTTATTGGCAAAATACGTTTTCTTCATTAACGTGCTGAAATGCTTGTGATTCAATAAGTCATTAATCCACGTAACACGAGAAGTAGTATATACTTCATTACCAAGCTTCATATACGAGTATCGTATTTGATTTGGATTGAAAAATAAATTATGCGGAAAAGTACTACTGTTCAATACGATGTCTATGCTTTGATGCAAATTAATGGGGATTAAGAATTTCGTAGGGAACAATAGTTTTATCATTAATTGGATATTGTGTTCTTCTACTTCTGTTTGGTGATATTTTATCTCCATCTCTGTTTTGTTTCTTTTTTCAAAACTTTGAACCTTGGAATTATTCATTATTGAAATCATGGTATCAGAGTTAAAGAAGAATTCAACTATGGCATTATAAGGCAAACTCATTAATACCACAGACGGGTATCTAAAATTCGTACATAAATACGGGTAATTGTTTAGTCTTTCCCTTTTAATAGGTGGGTCTTCCTCAGGAATATGTATTAGGTTGCTTGTGAACTCAACACTCGGCTGCGATGGAACGTTTGTTTGTATCATAATCTGTAATGGTTCTACCATTATTTCCATCTCATATTCTTTTTCAATTTGTTTCAACTGTTCTTGCTGTTCTTCTATTTGTTCTTCTATTTGTTCTTCTTCTGCCATTACGTTATAATATAACTACATTATATTGTTACCTAAACGACGCATTTTTTTTCGTACTTAATAAAACTATAATCCAATCCGCTTTCTTCACAGTGCTTATGAATTGTGCTTTTCTTATCAAAAATGTCTTCTATTTCGTGATACGTTGTATTCCATTTTACATTTCCTATTTTATTGTCATACACGTGGGTTATATGTAGCACATCACATTGTTTCCACAATAAATCATATATAATACCACCACCGATTAGAAATAATTTCTGCCGAGGCTCTTTTATACGCATAAACAGTTCTTCGTAATGTTCTAAATCACTGAAATATACTCTCTTATCCGGAATTTGTTCGGTATTTACATTACGTGTCAATACAATATGAATACGACCCGGCAACGGACCATTCGGTAAAGATTCAAACGTGTTACGTCCCATAAGAACAATATGCCCTTTTGTCAATGTGCGAAAATGTTTCATGTCCTCTTTAATGTGGTACAATAACCCATTTTTATCGTCTCCAATGTAACATACATTGTTACGAGCAACCACCAATTCCATGCTATGTCAGTTATAATACATAGCATGGACGTTTTTACATTATTTTTTAGCTTATTTCAGTGTATATCCTTCGTATTCCATAATATCTATTTTCTGTTTTTTGGCTTTTTCTAATACCGCTTTTGCTTTAATCACGTCTTCTTCCGTAAGCTGTTCGTTCTTTTCTTGCTGTTCTTTCTCTATTTGGTCGTGGTAATCCCGGAATTCTTCGGATAAAACACAGAAAGAGCTGTCTTCATTAAAAAGGATTTCAGCAAACAAAATGTATAATCCAGTAATAATGAACGCTATATACAGGTCTCGTGTGCCTATCCACGATACAGTGAATACTAATAATGGGGTACTGATGTAATGTTTCATTAACCGTTCCATGGTCTTTCCAAGCTTTATGGGCACGTATTTAGATGTAATATTCATTAATATTATCATAATACCAGCGAATATTTTACTATTATTCATATTATGAGTTGTATCCGAAGCCACTTTTTTCCAGTCATTAAACAAATTCATTTTTTTAAGCATCGTGTTATTGGATGTTGAATTCACAAGCACGAATGTCAGCGTGAATATGAATACAAATATGCCAATGGATATCGTTATTGCTGTGTTCGTATCTGACATCATCTTTGATAATACACCATAATCTGCCGGTTGAAAAATGTTATCGTTTGTATTCATTATTGTGCGTATATACAATGATTACATTTTTTGTTCACTTCTTTCTCTGCTTCCAATTTCTTTTCAGAAATGGATAAAGGACGCGTTTTTCCATCTTTTTCACACGTGCGTTGTTCGGTGAAAGCCTCTTTATGTTGTTTAGTACACATTCCTTCTTTAACGTCTTGGTCTAAAATATTACGTTGGACAGCATCAGATAATCCAGCAAAGGATGTCATCCATTTAGGAAAATTAAATCCCCGTATAGAATCTTCCTCTTCATCATCGTTATTCTCTTCCTTTGATTGTTTGTAAGGATACTGTTCTTTGTCAAGTGTAACGTACCCTTCCAAAACGCCGTTGTAGTAATATGTTATTATCAATGCACAAACGAACAGTCCAAGGTATTTATCTATGGTGGTGTAAAGTATTATCAAAGCAATTGCAATAAACTTCCCTAAAACCGTATTGCTGATGGAAATGAAATCATCTCTATGCGCCAAATATAGAAACACTAATAATAAAGGCGTTAATTGGTATATACAATCTATTTTTAGGTTCATCTTCGTTTTTGAATATATAAATTACTACTATTTTTTTAATTGCCTCTTTTTGAATTAGAACTCACGCAAAAATATCTACGGATTTTGTAAGATAAAACTATTCTATGTCTCTATTGTCGACAGCTTCTCCATGGAATAATGATAAAAATACTAATAAAAAAAGAATACCCACAATGCGCAAACAATATAAATTAAATCAACCTCAACAACCTTCTACGGATTCTGAACCGCCAACTATTGAAAGTATGGAAAATGCGAATGAAGAGCGTAATAACAAGGTCAATAAATTATTGGACCAAATTACAAGTTTAGAAAACAATGAAGATAATAATCTAAGCAATTACGAGCCTTTAGGACCACCAAGCGTGCAAACCAAATCCGACCATTTATCTTCAGGACAGCCTCCGATTGATATTCCAATGCCTTCCTTTGCAGAAGCTTCCATTGCTCAAAAAGATAAGCATATGTATAACGCTACGCAGTCATCTACAAGCGGTAGTGATTATAAGCATATTTATCAACCGGCTACCAATTTTCGCGAAGCAAACAAACCGTACTATGCTAATATGGGACTTGGCAAGGATGACGATCGGCTCATGGAGCGAATCAATTATATGATTCATTTGCTGGAGCAGCAACAGCACGAAAAAACAGACCACATTACAGAAGAGTTCTTGTTATATACTTTTTTAGGTATTTTTACTGTGTATGTAATCGATTCCTTCACTCGCGTTGGAAAATACACTCGGTAGATGGGTTTAGTATTAGCAATAAAACGAATTCAGTTATTATGAAGTCGTTTTATGTGTCATAGTACAATTGAATAACTTCTATTGTTTTGTCCGTCTTATTTTCAGGATTTATCCAGTAAGTAATGTGTTGTTCTAACGTGGATAATCTTTCTTCCCATTCGCGTTTTTTTGACTTTTTTACTACACAAATCCCGTTTTGATTAGTGCCCCAGCAAGATGTTATTGTTTTTCCAGCATGAATATATTTATCTGGATTGAACCGTATAAATATTATCGGTCTGTGTCCTGTATCTTGTGATAATTCCATAATACGTTTATTTTCACAGCTACAATCATAGTTAATGTGTTGATTCTCATCAATTTCAACGATTAGTATTTGGTACCCTAAATCCAACAATAAATCCGGACGACGTTTTGAGCAACCGGCATTGATTATCTTGTCTGCTATCCAATGCACCTCGGGATACTTTGATGTTACGAATTCTACAACGGCATATTCTTTTGTTTTGTAGTTTCGTGATACTGGCTTATCTGGGAACAAGTGTATAAAACAACGTAAGCATAACCCGTCATATTTATTGGCATTAACATGCGTTAAACACCATTCGCTTTTACACGTTCTGTTCTTGACATCAATCATGCTTGGTGCTTTATGTTGCGCACAATATAACCCTTTTGTTTCTCCTTCCATATTGAAATATGGTTGTTTTGAACATCCAGGCTCGATACAGCGTCTATTCAATACATCAATCATTTCATCCGTTTTATGCTGCGCACAATATAAGCCTTTTGTTTCTCCTTCCATATTGAAAATGGGATGTTTTTTACAACCTGGTTCGACACAGCGTCTGCTCAATACATTAATCATTTCATCCGTTTTATGCTGCGCACAATACAAGCCTTTTGTATTTCCTTCAAAATTGAAATTTGAACGCTTTTTACACCCCTCAAAAATACATACTACAGGCATTTATTTTATTCAAAACGATTGGGTTTAATTTATTTTTTTCGTTTTCTATAATTCACAGTAACACGAAACTGGAATGGGCACCAAAAGGGCTCTGTGGTATGATATAATTGTACGTGTAATATGCAACTGAGTCCCGTTGTATTGGAATAACCAGTTTATTCCAGAAAGGTAGCAATAACGTGTTGTGGCTGTTTCCTTGTATGCTTACATATTTGTATTCTTTATTCATTTTTAAAATATTATGGAGTCCTTGCAAAAAGCCTTTAAAGAACAACTGAACGTTAGGTTGGTAACTGATTGAACCAGTTAGTTCAAGAACCATACCCTCTGGCTCCTCATATTGGATATGCTTTTTTGTAAAGAAATAAATTCCCTGTACGGATTTCTTAAGCATTAAAACATAAACGTAGACCTTTTGATTCTTGATAAGGTTTAACAAATGCGTCATCGAGGCCGTGGCCCATAACGAAAATGGTTTATGATAATTGGTTGAACTAAATTGAGACGGACTATGCTGTGGGTTTCGTGTAGAAGGGTCGGATACTTCGTTTATAAATAAGGTCTCTAAAATATGTTGGTTGTTTTTATGGATGTGAGTAACGTAATATGGGTCAAGTTGCTGCTGTGGAGGATATTTTGGGATATGATATGTATAGCTATACCACTCCACAATAGGTATGATTCCATTATGTGATTCGCCTTGCTTGCGAAATAATGCGACTTTTTGGTCAGGATGTTTAACTATATATTGGTAGCAATGGGTTTGGAACAACTGTCTTATAGCGTGTATATCATTTTCATTTTTAGTCACAGGATGGGAATGAAACGGTAGATGTAGCCTGACATATTCGCTCGATGTTTCCGTGGGCAAGAAATTCATAACGACTGGTATAGAGTACATAGTAGCATACGGGTCAATTGAATAATGGACGTTGTGAAAACTAATTGTTTTGTCACTTGGAGAAGGCATTTGATGGTAATAAAAAGATACGTAACAAGGTTGGATGTGCTCGCTAAATAATAATGAAAAATCTTTTTCGTTGAATGTATACAATACATTTTGGTCGTTCGGTAGCGTATACCCTTGTAATAACCGTAAGAAATAATGTTGCTGCGTAGCATTTAGGTATTCAAATGGGAACATAAAAATATGGTTTGTTTCCAAATATTTGGTTTTCCAAGGCTTTTGTTTATGGACAATAAAAGGATTTTTATATAAAAATCGCCAGTAGTCGTATTGATGATATATGGGCTGAATATTCCAAAATGGATATTGAATATGAACCATTACAAATATAGTAAGCCATGTAATACAAAAAGAAGCAAACACAAAGGGAAGCATGAACTATATTATGAAAATATTATTTTCCATAATATGGTGCGAATAGAGACCATTGCTAAAAATTTACATAGGCTTTTCCAATATATACATATATTGGTGTTCCTCGTCATTGTATTTTTTCATACTCGTTTTGGCATGGAACAAATAACCCAATGATTTTGCCATTTCCAATATAGAGCGTATGTTTTCCATATATAGGTTGTGCTCATTTTGGCGTACATTGTTGTTTCCTCGGTCTGTAAATGTTTCACGAAAAAGGACACGGTTCGTGTCATCAACATTGACTGGAATATGATATTGCTGAACGAAAATATAATCTTCAAAAACGGTTTCTCTTTTTAAAAGTTGCGTTTTGGGGTCTTTACTAATACGTTCCCAATCGCGTTTCTCATCGTGGGTAGGAGACACCGCATTAAAACGGTTGCGTTCGACTAAATGTAAAATCAAATATCCATTGGGTTTCAACCATTGCAAACAATTCTTGAAAAATTGTTGTTTGTTTTTCATTTTGTAAATCATGAAATCGGTACACATGATATGGGTAAAACTGTTGCGTTCAAATAACAAGGGTTGCTGTACATCGCCTTCTATAATGGGTACATTCGGAAACTGATGTTCGCTATATTCAATCATCTTGGGGCACTTTTCAACACCATAGGCAGTGTATCCAGCCTCAACTAATTGATATACCGCGTCTCCGGTTTTTGAACCAACATACAAGAATGTGCTATGGGAGGTAGATGGTTGCGTCATTTTCAAAACGCGATAGAGCTCCCATTGGACTCTCTTGTTGGTATTATAGAGTTCATCGTATATTTGTGTATAAAAATCGTCATAGCATTTATCGTCGGTTTTCAATACAAAAGGTTCTTTTTGCGTAAATCCTTCAATGTATTCGTATTCAGGCTTATTCAAGTAGCGAAAATAGTAGGATACAGACGCATAAATAACCGCCGCACTAACCAATATTTTTAATGAAGTTTTGGAAGAATCTTTTGAGGTGTAAAAATCAATTATATTTCTGAACATAAGTATAGTTATAGACTATATTTATATATTTTACCCACAAGACAATTAGTTTCCGGAATTACGCAGTTGCGTTCGGGTATGATTAAAGAAGTGGTTTCTACCCAAAGATGTGTTTTCTAAATTGGGATGAACGGCATCACTGAATTGGGGTGTTGCGAACAATTGCTTATGAGGTTGAACGCTTGGTGTGGAAGGGACATCAACTTTGTATAAGCTGCTTTCAGAAGAAGGAACATACACTCCTTGACTGGCGCCGTTCTGTAGCGCAAAATACTGGTTGCGTAGTAGATTCTCGTGTTCAACATTGCGGGCAAATCCATCGTGTGGGCCCTTGCGATTTCCAGAGAAATGATGGGTGTTGGTTTGAAAAGGGGTATATTCCATTTTGGGCTCATTCACGTCATGACGACTTTCTAAAACCGGAAAAATCATACGTTTGGTCTCAACAGGACGAGGGTCGTAGTGAGGTGCTAAAGGAGTATTTACGTGGTTTCTTTGCAAAATACGTTTGTTTAATTCATCCGTTCTATCATTTTGTCCATAAAGGAGACCATTGGGAAGACCTTGTATTTTATTCTCTTTTTGGAAATTCATGCTTAGACGTTTATAATATATTACTATATATTTTATCTCTAATACTATCGTGCGTAATAACAAAGGATACGTCTAAATAGATAAAATAAATTTACCAATAAACAATATACATATTAAACAAATGTATGTGTATTATGACAACACTTGTTTCTTGTTACTATAAAACTAAAATTAATAAACATTCACACGACAACTATGACAATTGGATTCGTATGCTTGTAATGGGTTTAAATGAAGTAAACATGGTAATTTATACACAAGAAACTGATAAAGAATACTTGACAAGCATATTCGAAGAAAATAAAAGTATCCAGTATAAGATTATAGTAAGAGAGTTAAATGCACTTGAAATTGTAAAAAAATACCCTGGTATTTGGGAAAATCAAGAAAGAATAGACCCCCAGCAACATATTTCACGTAAGAAAGAATGTTACATTATATGGAATTCCAAATTTAATTTTTTAAAAGAAACGATAGATATGAATCCATTTGACAGTGAATATTTCATATGGAATGATATAGGCAATGTTAGACATTTAAATACAGCCCGATTTTTACAAGGTTATCCAAATAAGAATAAAATATCAAGAGATAAACTGGATATCATTCTACTTCAACCATTTGAAAGGAAACAAGACGTCTTTTACACGAATGAAGTACATTTTTCGGGTTCAATGTTCGGAGGTCATAAAGAAACCCTGACAACGTTACATACAAAATATTATGATATATTTGACAGCTATATTAAGAATAACAAATTCATTGGCTGCGACCAACAAGTAATCTCAACAATGTATATTTTGAATACTTCGTTATTTAATACCATTATACCTAAAATGGGATTAATTGATGTGTGGTTTTATTTATATTATTACTATAAGGCTGTCATTCTTTAAAAGTAATGATATCGACAAAAGTGTGCCTATAAATCAAGATTTAATGGCCGTTATATCTGTTCATTCTCGGCGATTTTTATTGATTTCAGCGTCCGTATACCTCTTGAATAACACTCCATTATTATTGGCTTCGATATTTCTGGATTTAGAAACTGTAGGAGTTGTAGGTTTGACCTTGAAAATATTTGATATTTTGAAAAATTTATCCAAGATTTATTTTAACATAAATATGCCAAGGATCTCAAGCATGGCAGTTAACAGCGGTTTACCCTCAA